>Ga0307509_10001281_pt1 | contig 42648 bp, 33 predicted proteins | sample 10_EM_MG_FD_202245 | JGI IMG/M metagenome (GOLD analysis project Ga0307509, IMG submission 202245) | Populus trichocarpa ectomycorrhiza microbial communities from riparian zone in the Pacific Northwest, United States - 10_EM | ecosystem: Host-associated > Plants > Roots > Unclassified | place...
GTCGATCCTAACATGGCTGATGCCAAATCTGGCAGAACCCCACTCTCGATGGCTGCCGAGAAAGGGCGTGAGGGGGTTGTGAGGATACTGCTGGAACGGAATGACATCGATCCCAACATAGCTGACACTCAATCTGGCAGAACTCCACTCTCGTTTGCTGCTGAGTGGGGGCACGAAGGTGTTGTGATGATGCTTCTGGAGCGGGATGACGTTAATCCCAACATAACTGACACCAAATATGGCAGAACACCGCTCTCGTTCGCTGCCCTAAGGGGGCATGAGGGGGTTGTGATGATACTGATGCAACGGGACGATGTCAATATCAACATAGCTGACACCGAAGATGGCATAACTCCACAATGGTTGGCTGCCAGGTGGGGGTATGAGGGGGCTGCGCTAGCACTGCTACAACCGAACGACGCTATTCTCAATGTAAATGACACCCCCGGTGGCCGAACGCCGCTCCAATCTGCTTTCAAGAATGGGCACCTAAGAATTGCACGCTCGTTGCAGGAAGGGGCGGATTGGATTCCCATCGATGCAGATGCAGCAAATCTTCAATCAACTGGGCTCGCCTCCGCAGAGCCCTCCGAGCCATCTGAACCCCCTTCTAAAAAGCCTCGCACGTTTTAATATCCTAGGGTCAATTTTTACGAAACAGGATATTAAGCCCGCCTCCGACAGTCCTTTATATACGAATTGAGGGGTCACTGCAGATGTCAAACCTTTGGATAATTTGCTTGCAAATGTCTCTATCTAATAGACCCCCCCAATTAATCCTATCTCCTTTTGCCTCTCCCGTGCTCGAGGATTGTTCGGGCTTTCGTTAACTGATTTTGTCTATATTTTTTCCAAATTGGTGCTTTATTCTATTTTATTTTTTAAACCCCACAATTGTTTAAGGGTACAACTCCTGTACACAACTGCTAGGCTACGACTACGACATGAGAACCCATCCGTGCTTCCTAAGCAGTATCTACCCTTTTAGTTTGCCTTTTGGCTCTCATACCCATTGGGTTAAGCTATTCCATTTCTCAATGATTGATTTCGTGTTTACTTGTATTCCTTCATAACCTCAACAGCGACTGTTTTGTATTGTAAGAGGGGCAGATAGGAGCTTCATAGACCTGCCTGTATACAAATTAGATATGGACACATTATACAAACTAGAGCGGGTGCACGGCCGAAATCAATGGAGGAGAGTGTATGGTGTGTAGTTCATAGAGCTTGGTCTACTTTTCCATTTCCTCTTCTCTTTCCTCCTGATACCCCCCTCTGCTATCCACCTATCAGCCGTACAGTGGTGTAAGTCCTCTTGCCAATACCGCATAATTTGGTGAAACTCGTTTCCCAGACAAAATGCCAACATACCGCATTAACTTGAATAAGAGAGAGGGTTCTCAGGTCGTCTGAGTTTCCTATTTTGCAGGGGACGGGAGAAAATGCCAGCAAAACAAAACCACGCGTTACTTAGAGAGGTAACTCAGACGTCCTGAGACAGTTCCCTCTTATTCAAGTTATTGCGGTACCGGGTAATGTGAGAGTCAGATATCTCACAAAGGAACCCTTCCCGGTCAGAAGACAAATATCTCGAAAACAACTCCCCGTGTATATATAAAATCGTACCCTCAAATGCTACTCCTTACTCATGGAGCTGGTGTAGTCTGCCACACTTTCTTTCGACCTCTTAGCGTGAAAACGAGTTTCACCACATTATGCCGTACTAAACGCACCCACCCTTTTTTCTTCGCTATCCTGTTGGACACATAATTAAGATATAGTGCTCATCGTAAGATCCAGCCCTCTTCCTATTCTCCCTCTTCCTCACAGATTTTGTATGCCTCCCCTGCCGAGACGCACTCCTGCGGCCTTTCTATATATTATGCGACTAAAACGTGCTTCTCACAGCAGCACCCACTTTAATTGCCCATCACCCGTAATCTCCATTTAGCATGGGCACCCCATATCGATTGGGGTTTCGCCATCTTAGAGAGTTTGGAATAGAATCACTAGTTCAGGAATGCTCCCTTGGATTGTAGAATCCGCCAAGCCTTGCAATTGATAGAGGCAGCAGATAAAATCTGAAGATTCATTCCCGAGGAGAAGACATATCCATGAATTAGACTCGGAGGTTCCTACTCGGGTCCCCCACACCCTTTGCTCGACTCGATTTCGGAGCAGGTAGGGGCAGACTTTGAGGGCAAATCATGAAGTATCACTCATCCAGATTCTTCCTTCCTCTTCTTAGCTTTCGCTAAGACTTTCCTTTCTCAACACCCAACTCAATAGGTCATGAACCCCTTCACAGCTTAATATGGACTCTGTGTCTCCGCTTGAGCTACCTCACTCCACTACGCAAAGCCTTCATCCCCGATCATTACCTCCGCATCTATTACTTTCAGCATTTTCAACAGTCCCTGTTGGAAATGCCCTCACTTGTAGACAGCAGTACGCGTATCCCCCTCGCAGGACAAGCAAGCGTTGAAAGTTTTCCCCTTATCAAATCTCCTTCCTTCCTGTCTCCGTTCTCCCTTCCTTCCTTTCCCTTCCCTTCCCTTTCTCAAACTATCTCACGACTCCTTAACCCCTTCTACACTAATACTCTGGTTCACTTGAGCCACTTCGCTTCACTCCATAAAACCCTTCAGTCTTGTCATTGCCTCCATTACAAACAGCACCTCTATTCCCAACAGTCCCTCGCCGTCCCGCCTCCACCCGGCTGTCTCTTGGCAGGCCTGCAGCCTTCCCCTTCCCGCGAAAAGCACTGTCTCACCGTGTAGTGCCCGGCGCCTAAGCGCGCCTAAGCCAAAGAGGGATGTCATGGAATTTCGCTGCCCTGGACAGACTGGTAGAGGTAGTCCCGTCCCGTCCAAGGCTCCCTGCCGCCGCCCCCCCTGAACATTCGGAACACTGGTTGCTGTGAGGACAATATCGCCCATGTGCTTGAAAGGTGAAAGGGCGTTCCCGTACCTCTGGGGAATGTCCCCAAGCAATTGGTGTAATGCTGGTGAGCCATGGGAGGTATTGTGATCCAGGAGAGAGTGGCTAGGGGGTGAGATTTCATTTATTCAAGTATATAATTTTCGTAAAATACCTTAATGTTACTACACCACCAAAGAGCCCTATAATAAATCAGAGCACCTATTCTACCACATTCCTTAAAATATTTTTCACAAAAATTAGAACTAAGTTAGAGTTATAAGAGTTATAATGGCTAAAGTGAGCGGGAAAGACCTCTTAGTGCTTCAAAGAACTGAGCCAGATATATAAGTTAGCTGCTAGCTAGAGAGGGGTTCTCATCAGAACAATGTCTCTTAAATGCTTGCCGAATCGCAAAGTCCTCGTCCACCCACTTTCAACCCAACTTTACACTGTCTGCTCTTCAGCAAACTGATGTTCCGGAGACAGGCTCTCTCACAGGTAGACTGAGTTCGCTCACCCCGGTATTATAATGCTGTGAGGCTGCACCTATACCTGGATTGGTGCTAGTTCCTATATATAGTATACTATACGAATGAAGGATAATGAGGTCAGAAGCTCCTCACTCCCAGCAACCGGTCCAAGTGAATGGAATACGGTACTGGTATCATACATAAATTCCCATAATAAACTAGGTAGACAATGGGGTAGGGGGATGCTATTTTTTGTTGTGACATGGGCCTAAATAGCGGTAGCCCATATTATTTTAGCCGATAGGAGAGCTAATTAATGATCGAACAATCAGCGGGAACCCGATTGTGGGAATGCAGGAGTCATTGGAAGGGAGTGACGTCAATCCTCTTACAGCCAATACTATATATGGGCGAACATAGAATTAAGTGACGGTCATCAGGGAGTGCTTGTGGAGGAAAGGTTTTCACAGGGTATAAAGCGCGGTCTTCCAGCACCTGCCTCCCGACAAGGTGAAGGCAGAACACTAAGGCGACAGCGAGATCCTCCTTAACGAGAAGGAGGACAACACAAACACTAGCGCAACGATAATTGTTTTTTCCCTTTCTCCTCCTCTTATTTTCCTTTTTTCTTCCTGAGAACCCTGTGAACCCTGCGAACTTGTGTGAACACACCCTCATCGTGGGCATTCGGGCGAAAGCGAACCCGGATACCCATCTGATCCTGCAAGGGCGTCGATTGCCTACCTTCCCTCTTGGTGGCCGCTTGCGAGTCAAGCTTGCACAGAAGCTCAATCCCACCTCCCAATTCAGTGCTGTTCTCTCAGTATCATACCTTAAATTTTTTTTCAGTGTGCCGGGATAGCTAGTTTCATTTTGTTAGGCCTGAAGGTTGCTAGGTGAACAACCATCCCCTCCCCTCACCCAGGACAGAAGAAAGACACGAACGAAGGTGTATGAGACGACCGCAGGCGAAAACTCCTAAAGGGTAAGACTTGCCTATCGACGGCAAATTTACGAAAATTTTCTTGCTCCCCTTTCTCTCTTCCTTTGTGTTCCAAAGGCGCCAATTGCCTATTCCAGACGAGGGAGTTAAGCTGCTCTGAAGCCTTCTTCTGCCGCGCTGACCCGGTTCCGCCCTTTCAGCACTATGTACGGTTTGACACCACTGGCGTGGGCGGCTAGGAACGGGGAGGAGAGGGTGGTGAGGATACTAGTGGAACGGAGCGAGGTCAATCCCAACAAGGCCGACCGAGATGGTCGAACACCACTCTCGTGGGCTGCCGAGAATATGCATGAGGGGGTGGCGAGGATACTACTGGAGCGAAATGACACCGATCCTAACATAGCTGATACCCAACATCGAACTCCGCTCTTGTTCGCTGCTATGAGTGGCTGCGAGGGCATTGTGAGGTTGCTGTTAAAACGGGACGACGTCAATCCCAACATAATTGATACCCAATCTGGCAGAACTCCACTCTTATTTGCAGCCAAAAAGGGGCATGAGGGGGTCGTGAGAACACTACTGAAACGAAATGACACCAATCCCAACATAGCTGACACCCGACATGGACGAACTCCGCTCTGGTTCGCGTGCAAGAAGTGCCATGAGGGGATAGTGAGGTTGCTGTTGGAACGTTGTGACACTGATCCCACCACAGCTGACACCAGATGGGGCACAACTCCACTCTCGCTGGCTGCTGATAAACCTTGGAATAAGGGGATTGTGAGGATGCTGCTAGAGCGGAACGAAGTTGATCCCAACAGGGCCGGGGCCTACTCCCGCAGAACTCCGCTCTCGCAGGCAGCCTTCAATGGGGACAAGACGATGGTGAAAGTGCTGTTGGAACGCCGTGACACCAATCCCAACATAATTGACGCCCCACTTCGCGAAACCCCACTCGTGCTGGCCGCCCAGAAAGGGTACGAGGAGGTGGTGAGGCTGCTGTTGAAACGGAATGATATTGATCCCAACATAGTTGACACCAAATCTGGCAGAACTCCACTCTCGTTTGCTGCAAAAAGCGGGCATAAAAGGGTTGTGATGATGCTGCTGGAACACCCCGACACCAATCCCAACATAGCTGACACCCAACATGGACGAACTCCGCTCTGGATCGCGTGCAAGAAGGGTTATAATAGGATAGTGAGGTTGCTGCTGGAACGCTGTGACACCAATCCCAACATAGCGGATACCCAACTTCGCAGAACTCCACTCTCAATAGCTGCTGAGAATGGGAAAGAAGGGGTTGTGAGGAGACTGCTGGAACGGAACGATGTGGATCCCAATATACCTGACACCCAATCTCGCAAAACTCCACTCACACTGGCTGCCCAGAAAGGGCACGAGAAGGTGGTAAGGGTACTGTTAAAACGGAGCGATGTCGATCCCAACCTAGCCGATGGCCGATATGGTAAAACCCCACTCTGGTGGGCTGCTAGGAGCGGGTATAAGGGAGTTGTGAGGATACTGCTGGAGCGGGACAATGTCAATCCCAACACAGCCGACGCCCAATCTGGCAGAACTCCACTCTCGTTGGCTGCTGAGAATGGGCGAGAGGGGATTGTAAGGATACTGCTGGAGCGAAATGACGCCGATCCTAACAGGGCTGACACCAAATCTCGTAGAACTCCACTCTCGCTGGCTGCCCAGAAAGGGCATGATGAGGTTGTGAGGATACTTCTGGAGCGGGAGGACATCGACCCCAACATATCTGACGCTCCACTTCGCAGAACTCCACTCTCGTTGGCTGCCCAGAGAGGGCACGAGGAGGTGGTGAGGGTACTGTTGAAACGGAGCGATGTCAATCCCAACATAGCCGACGCCCAAACTGACAGAACTCCGCTCTCGTGGGCTGCCGAGAATGGGCATCTGGAGGTTGTGAGGATATTGCTAGAGCGGAACGACACTAATCCCAACTTAGTTGACACCCAATCTGGTAGAACTCCGCTCTCTTGGGCTACGTTCTGTGCCCATGAGGAGATCGTGAAATTGTTGCTGGAACGCTATAACACCAACCCCAATCCTGCTGACATCCAGCATGGATAAACTCCGCCCTCGTTTGCTGCCGAGAATTGCTTCCATGAGGACATCGCCAGGTTGCTGCTGGAACCGGATGGTGCCAATCCCAAGACGGACGCAGCCTATCCCTCCCTCCTACATCACCACCCAGATCTGAAGCGATGGCCCGGCTAGTGAGTCTTCAGTAATTTATCGTATGGTATCATATCGCAAACTATCTATCTAACCTTACAGCTTATTGCCAGACGAGTGATGGGCGGTGATGGCTTTTGGGCGGAAAGCTTGGAGGGGGAGGATGGGAATTTTTGATGCTTATGTTTCGGAGTGTATATAAAGATATGGGTGTTAGAGAACCGAGGATTTTGTTCGTATGATCCCTGGAGAATCCCGAGGCACTAAGTCCCGTCGGACAGTGTCCCTGTGCAATATTATCTAAAGGAAAGAGATTGCTCGCATGGAACTTTTGCTCCGATTTCTTACCCAGCGAGAACAGCCCAGAATACGTTTGATACCACCCTGATGCGACCACTACTAGTAGGGGAGTCCCCGGGAATGTAGGGGAGGGTTTTCAGAAGACGAGAAAATAATTTTCGGCTATGATCCCCGGCTTCCCGATCTGGTAGGAAACCCGGGAGAAGATTATTACAGTTGACCAGGTGTTTATACGCATTGATCCTTCGAATGGACCCCCCCCTTGAAGCACCCACAGCCGCTCTCTCGCGTCACTACGAGAAATCGTTTGTTTATCGCCATAAGCGAGGCTATTGCTAACCAGGAGGTAAAAGATGAAGGAGGGTGAAGCCATCATATACTTTAGCAAGACGGCTGCGACGCCTGTTGGTCCTAGATGTCGCGATATTAAGGGTAACCTGGAGGTTGGGCAGTGACAGTGGCCTCAGGAAATGACCGAATTGCAAGCAGATATTATACCATGAGAATCATTCTGGAGAAGGATACCAAATACGTTCCTAATACAAGTGAGTTATCATTCACCAACAATGATACCTAGTTTACTTCTCGTTCCCAAAAGTTGACGCAATCCTGGGCAAGATTACCCCCAATTAAAGAAAAGGCTTGACAAGATGACAAAAGGAGAGGGTCCGGGTGATGCTTGTACGGTAGCATTACCAAGAATAAAGGTATAACAAAGAAGTAAATCAAAATCGGCATGGAGGTCTCAACAAGGGTATCACATCACATTCGGCGAAGCCATCACATCTCGGTGAATTTTGATACACATTGGGGTAGGGGGAGGATCTGCCCACTTGAATATTTGGAACATTCCTCCAATAGAAACACTATTAGCACTCTCTTTAGGGATTGTCGCGGTAGAGAAGGCCTCACTTAGTGTTCTCCTATCCTTCCTCTCCTTCCTCACTCCACTCTGCGAAAGCATATACCTTCCCGCAATCACACCCCATTTCTAGCTCACCCCATGGTTTCTGAGGGGCTTCCGACTTTCCTCAACTCGTGTCTCGTTAAAGGCTTTTCGCCTACTCTTAGTTCTCCTGTGGAGGGAGGAGTGATATTCGTTAATGCCTAGTCGTATAAGAGAGGAAGCTATATTTAGGAAACCCACATGTCAAACTCACCCCCGCACAACCAACGATCGACTCAAACCCAAACGTAGACAGATCCTAGTCTAATCCAAAGACATGACCTAAGTAGGCAGCCGTATCTCCGCATATATCCAACAGGTCCCACCTCACGAGCCGTTCCTTTCGGCGAATATCTTTCTTGTCACTGGAGTATAGAGCTATGCAAGAAGGTACATCAATCCCGGCACAGCCAACGCCTTAGACGGTTGAACACCGCCATAGCTGGGTGCTAGTAGTACGGTAGACGTGAGCACGGTAGTTGAAAGAAAGCAAATGTGTCCAGTGACCAGGATTCCCATATGGTCACCCAACGCAGTACTAGCAAATCTATGCAATGAGTATCTACTTCAGAACTAGCAGGATCCGAAGTTTCCATTGTTCCGTGTCCGGACATGCTATATTAGTATGTTTTGGGTGTTTTCTCCCTTGTGAGAGCCGGTTGCTCCAAAAGCTGGGATAAGGAAAGCTCAGTCAGTAGGACAGAAAAATTGTGGTAAACTGCCTTGGCAGGGTTGAGTACGGCATAGCTGACTTTGCGAACGGTGCAAAAGCACTTTTTGGAAAGTAGCCGACCCTAGGTTCTTAGCACCATACCCGCAACACCACACAACTACATAGCACGAGGAGCAAATCTGGTGACTTTGGGGCTGGGAACAATTAGATTGCTTGGTTTTAGCTACCTGGAGTGAGGGGGGGTGTGTCCCGGTGGCCTGGGAGGCTGTCTATCATACGGTGCCTTTTTGCCTCTCTAGCCCGGAAGAATAACGCCAATATATTGCAGCACACTTAACCTCACGCTTGCTCATTGGGCTAAACTTGGAATTAACCTAGCTCCAGCTCAAGTTAATATCTCTAAAGCTCCATCTGTAAACCCCTAGGGAGCCATATTAAAGTAAAATATTTAACGACGATCGGCTACACAGATTTGAGGTTGGTGATATTCCGGTTGAGGTGACCTATCGTGCCCGGAACCATACTTGAATGAGAGTTTATCCCTTAGACAGCTGAGACCTTCCAGCCCAGTCCGCAAACCTGGGGACTAGCCTATTATACTACTTCCGGTAGCAAGCCACGGTACCGGTATTTCTTTCATTGCGATGATGAATAATAGATTTGGGGTGCTCTGAGCACTGCCACCATACCGAACCCTGGAGATTTTTCTATCTTGATTAGACTAATGTGGTATCATGTAGAGCTGCTAGGGGTACAAGGACGAGTACTGGCACTCGAGTAGAGACGGTCACAACTGCTCGAATAGGCAAGTGCCGGATTGCAAAATGGACTGGAAAGTCACTCAGCATGCGGCTCTGCGGTTACTTCCGTGATGACTAACTGATCTAGATCGTCACTGAGAACCAAAGGTCAACCTCTCACGACAATAATGTCCTCCGGATTTGTCTCTGCCGGTACTGCCATTCCCGAAGACACATCTAGCGAGCCACCCCGCCTTGACCCATGGAGTGTCGCCCAGGCAGCTGTCGAAGCGGCTAAGCAGCCGAAGGAAGAGGAAGCGCAGGACGATAGAAGCTTGTACGAGATCCTACAAGCGAATAAAGGTATTGCATTATATCCACATGAAAGGAGAGTTTCTAATCGTGGCGGATCGACAGCAAAAAAGCAGGAAGAGTTTGAAGAGAAGTTGAAGTTTAAGAACCAGTTCAAGACGCTTGACGAGGATGATGTGGACTATCTTGTAGGTCCTCCCTCCTGAAGTTCTTTGAGCGTTCTTAGGATTGATTCGCCCAGGACTCAATTCTAAAAACGGAAAAGGCGGTCGAAGACGCGCGGAAGGAGGAACTTGAGAGTCGACTTGATGATTTTCGAAGACAGCAGTCAGAGGCTGATAAGTCCGGTGGTGGAGAGGGTGGCGATCAGGATACGGCTGCGTGGGCCGCCGGGAAAAAGAGGAGAAGGAAGGAGGTGGGAGGTAAAGCTCTAGGAGTTAAAGTTAGGAGGAAGAGTTCTACGACTGGAGAGAAGCCATTGGAGAAGGAGCGTGGAGAAGGCAAGGAGGGGTCGCTCGTTCTAAATCCGAAGGAAGAGAAGCAGGCGGGAGATAAGGATATTGGAATAACGGGTCTCGTAGCTTACGGGAGTGACGAAGATGGCGATTGGTAATTAGGACAAGATCCTAATATTGTAGTAATGAAATTGCAGCTGTGTTGGATGTGAGGACGTTTTCTTGGGTAAATTCACGTCTTTGGCAGCGTTTCATTCTTGGAACTTAGCGCATAGTACCGGTGCCGTAGCTCTGTTCCCAGAGCCACTGATATGTTACTATACCCCAGCAGTCCCTTGCGCGCCGCTCCGCTTGTATAACACCGACCGCAATTATTACTATGTGCTCTATGAAATCCTTCTGCTAAAATAAGATACGGCACTCCGTTGCAAACTGGATGTCACATGATATCGAATATCGCTGCCAAGAGGAATGGTTGCACCTCGCTAATGCAAGCTCACACGCAATAAGCGCAAAGTCAGCCTCCAACTTCTGTTGAAAGCTACTTCACTAAAACTCCACCTACAATTGGACCATGCGGCGATCACCACTTTGCCATCAATACCATCCATTGCTTCAGCACTATGCAAAGCAACATCGAGTGAGGGTTGGCTGGAACCCAGCAAGGGGGCTTGGGATTCAGCGGCCGCTCCGGAACTCCCAAAAGGAGCAAGCAGATTTGTAGGCACCCGTCCCCTGTCACTCTGTTTGCTTTGATTTCTGGTTTTGTTTTTGACGAAATTAATCCCGCAGATCTGAGGATGCGGAATCGGTGTTGGAGCCTGAGGGTGATCTAGACGAGGAACAGGGACGTGCATTGAGATATGTGAAACAAGGGCACAATGTTTTCCTGACAGGCGAAGCTGGTACCGGAAAGTCATACGCCCTGAGATACATTATACAATATCTAAAACACAAATACGGGGGTAAGAGTGTAGCTATTACAGCACCCACAGGAATAGCAGCCCACAATATCGCGGGACAGACACTTCACTCTTGGGCTGGTATTGGACTCGGCGATCTTTCGATCGATAATTACTTAACGGATCCAGGACTGTGGCGAGAAACAAAAGTTTTGATCGTGGATGAGATATCTATGGTTAGTCTCCCGCTCGCAGGTCAATTCTTTGCCCCCCAATTCCTTGTTACCGAGAGCCAGCACAGGTTTCTTGGAACAGGAGTACTCGAATAATAGTTGTGGGAAAGGAAGACGATCGCCATCAAATGTGATGGTGTCTCTCCTAACTTCGCTCTGTTACCGTATCTCCTAGCCAGTCAACCCGCTTCGCCCCACCCTTACGGTTCTATAGGATACCTTACAAAATAAACATCATTTCTCCCTACCAGGTGGCTAACTTCTTACCCTCTGTAGGTTCAGCCTACGTTATTTGACATGCTGGCTGAAATAGGGCGCCAAGCTCGCGAAGATCCACGACCTTTTGGTGAGTAGGATCATCTTCTTGCGGTATCATAACTTCCTGACTTTATGGGGTAACTATAGGTGGGGTACAGTTGGTCTTTTGTGGGGATTTCTATCAGCTACCCCCTGTCGATAACCAGGACTATGGAAATTGCCCCGCATGCGGTAATACCCTCGGCTTTTAGCATTCGAGAATATGCAGCTAAATTGCTTTCTCGTGCAGGTCATAGGCTAGTGACCGACGTATCTCGCCGGTACCTCAGCCCCTCAAACCCCCATCTTACAAATATACTACATAAACGGCCCATGTACTTAGATGGTCTGGACCCAAAGCGGTGGTTGCGATGTACCAACCATCTAAGCCAGAGGCAGGTCACATGCGGCTTCTTGTGGAATGACACTGCAAAATACGCCTTCCAAACCACCTCTTGGCCAGAATGTAGGCTAAAAGCGGTGTCGCTGAGAATTCCGCATCGACATGAGGGCGATGAGGGGTGGTTTAATATGCTATCAGAAATCCGGAGAGGTATTGTGTCGCCTACAACACTGGAATATTTGAAGACGCTTGATCGAGAACCGAATGTTAGCAATAGTAGCTCTATAAAACCCGTTCTATTGCATACTAGGCGCAAAGGTGTAGCCTCCCACAACAATGAAGAGCTAGCCCGGTTACCTGGAAATCCCTACAAATATGTTGCAGTGGATGTGATAAGAGGGGTGGATACAGGATATTTTGGTATGTTTCGACAGCCAAACCTACACTATCGGATCGACTCGGACAAACGACTAATTAGCTAGGGGCCTTTTGGAGATTCTTCGAGGGTCTTCAAAGCCCAAAGCGGATTCGGCTGAAAGTAGGTGCGCAAGTAATGCTCTTACGGAACTTGGATGTACAAAAGGGGTTGGTAAACGGTGCAAGAGGAAGAATCATCGATTTTAGACGATACCCGCCCGCAGCACTCCCGGCACACCAAAAGGGAGGCGGGGCCCCGCACGATCAGGACATGCAATCGTACTTTGGGAAAAATGCACATGGGGACGAATTACCTATACCAATAGTGGACTTCGGGACAGAATGCACCCCAATATTTCCTTGCAGGCAGAGCAAGTATTTGTCTCGCTTTCGGGGGCTAGCCGCAGAAATTGAGATGTCTCGCATTCGGGGGCTAGCCGCAGAAATTGAGATGTCTCGCATACAAATACCCTTAGTGCTAGCATGGGCCTTTACAATACACAAGGCGCAGGGACAGACCCTAGACTCCGCCAAACTCAACCTCGACGACCCTTTTGTTGCGGGACAAGCTTACGTCGGCCTAAGTCGTACTAAAGTATCTCAAAGTCTACAAATTCTAAACCACGCTTATATACCCTCTGGTGTTTTCGCGGCCAATGAAGTCCGCAAGTTTTCCAACAGACTCGAGAACCCTTCGATGAATGATGTGAGTTGGCCTAATCACCAAGTTATAATCACAGTCTAAACCCAACAGATCCCGATGCTCTGCCGGCAAGAGCGGCGGCGTCGCTTATCCTCTTGACAGTGCTCTTTCCCGTCTCGGCGCCTCTGGTGATATATTAACTGTAAACATTCACCCCAAGCTCCATGGCGCTGTAGACCTCTGTTTCCCTTCACTGTTTGTCTTAATATCACACTTTCTATTTCAGGTTGTCTGGAATGGAGGTATTGTACGTAGCAAGATAGCACGTTGGATGCCTCTGCTTTGCAGCCAGCGCTACATTTCTACCTGTCATTGCGGTGTTTTTAGAGACATTAGCTTGCCCGAGTCTGCACAAAACGGCTAGGTAATGGCGGTCGTCGTTCTACAAGTAGTTGGCACGCGGAATATCGATACCGTATACACCCAAGAGTAGTATAATACCATCCATAAACACTCCCCCTACCCAAAACCAAAGCCATGATCGCTCCCACTCCACACCCGTTCTTTGAAATATGAGGGTGCTTCCCGGGGGGATGTGGCCAATACCGTGTCCCTTAGGCCCGAGGCACTAGAACTCGTTATAATACCAGCACGTCAGGGCTATTTCAGAGCAATTTGGTTAAGAAATATCTGAGTCTGAGAGCTGAGTCATTTGATCTCTGAAAAAGACCGAAAAAATCCTATTTCCTGAACAAGCAAGCACAGCTCGCGGCTACCCAAATCTAGCCCTTAGCATGATAACGAATTCTAGTGTTTCAGACAGCCCAAGGGGATCGTTGAATCCCCTACGGTAACCCAACCAACCACCTTCCAACTTCTGAATGCCATGCCGACATTATCTATCCCCTCCAAAGGACGCAATTAATTACCCCCTCCTCTCCACCGCTTCAGATAAAACACTATGATACCACAACATCACCTTTTTCTTACTGGTTACCTCTCCTTCCGAAAAAGCGTAGATAACTGTACTGTACGATGGGGTTCCGCTGTATGATACAAATTACCACTTTAGTAAATCCAGCGTTTTTTTTCTTCCCCCGATCAAACAATCGATTCACCATTTCCCTAATCTAGTAGTGACATGCGCCCCTACTTCCGAACCGGGAAGGACAACCATCTTCCTTATTGTGTACCCGCGAACTTCGAAATCGGTCCTAGACTAAGTTAGCCTAGCTCCCGCTTAAGTCAACCTCACCCCTTTCCGTACCGTACTCGAGTACCGTAGTCTAAATCCCCAGGGAGCGATCAAATGGATCTTAATTGTTACTCGTACAGTGGAGGTTTGTGTGCGCCCGCTCAACTACATACACCAACCAGTTTGAACCTATGCGATATTCCGCCTTGGCGGGGGGGGGTGGAATTGAAGTTGTGGCTTTGTGTCGATGGTATCGTAGCGCCCGGAACCACCCGGTTAGTTAAAATAAAAAAATAAAAACCTTTCTTTATTTGCAGGAACAGGAACAGACAGACAACAGCAACGGATCGGTACGGTACGGTACTGTACAGTAAGTAGCAGTACTCGAGTACAGCACATCGCGCGCGCGGCCTTCTGGAATATTCTGGAAGATATATATGCGCGGGTGGCTTCATTTACCGTACTGTAACTAGTACTGTACCTGCGTGCGGGTAAACTGTGCAGAGTGGAGAGTGTGGTGTGTTGGGGGGGGGGGGGTATGCGCTGGTTGATATATACTCTAACACTTTTCTGTTTTTGCACATCTCTCTCATCTATTTCCTTGCCTTTCCATCAGTGCTAGAATCTCTTAAAGAAAGAATCGTACCGCTCTATAGGGAAGTTGTATCATAGTGCGATTATTTCCCTGTTTTGTTCATTGTGGTGGCCCTCGCTTTTGTGTAACCTAGGTATAGTACACGTGGTATCACTCGAATGTACAGTACTCGTAGGAAGATCTCGCCTGGGTAACGGGTTATGGGGTGGCGGTAAGGTGAAGAAGGGATCATGGGTTTTTTTTATTAATCCCAAGGAATCTACTGCTAAATTTCAATGTGTTCTATGCTCCATAGGAAGGGGGGAAAGCCCAGGTTAGGCTTACCTGTTTATCTTTTTTTTTCATTGCAGTTGACATGCGGAGGAGGGGATTTATCTCAATGAAGTAAATTTATAACTGAGCAAACGGCGATAAGGTGCCAAGTCCATGCACTTCGCCCCCGCACTATAAACACACCTCCTTCCAAAAAATTAAAAACGAAAAAGTCTCACCAGCGTACCATATCGATATCACAATACCGGGCTCTCGGACTCTTTGGGAGGAAATTAGTCCCAAGGTGCAGTAGTCTGTGACATTGAATTCACTCGTTAGAGGTGGGAAGGTAGATTACACCACCCCCCGCAGTAAAGCCTTTGGAGAGGAATGGAAGAGGATTGCGTGACGGTTAGATGTTTGGAAGTTATCAAGGGCTAAGGCATCATGTTTGGCAGAAGTTATAGTTGTGCGATTTTCACTATACAATGGGAAGTAACTTTTAGTATCATAGATATTATGCCTGAAAATACAATTATGGAGAAAAGACAAAGCAGAGAGGGCTGTAGAGTGTAGCCTGGGTAGAGATATGTCGAAGGAAATAAGGAAACAAGGAAACCCATTTTCGCAAGAGGGAGAAAGAGAGTATGAGCAAAAAAGAAGCCTCCCTAACATACCCCCGATTATGCTAGGTAAGCAATTATCCAGATCCGCAGAGTTCCAGCACTATAGCACCATCCCATGTATCGCTTATCCAAACAAACTAATGACCTTCCTGGTAACCTTTCTAATGGGGCTCTTCTTCAACCACCCACCCTTCTTCGCAGCACCAGCTTCCTCCTGTGCACCTTCTTGAGCCATGAGCGCATCTTCGGTAGCAGGAGCGGTGGTAGTGGCGATCTCCTTCTCCTTCTCTTTGCCACTAGCTCTATCCTTCCCCTTGTTTTTTCCAAACAAAGGGGAGAGAGAATTGAGTTTCAGCTTTGTGGTGAGGCTACGGGTTGGAGCTATATCCACCAAGAATACTGATTAGCCATCCGGTCAGAAAGATTGTTTGAAGGAGAAGATTGGGAAGCAGCCACATTTCACAACAGGAGCCGGGGCAGGAGCAGAGGAATTAGTCTCGGTGATAACGTCGGGAGAGTGCTGGTCGGATGAGGGCATAGTCAGGGTAGCAGCTTCATTGAGTTTGGAAGACTGGGGCTCGGAGGCGGAGGTGATGGTAGTTGCATCCATGTTTGTTGAGGTTGGTTTGTTCTGGTGAAAGAAGGAATGAGAGAATTAGGATTTTTTTCGCAAAAGGATCGAAGGAAGCGGACGGAGGAAGGGGAATGTACTTTGTCAATGTTTGTGTGTTTGTTTGCTGGTGATGAGTGATTGTTTGTCGCTTATGGTAAAGGAGGGAACGGAAGGAGAGGGAGAGGTGGGGAGGAATTTTAGAGGGAAGGAGGGAAGAGGGAGGGAAGGGAAGGGAAAGGAATTTGCGAGTGGAAGGTGGAGGGTGTTGTGCGAGCTTGCGTGGCTGCATAATATGCCCCGACGACAGTAGTCCAGGGTATTGGGCTACGGGCACAAAATCAAGCTTCTTGTGCGGCACCCTCCCTCTCAATTCTAAGAGATGATAGGTTTGACTAGCCGCTAAACCCTATCCTAGTATGATGCCCATAAAAATCTCCCTGCAGCTTTTGACATCTGGCTCAAGACAATAGGGTTCGTTGGAAATTCTCCGATTGGTCGGGAGGCATTATTGGTTGGGCGTGAGCCCAAGTTTCGAGTCGGATACTGTAATAACGGTGGCTCCTTAGCCCGACAATATTTTTTTCTATTGGAAGTTTGTGGCCTATGTTTCTTCAATCTGACGCCTTCACCTTGTGATATATCATACGGGAATGTTGGTTTGCTTGTGTTTGTATCATGGGTTATGGTTCGTTGGAGCCCTCAGCAATTTAGTGGATGTCTTGGCCACCCGGATGGTATTTAGTTCGGCGCCCAGCGACTACAGTTTATTAAGGCAACACCCCCAGACTTCCGAATGGCCAGTAAGTATCACTAAAAACACTATTTTGGGAGTAGATCCAGCTTCATTACTACGAACAAAACTTGCTCTCTATACAAAAACCCCCACAAAAAAGTCCAGAACCCTTCCAAAAGGAGAAGATACTTTACAGGAGTGTCTACACCCATTTTTTATAAACAAACGCCAGAATCCCACATATGTATAGCAACAACCCACAAGGCCTCGAATGCCACATGGGTAAACCGGTGCCGTACAATGATTGGCTAAATAGAAGCCCCCTGCATCCCAATGGTATCATCAAGAGGGCCACCAGCCCTACGCTTAAAAGCGACCTTGACACCATCAAGAACAACAAGTAGTAGGAACACTGCTCGAATTTTGTGCTCATCGACAAGCTCAAACTCAAAGTTGAGAAGAATTTGCGCAGTAACCTTGATAATATAATTAGTCGTCACCCCTCCGGCAAAGGGAGAGAAAACTTCTTGAAGGCAACAAAGGGAGACGAACCTTAACCAGCTGAACCATCGCGATGTTCTTTCCCAAGCACGCTCTGGCACCTTGACCGAAGCTGAGCCCGTAGCGGTCTAGTTTGAATGCGCTCTCAGGGTCTAACCAGCGTTCGGGCTTGAATTCCAAAGTATCCTTGCCCCAGAAATCCTCATTTGCGTGGACACACCAAGCGCTCATTCCGACAGTGGTTCCCTCGGGAAGGAAGTGCCCGCAAACGGTACGACCACCGGCAGGGACTGCACGAGGAAGGTCAAAGCCGGCCGGAGGATGAAGACGAAGGGTCTCCTTGACAATTGCGTGGAGGAGGGGTGCGCCCTCGAGTTCCTTCCAGGTTGGCTGGTTAGAGAGCTTTAAGCAGGTCAATTCCTCCATTACTGCATTGTAGACCTCTCTATTACGGACAAGGTTGATCAAAATGGCGCGAAGAGCCACCGAGGCAGTATCTGGGGCGGCGAGACTGGGAATATTAGTTTGGGGGGGAAGAAAAATGGAAGAAAGGTGTTTTACATAAAGATGTAGGCATGATTGCTGACCAGTAAACATTAGTTTGTGCTTGATTGGGAATGAGAGAACATGTTAACATACGCAATCTCTCCCAAGGGGAGAGTATGTCCATCTCTATACCGCGATTTAAGTAGCCCGTCCAAAAGATCGCTGCGACCGGAAAGGTTGCCGTGGTTCAAGCGCTTCGTAATATTCGCCTTGATATTCTGTTTCCATTGTCAGCCCACCCACCTTCAAAGTCACAGCAAATCAACAGGTGTATGACAAACTCTAGCGTAATGATTCATCCCGCTCTTCTTCACCCATTCATTTTGTGTAACCGGCCAAATCCAGGGGAGGTAAGACCTATCATGTCAGAGCTTTCACAGCCAGAGAGGGGGTTCAAGGGGCCTACAAAAACGGACTCAAGAGCAACATCTGTCTCAAGTCCTTGAGGCTCCCGTCGACATCAAGACCAGTCTTGCAAAACCCGTATGCCTCTCCAAAAACCAAATCTGTGATCATATCATAGGTGAAGTACTCGCTCCAAACTGTAAAGTCACAGACACGCGCCTTCTGTGCAAAGTTCCTGTCAAGCGCGAGTATGAAGTCTTTGATAATACTGTCAAAATGAGCCTCCGCCATGAGGGTTGCGGTAAGGTTGTAGTCTTTGGCAATTACGCGACGGCCTTCTGCGTGGGTTTGGATGTCACGTTCGACAGCAAGGTTGAAAAACCCATTTGGAAGAGCAATATCGTACCTAGGCAATATAAGCAATTATTGAGGTAGTGAGAGATGACAAACTTACATATCACATTTTGCATAACCTTTATCCCCATGGGCATATATCTCACTCACAGCTCGAGGATCCCATATAGACACCTCATTTGGGGCAATACGTACAACATTACCGTACCTGCGATGGAGGTTTGTCAAATCGTTATGAAAGTTCCCCTTCACAACCGCGTACCAAAAGCGATAGAGTGGAGAACAGGACGCAAGCCACGGGCCAGGAACACCCTTCAAGGGAGTATTATTACGGGCCTTGTGAAGACGAAGGCCAAGATTAATCAAAAGGTAAATAAAAACAACTCCCAGGATGGCGGGCATAACGGAGAGTAGGTATTCCCACTGAGAATCTGTGGGTCCAATAAGGTACTTGGCCGTGGTGTTTCCAGGCTCCATTTCCTGGGCCGCAACCTCCAGGGCAAGATCCTGGAGAGAAGCTTCGGTAGAGTGGAGAACCTTAGCCATTATTATTATTATCCAATAAGTTACTAGGGAAAGATATATCGGTCAGCACAGTATAACCAAAATGAAAGTAAGGAGGAGGTATGGCCTAAAGAAATTACCGGTAAGAGAGTGTGGGGTGGAAACTCACAGAACAGGTGTTCTTGCGAGGAGGAAGATGAAAGTGGTGGGGGAGAAAAGTTGAGAAGAAAACTCATATTTAAGATGGCTCTGAAGAGTGACTAGTGAAAAGGAACCCTAAATGTTTCATTCTTAGTGTGGCATCCAGCGGGAGCTTCACGGCAATTAAGGTTTGTATTGTAACCTAGGAGGTCAATTAGCTTCATTCAACGCCCCAAGCCTAGTTGCTAGTGGCGGATAAAGAGGAGGGCGCTGGGTCGCGTCTTTGATAGTTGGAACGAAACCTACAAAATAGGTAGTGGATATATGCAAGTAGGCGGTTGAAGAATCACTACTTGGGACGGATTCAGCTAACCTGGGTTTCTACAAATTTTCACCCATAATTCCAATTAGCGCATATCGTAAAAGCTCTAGAACCAAAAAAAGTGAATGATGTATGATAGTATAATAGAGCTATGATACAGTACCCACGAAGCAGGGTTTGTAATATCGACTGTCAAATGTTTGATAGTGGGGCAACGCCCTTCTGTCAATTGTGTTGTTCTACTTCCTCACACTCCACAGCACCGCCAGCACCCTTCTAGAGACAAATTTCCCATTACACGCTGAGATGTATCATAGTATCATACAAAGAATACTGATGAGAGTGGAGATATTCCACAAATCGGAACTGTTGTTACTTCAGCGCGGTAAAACTGATACCACACGTTAGAGTCCCACAGCCGCTGACAGGCTAAGCAGACAGACTGATTACACTCCATTCCTAGATTAGTCCCGGGTGGTGGAAGCGCCAAACCCCATACCACGCCAAACAAGGGATCGAGCAACATCATACAAGCATATATATAACCACGTGAGTCCGGGCCTCAGAGGTGCTTCCAGGTTTCTGAGTAGTGATGGGCACGATCATGCTCGAGCAGAAAATTTAGCCCATGCTCGAGCATAAATCGTGCTCGATCACACCAAAAATTTATGATCGAGCATGATCGTGCCCATCACTATTTCTGAGTCCCCGTTGTCAGGTGAGCCGATACCCCCCGCTATGCTCCACTAGGCCCACTACTGCTTCTGCTATAGTATCCCTGTGGCCATCATACTAGAATATAAGGCAGGATTTTGCGCCTTGCAGGAAAACCCAGCACTGATACCAATCCAAGGGCGGGGGGAAAGGGTGAAGATGAGAGGCTACTCATGAAGAGGGGCCCACTCCTAATGAATAAGATATTTCCCAGAGCAGGGGTTCGTGTGAGCTTAAATAAAGTGGAGTCAGTGCAGTACCTTAAAAACCGAAATAATTGGGAATCTCGCTTTAAATTCAATATATTTATACTAGCCAAACCTAACCGGCGCCCCCTAGTCCAAAACAAAAACAAAACAAAACTTGGACGTTGGAGTTGCCTCTCCTAGTAAGGTCTGTGTCTCAAATGAGCTGAAGGAGAATCTTCTCGCTGTGCCCCCTCCCCCTAATCCAAAGCCGGCAATTCTGGACGTCTTAGCGTCATTCCCAATTATTTACGTTTTTACGGTATAGACCTGGGTGACAGATCTCAGCTTACATTTACCTATCAAGCCTCAAGGTGAATATCACCAATTCAGTTGGCAGCCTCTAACTTAAGAGCCGACTTCAGGAAGTTATATCAAAAGACGAGGCCAGTATCAATCCCAGTACGCATCATCGGGGAGATTCAGTACCGCTAACTAATCAGTGAAACAAACCTAAGAAAGAAAGAAAAGAAAAGAAAAAACAACTCCCAAGTTGCATATAGAAGCCAAGCTTGCTCAGCAATGGGTCACTTTGTGTTTTCCCGTTTGTCAATACAAGTACCCCGGTAGACACTACCGGTAGTATTATGCTACACTATTATACCCAGTAACCGTTGCTCGAGACATTACCGCCCTACTGTCCTGGACTTTTAGACCCTGTGGATGTATTGTCGCACAGCCAGACCGCTAGAGCCCCATTTCCAACGGCGAGTACTTGTACTAGTACTAGTACTGTACGGTAACACAAAGAAACTCACCCCCACACCGAGCACCCGGCACTGCTTGTAGCACTCGCGTATCACGCGTTTAGGGTCCCACAAGGTTGCAGATCCGAGGAACGCACGCACGATAGTCGAAATGGCAAGTGTTGATCATCATAACTAATCTCAGAGCTCTTGTTAATATTATAATACTCTATTAGCAGCTATTATAAGACACAGCCAACTCACTACTGTGGATTACCATAAAAGGCTACGGAAGGGACCCTATGCGTGAGACCTCCGTTAGGGTCGAAGAAGAGCGTAACCCACCCCGTCCATTTCTTTAGAGCATAAGTGGGCCAAACAAAACTAAGGAGTCTATCCGTTCTAGAATCACAATGGACAATAGTCGATATTCTCCTCAATTTCTTGGTCAGGCTTCACTACGAATAAGGCTCGGGAATCGTGGGAAGCTAAGATCTTAAATCACCAATCTCGGGTTTCAACCGGATCGCGGTGCTAAACCATAATAGGCTTAGAAGAATTGAATAACAAAATAGCGAATACAGTACCAGTTAATGAGACCTAGCGAGCTCAGCCTCCCCAGGCCATGCCCCGTCTGGAAAACACTACCGGTATTCCCTTGGATTGCGAAAGCTGGGGGCCCGATCTCCGACCTTCGATCTGACGAGTTTTTGCTGTATCCGGGGTATTATACTCGACTAGAGTAGGAGATTTTAGACTTATGATATGATACCCCGCCGAGTAGGGTTATAGTCGGGTATTGACACCACACCTCGAGTGAGATGGTGGTGATGGGAGATGGTCTCGGTGTTGGAGTGTGAGGAGTTAAAGGAATCTTGGAAACTGTGGGATGGGGTTGCCGCGTTACAGTATGAGAACTCCACCCATCAATCCATAGTGAAGGGTATAAGCGCGACCCGATTAAGAAGCTTCTGTAGGCAAAAATGTCTTGATATTTATCTGTGAATTGAATATTAATCTAGCATATTATGGTATCATATATTTCCTGGTCGATGGTATTTTAAACTTTTACCCAAAAATAAAAATAAAAACCACAGTCACCATTAGCTCTGTCCGCAAAAACAACACAACCCAGTTATACGGAAAGGTCTTGACCGTTTGCACGGTATACGAGGGCGAAAGATAAGTATAACAGTCACGTGCCTTATCTGGACGCACTTCAACAAGAACTTGCACCAAATTTTTCTTATCAGACCCATGTGACTGTTTTATTTATCGTGCTAGTGGTGAACATTTACGTATGATACACTTATCTCCACAGCGGCACCTAGAGAAGGGCCTTAAGCGGCTATTCCCAAGCAACCTCTTATTTAATAGGCAACGTGCACCTCGACATCTCCAACCTTCAACTCCTCTAAGCGATTCTTTCACCTCCATCATACCCCAGCTCTCATCCCCGGCTTTTTGATGCGGTTCATTGGGAAATCTCAAGAAGCAGTTTAAATTTTCTGAATTCGCGCGAGGTCGTAGCTCACAACCGTTTTTTTTCAGGACCCCAACGCACAACCCTTTTTCTTTCTCCAGCGTACCCTCCTTTTTAACCTCCAACCCACACTCCTTCTTGAATATTCTTCCCTATATTGTGGGATCCAGGCAAAAAGTAAGTTTTCAGATCGAGCGAAGTTGATTACACTAACGACTGCAATATCCAGATATTCACCAAAATCCCCCCCAAGGCACGGAAAACTGTATTCTGGTGTATTGGTTTCAATAAAGCTTCCTGGTTCAACGGTCTACACAAGCGATTATTTTGGGAAAGCCAAGATTGTAGCCAGCTCGGTCAAAATGGAAAGCAGTGTTATCAGCCAAAAGGGCAGCATGGGCAATACACGGCTCGGGTGTGCTGCTAGGCATGGACAAGAGGAAGTAGTGAAAATGCTCCTAGCACAGGATGACATTGACCCCAACAAGAGAGACATTAGAGGCCTAACACCACTCTGGTGGGCGGCACTCAATGGCCATGAAGGAGTGGTCAAAATGCTACTGAGCCGGGGCGACACTAACCCCAACTCGTCAGATCCGTTCGACCGGACACCGCTCTGGATGGCTGTTTCGGATGGGCACGAGGGAGTAGTGAAAATACTACTTGAGCGAAATAATACCGACCCTAACTGGTTCGATCAGTACAACGTGACACCGCTTGAGTTAGCTATCCTCAATGAGGACCAGGGATTGGTGAAAATTCTACTTGGTCGGGACGACATCGACCCCAATTGGTCATGGTCTACCAAAGGGACAGCACTCATGATGGCTGCTAGAAAAGGGCAAGAGGGAGTGGTGAAACTGCTACTTGAACGGGATGATGTCGACCCCAATAAGCTAGATAAGGACAACCAGACAGCACTCTGGTGCGCCGCTTACCATGGGCACGAGGGAGTGGTCAAAGCACTACTCCCACGAGACAACGTCAGCATCGATACGCCAGGTGGCTACAACCAGATACTACTCTCGTGGGCTGCTAACAATGGGCATGAGGGTGTGATGAAATTACTACTCCATCGGGATGACGTCAACAGCGACGGGCCTGATGAAATCGGCAAAACCCCACTCTTGTTGGCTGCCCAGACTGGGCACAAGAGACTGGTGAAAGCATTACTCAAACTTGAAATTGACCCTGACCGTCCGGATGAGTGCGGTCGGACGCCACTCTCGAAGGCAGCCGAGAATGGGAAAGAGGAAGTGGTCAAAATACTGCTCGAATGGGACAACGTCAGTCCCGACAAACCAGATAAGGACGGGCAAAGGCCACTCTGGTGGGCCGCCCGCAATGGGCACGAAGGAGTGGTGAGATTGCTACTCGAACAGGAAGGGGTTAGCAATAACAAGCCAAACCGGTATGGACAAACACCACTCTCAATCGCTGCTAGATATGGCCATGTGGGAGTGATATCCCTACTACAGTCTCTAGCAGATGCCACCCACAGAACTACCTAGGCCCGAGGAGGCATCGCCCTTGTTACCACCCTCCAATATCGTGCTAATAGCCAATGTATGGCTCCCGCAAAAACCGCTACTCCTTCAACAGCCATTTTTCGCTGCAGCCGCCTCCGTGCTCTCACCCCACCAAACCTCTTCCTGACCCTCAAACCCCTGCCTTATGTTAATTTCCATTTTACCTTCCTGGGCGAGCCTGCGACAAAAACGCAGGTTAAAGTTTCTCTTTTCTGTTGGTGGAAGGAAGTCACATACAATTGGAATGCCTATATTTATCATCCTCCTGTCCACCCCTCTTTCTAGACTTTTCTATGAAGTTGGGTCGAGACTTGTGAGCTTCCGTTTAAAATCCGGGCTTCCGTGTTATAGGAGTGTCATTGCTGTTGTATTGAGATAAGCTGGTGTGGGTCGAAATTTCCACCATATTTACTTTAATGGTTTTTTGTATGATACTTGGTTGTTCATTCACTTTTTCTCCCATCGATTTTTTCCCTTTTTCTTCACTTTGAGGTGTAAAAACGATGGTTGTTTAGATATCAAGGAAAAATAATTGATACAATTAATCCCTACATCTGTGCAAAGCGATCCAAGGGCTGGCTAGCTATTCGGTAAAATACAGGGTGATTAGTTTGCACTATGAACATAGTTAATGGAGATCCTACTTTTCTAGAACGTCCTCTAAGCATGGGTTCAAAGGTGAAGCTGGAAGTCCTCCTCGCTTTTCACTCTTTCCTACCGAGGAAAATTAACACGGTAGGGAGTCTTTTATCTGTGAAACCAACCTCATTTCTACAAGCACCATAGGAGTCATATTCTCTCCCCTCAATGGATAGATTTTTCCAAGGACCCTTAAGTTAACGCCACTGAAAATATTTGTGCTTCCCCTAGGGTTAGCCTACCTACCTCTGGCCTAGTGAACTCCATCACTCTCTTTACAGCTTTCATCACCTGCAATGCTGCCGTCTGCTATTTCCGACTTGTATTATACGCTCAAAAAGACCGACGTCGGTCTGATCTTCGATTCCAGCCTCTTCTTACACCCCTACTTCCTTCTCCCAATCCTCGCGATAGTTGTCCTAGGGGTAATATCCCCCATCGTGGGAGGCTATCATCGTACATTATGGGTATATGACGCTACAATCACCAATTTTCATGTCGTTGGAGAGGTCGCATGATACTGTACAGTACACGGTCTACCATTACTGCACACTTAGCACCCCAGCGCCTTGTAGAACAAGACAATTGAGAAGAACCCCCCTACCTGGACGGCAAATTATTCCGCTGCGCCGCTCACCATGACTGCTGCTGCCGAGGTCGCTCCAGAAAAGTGGAGAGAGAGTGCCCCAACAGTTTCTTTCCCTTACAGTTTTATGAAAGGAGAAACCTTCCATGTTACCAGAGCGATCGAAGGAAGCGACAATGTCAAGCTCCTGTGTGGAGAAGGAGCAGTTGTTTATGTTTTCGGGGGATTATTCTTTCGATTGACATAACGGCCCGGACAGTGTTAGCATGGGCGTGTGACCGCCACAACGGTAGGAAACTGGGAGTCCCCAAGACCAAGCAACTTAAGAATCCAGGGGAAAGCTCACCAATCCATATGCGGATAGGTTTCATTAGAAGCTTTCGCTCATAGGTCAGCACGAGAGTCGGCGACGCAAGAAGCAGTGCTCCCTCTGGGAAACTTTTCCCTCCGGCTAGACCCTGTGGCTAGGAGTTTGGTTGATTTGGACCATGTCTTTGAACGTCGCGCAAGATCTGTGAGCCTTCTTCTTTTTTTTTTGCATCTGGGAAGCCTTAACTCACAGCCTTGTCCAAAGATATTATTCTTAGAGGCTAAGACTGCAGCTACTACCCTAGTACTAGTACTGTACTCAGGTAGTCTGCTGCACCCCAATCGGTAAGCCTCATCGTATTGAGCCTCTTGAGCGCGTTAATAGGAACTTTCCTTCGAACCAATAGAAGTCATCAGATCTGCATACTTTGTTACACAACAGCCTTTCAGCTGATTAACATAAGGCAGACAAGCACGAAAACTTCCAGATATGCAATCTGAATAGATATCATACAAAATATCATTAGGGGGTTAGACGACTTCACAAGCCACTTGGACATCCCTCACTCGGACGACTAAACTTGAACAGCAAAGTTTCCCGTTTGGGGATCAGCCGCTTGTTTCATCATAGAAAATCAACTGACTAGCATCTGTCCGAGTGGGGGGGTGTCTGTTCCCGCAGCTTGTGGAGCTATCTACAGTATTGTCTTTTCTGATAATTCTTAGCCCCAGCCCATCGGTACAAAGGCCCACCTTCCCGAATGCAGATTATGTGGATCATTGAGATCATTGTGGCTGGGTAAATATATAGTACTCGAGTACATTATTATACATAAAATTGGTTCTCTAAGCAATAATAGGCTTAGCATTGGCACATTTAACGTCTAGTAAAATTCATACCACCTTCCTCTATTTTTTCCCTAATTCACAGATCGACATTGGAATAACCATTAGGCAATTTAGTTACTGTAGGCGATAGTTTAGCCGAAATACGAGAACACAAAACACTCGATCAGGAGGCTGATTCTGTACTCGAACAGTACAGCCTCCGGTAAAACAAATCGGAAAAACATTGAAGGAGCTTCTATGTTTGATTAGGAGATTCAGTGTGCTCGAGTCAAGTGAGCAAATGTGTTTTGGATGATCCATTTCCACATTTTCCTATTATTTTTTTCCCGGCAGGCTGTGGGCGGCAATGGCGGGGATACCGTACCCCCCATTGCCCATACCAGTAATTGTTATCGCAAGGCAGATGTGCCCTTCATATATTATTGCCCTTCTCTGTGCCTAGTACAAGTACTAATGTGGAGTGAATAGTGTGTGGGGAATCCGCTCACCTATCATATCTAGCCTGCTTCGCCATTCTTGGCGAGGAATACGAGCCAAGAGTGTAGTACTGCAGCCAAGAGGTTTGTTCGATCCGAGAAATGGCGGAGTGACACAAAATATCTCCAAGATATAAACAAAGTCCTAAGGCTTAAATCCATCACAAAAGAACGGAATAACTTAAAAAAAAAGCATCAAGACAAGACAAAGATACGGCAGCAGGAATGGATCCAGCAGCGCCAGACAAGGTAGAACTCCAGTCCGCTCAACCACCCCCTCAGAACGCAAGTCAAGACACAATCCAGATCCACCCCACCTCACCCATAGCACCCCCAAAGGAAGAAGAGAAAAAAACCTTGACCAAAGCCGAAAAACGCGCAGTATGGAAATACCGTGCCAAGCTCCTGGCAGGACTGGTATTCCCCTTCTTCCTTGACTCCATGGACGTGACGATAATAGCGACAGCCCTACCGCATATCGCAACCTCCTTCAACCAGCTCTCACAGCAGTCGTGGATAGTGGCATCTTTCACACTAACTTCCACCGCATTCATTCCGGCCTTTGGCCAGCTCAGTGACGTCTTCGGCCGGCATGCCACGCTGCAGTTCGTCATCTTTTTAATGCTCGTGGGGAGCGCGCTCTGCGCTGGAGCCCAGACTTTCGAGATGTTACTAGTGGGCAGGGCTATCACGGGGGTGAGCTCGGCCGGGCTGTGGGTTATGATGACGGTGATTTTGTCGGACAAGGTTAGTTTGAAGGAGAATGCGTTGCAGAATACGTTGTTTTCTCTAGTTGCTGGGGCTAGCTATTCCGTTGGGCCAGTTATTGGGGGGTAAGTCTCTCTAAGAACCACCATATCGGAAACTACCGGGCTATGTTGACTTTTTGAATAGGGAACTGACAAATGTATGAGTTTATTCCAAGCTGATGATATCGAGCGTTTCTGTCGTGGGATTCCTGCTAAAAATAAAAGTAGGTGAATTGGCGTTGGTGCTTCGGCCTCTCAATACCAATCTGCCTCCTGGCACACATTTTGATATTCTTTGTCCTGAAGCCAGAATTAGTCAAAGCCCAACGCCACATCGACTCGGACACCGGCGAGGAGTTATCAAAACGGACGTTTATGCAGAAAATCTCGGTGATAGATTGGCCAGGATTAATCCTCTTCCTGGCCGCTTGCATCCCTATTATCCTTGCTTTAACATGGGGCGGGGCAAAATATCCTTGGCGCTCTCCTCAAGTCATCACCTTATTAGTAGTAGGTGGAGTGTTGTTCCTGGGGTTTGTTTGGGTAGAGTACTCAATGGAGCCGGGGCGGTGGTTGGAGAGAAAGACGCTGGTGCCTGGGAAGCAGGCGATGATCCCAGTACATCTGTTTTATGAGAAGGATATTGTCATTTTGGCTTTTTTGAATTTCGCCGAGGGGGCCAGTAAGTCCCCGGCTTCGCATGAGAATCCCCGTGAGGGCGCTGACAGCGGCAGCCCTATTTGCAATGTTCTACTTCATAAGTGTCTACTTTGCCATTGTCGAACAGTATTCTGCTAGCAAAGCTGGCTTGCAATTACTCTTTTACCTCCCGGGCATTGCTGGTATGTCTCCTCCTTTCCATCTCTCACTCTCCCAACTAACATAGCAACCCTCCAGCGGGTGTCTACTCGGCCATGTACCTCTGCAACGTCCGCCCCCGTACCACCTTCCCGCCTCTCCTCCTTGGCCACCTAGCCCTCCCAGTATCCGTCGGAATCCTAAGCTCCGCCCTGAAAACCCGCAATATACCCCTGGTCTACGGCATGATGGCCCTCAGTGGTTTCGGCAATGGGATAAGCTTCATGCCTGTCCCACTCCACGCGATCGCCAAGAAGCCAGCACACCTCGCCGTTATCGTCGGGACAATACAGTTCTTTCAGCCGTTTGGAGGAACGGTGGCGATGGCCGTGATGGGCTCCGTGTTGAATAACAAAATTGGTGCGCTCGGGGTGGAGTTTTCAAGTGGTGGCGGTGGGGTAGATGCTGGTTTGGCGTTCGGAGAGGATGTCAGAAAGGCTGTGAACGAGGGGGTTAGGTGGGCATTCTTGGCGATATTACCACTCGTGACCGTGGCGGGGGTGGTCCAACTTTTCCTTGGGGATGTTAGGATTGATGAAGAGGGGGTAGTGGAGGAGCTGGTTGGCGCGCGGGGGAGCAAGTGGGGGGTGAAAGTTTACTACGAGGTTTGCTGTCGATCCGGGAGTTCTTGGGGGGGGGTATCTGCTAACGGATGATAGGTGGTAAAGGATTGGATTATAGGTCGAAAAAGTGACTGATACTACGATTTAATGGCTAAGTGGGGGCTGCGTTAGAAAAGGGTTAAATGGCCCTACAAGTGATATACAATCATAATAATAATTGTTATTATAATTTATGATTAAAATTCAATAATAGAGCCAAGAGTTTGTTGCTCTAAATTCTCTTAATTTCTTGATCCGTAGTGTTTACTATATACCCCGTACGGCTTAGCTAGAATAGCGATCTCCCCAGTCTGCCAAAACTACAATAAATTAGAGTTCTAAAGACTACAACAGCCTTGAAATCAGGGCCCAGCTTGGGTGGCACTTTAATCACACATAGTCACTCGTCCTCATTCCTTCAAAAGATGAGTTGCCACTACCCCCGATCGTCCAACCAGACAGCAATCGCAGGCACCCAGAACGATATGGAGCCAGGGCCTTCCGGACGCCAGGCAGAGGAGGATCTCGGACACTCAGAGCACAGAGTCCGCTAGCGTTTTTAGTTGGTGGGTTCGAGTGACCAATTTGTCCCTGGCTCATTACAGGAAAATGACCAAAAAACCGGAACTCGAGCTAGCAGTTATTAACTCCGGACATCTTGCTCAAATTGACTCCTAGACATTGTGACTATTGGCAGTTTGTTGTTCGATGGCAGGATGGTTACCCCGCCGCAAGGGCACCAACGGAGCTCTATATGTAATTAAATTTCGTCTTACATTACGAAGACTTTTTGTCTAGAGGTTGAATATATGATACTTTCAGACTTAACCCAACTCTATCATACCTAGTAAGAATATCATACCTCTTTCGGCAGCCAGAAAAGGCTCCTATCAATCTCACGTTTCTTAAAAATCACCCACTCATCTAGTTTTCGAAGTTCAAGTTTAGAAGGGAGAAAAAAATATATCATAATATCATAACTTATATCCATCAAAAGAAAAGATCTCCCATCCCGCACATCCCCCTCCATCTCAAACACTCCCTACCTACCACCACTACACTACCCCCTCTAGAACTTCTTATGCACCGCAATCCTACTCGGCGGCTTATCATCAAACCAGAACCTCCCACCAACCAACCCCTTCCACTCGCAATGATCCGCAATGTAAAACCCGACCCAGGCAACGTCCTTGCACCACAGCCACCTCATCGGCGGCCCGCACAAGCTAATTCCGGAATCCAGATAGGACGCGAGTTGAGTGCACAAGCTGCCTCCATGATTCTCCTGACGGCAGACGGCATCGCCCCACCGGTCACGGAGCATCGCCGAGAGGGCGCGGACGTCCGAGACTCTCGGGGAGCCCGTCGTCGTGTCGCAGATGTAGGCGGCTTGCGCGGTGATGTTTTGCTCTGCCAGCTCGGGCATGAAGGACAGGTCGATGAACTTGGGGGTTGGGTCGTTGATGACGGCGAGGGCGGCGATGTCTTCGGGCGTGTCCCAGGTCGCTGTCGCCTCGGGAGGTGTGAGGGCGAGGATGAGGCCGGTGATCATGAGGATGAGGAGGGTGAGGTTTGAGAGGAACATTTTGTTTGAGTGGTTGTGTTGTGTGATGTTTGTAGTCGTCGTGTGTGATGAGAACAGGAATTACAGAAGAGCCTTGTTGCTAATTTATAGGCTCTAGGTTATGTTGGAATGGTATGGTATCTATCTGCTATTGTATATTGATCTGGCTTTTGTAAATTATAAACTTTGTCAAGATTTCAATGGCATCATCAGACATCATTCGATAACATTCTATGCTCGCGGCTGCAACTACTCTCCCCTAGAAACCCCGACCTATATTATTATAGTATTACATCCGTGCGAGCTCTTACATTTCTAAAGGACTTTAGGCTGTCAATCCTTCCTAGAATGACCAGCAAACCACTCTAACCACTTGTTCATACAGGCTTCCACCAGCTACCTCAACACACGACAAGCGCTACAGAGGCCCATAAGGTGTGAAATACTATATTTCATCCTACAATACCAAGTCCTTAAGAGACTATACCCACATAGCGGGTAACTGTCGGCTCAAACCTCGAACAAACCCCCGAGCATCTATAGTATAATCCATCATGCCTACCCTCCAGGGCAGAGTTAGCTAGTCACGTGCCAACTCTCTCTGCTACTAAAGACGCAGAAGAATTACCCCACAGTACTCGTATATAGCTCGTAAGAAAAAGAAAAGAAAGAAAAGAATTTCCCAAATTCAGCAGTTGAAGCTTCCTCACAACACCGAAGAGAAACTCTGCCCCCCCCTCAGCACAAGAATTATAAATTTCCCCAGACTATTATCAGGTTACCGACAAGTGCTTCCCTACAGCAGGACTGCTCGTACAGGTACCCCACTCAAGTATAGGAGGACTGCTCAGCCAAGACGTAGGTATCTCTGAGTAACGCAAATCCACCAAACCGTTCCTGTTCACACACCCGGCGTGATATAATATGAACCTGCTAGTGATAAAACTACTAGCAGATAATTGATTAATCTGTGGAATCCTCTCTACTCTCCCATATCTAATCAGATCGCTATTCCTTTCCGTTGCGCCGGAGTTAATAACCTGCGGTCCCTAAACTCGCGGCGGGGGCTATGTCGGTTCGGGGGTTATGTCGGGAACGCAGATACGCAGGGGAAGTATACTTCAGTACTCGGTACAAACCCAAATATCCAGAGTGATGTCAAATGTTAATTCTCGTTCCTACACCCACTGTGTATGTCTCTTCCCGACATTACACCCCAACCGACATAGCCCCCGCCGCGCGTTTATTCCCTCCGGCTGTTGCTTTGTTAGCCTTTCTTGGATGTTTTGCTAATTACGGTAGGCAACCACGGCTTAGATAATGGTCATTGGTGCCGGATATCCGTCCAACGAAATGAGTGACTTTAGTAGATTGTGCCGACAGTCAAAGCGAGGGGGAGAATCATTCAACTGTGTCGGAGAGAAAGAAAGTGTAAAGAATAAAACAAAAGAAAGTCCGTTCACAGTGCACGCTGATCGCCTGGATCGCTCTTGCCCCTGTTTCCCGTTCTCTCAATTAGTCCTAGATTTGTTTAAATACTACAATTACAGGCAGAATGTCAGCACATTCAAGGTGAATACGGTAAACAACTGAATATGATTGAGAACGTCCACCTCGGTCACCGTGGAACCCAGCAGAGCTGAAAAGCTAAACAGAAATCAGCCCGCAAGAGGTTTCGAAAGCTTACTCAGACAGACACTTGTGGTGTCCGTACTTCATAAACCAACACTCGCAGTGGCCAGCCAGCTCCAAACAGACCAGGACTGAATAGGGTACAGTACGATAGGTTGGCAATACCGTAGTCCAAGGCAACTACCGTATTATGAAGGACCAACGCTTCCCTCCTTGCCATCCAAACACTGCGTCGCACCATCTTCGCCGCCTTTCACTGAATGGGTTACTCGAGAGTATGCCTCCGTCCCGGGTATCGCGGATTTCTCTGTGGCTGTCGTAATTCCGGAAAACAGAGATGTTGTCGTTCTTCTTTTCTTTTCAAAAGAGTGTTCTTTTTTATCGCAATCTTAAGTGTTCCACCGGGCGGTTTCGATCATCTAAGGGGACACTCCTGGCCTTTCCACGGTAAAGGTCAGATCATTTTGCTTCGCTTGAACACACTGCCTTGACGTTGGCTTCAAGTACCGGTGATTGGTTTCCGCGAGAAAAAAACATCATTGATCGAAAACAACCGCATCTTCAGTTTTCCAAAGTCGCGACAGGCATGCTCACTCGTCTTTGCCCAGAATACCTCGGCCGGAGGATATTTTGCTCTAGAGGCAAAGACGAGTCGGTATCATAATGGTTTCCAGCTCGCTTTCCCGACGACCCCTGCAAATAGCGAAACACACACCCCTCTCCCTCTCAAACCAAGCAGCTGTGGGGGGGGAGGGGAGAAGAGAAAAACAACTTTACCACAGCAATCCAAATCATGGAACTCCATGTCCTGGCTGGCCTAATACCGGTAGAGTACGTATGATACGGCACTAACCGTACTCGAGTCGGCCACCTCCCGTGGGGTCTCGAATACCGGGGATTGGGCAACGTGCTATCTGCCATGTAAGATAACTTACGTTACCGTAAACTGTACGGCAGTCGAAAATTCCCCGCGCTGAAAAAAGGGGGCGAAAAAGATACCATAGCCAAGGACGAGCTGCTCAGCCCCTCGGAGAGACATCGACAAAAAAGAAAGCTCCAAACCTTAAAACAAAAAAAGGAGAGGGTAACTCGAACGGCATAGCGGTTGGTCCGATTTTTTTCGGGTTTCTACTTTATATTAGCACTCGTTCGGTATCATGTCACATAATGCCGGGCATCCGGGGCGCGTTCGTTTTTTCTAAGTTGACAAATACTAGTACATGTAATACCGGCACATATAAAAAAGTATACAGTAGTGTCATCTTGGTGTAAATTTGAATGTTCGTTCACTTTTTTTTTCCTTTTCTTCTTCTTTCTCTCTTTCAATATGCCTCTGCTTCACTTCATCGGGGTTACGATATATAATTAAAAGAGGAAATGATTTTATATACTTCTTGTGCAGAGTTTTTCTCTAAAAATAAAATAATGAAAAAACTCTCCTCCTCGTCGTCGTTGATAGGACGAATTCGTCGGATTCGTGGCTGTGAGGATCGATCGCCGAGACCTGGAGGCGTGCTTGTAACTTAACGGTTAATTCAACGGTGCGTTATGTCCACCACCCCAGGATCACATCTTACCTGCACGAACATCTCGGCGGATGAACTGCACTGCACGGAGGAGAGGAATCGTCAATGGTCGGAGAAAAAAAAAAGATCTTCTACTTAAAAATAACGAGGTCACATCAAAAATTTTGGAAAACAAGGTTTAATAGTTTTTCGGAGACAAAATAGCAACCGGGAATACCGTACCGTAGTTTACATGTACATAAGCATAGCCCCAAAGGATAAATATCCCAAAGAACACGAATGGAACGCGTAAGTCAAGTTCTAATCGGAAATAAATAAATTTATAGCTCAATTTCATACGAGTTTTGTTTTCGACAACAACGAAAAATTCACTCTTTCAAGTCCGCGATGCTCGTTTTGTTCCATTGAGCAAGTGGTCTGAGTTTGGGCCTTTGGAACAGACTACAGTATCGTACGGTACTCCTTTCCAGACGATATACCCGGGGAAAGAGGGAGTACGTATCCGCCTGAAATCCGGGTGAGCATTCGAGGGCCAGGGGGGGGGAGTGGGGTGTTGTGTGGAGGGCGGTTGAAAAACACACACATGGGATTCTGTAGGGCCTTTGTTTGGTCGCTTGGATGCTTGTTCTCACCTCCCTAATTGCAGGTAATCGTCCTGATCAAATAAGTTAATCTCTACACTGCTACTAATCTAGTTTCGAATTTTGAATGAGCTCCCCCCTCATGGATACACTTGTCCGGTAGACACGCTGCGGTGGCCTCTCGATGATGATACTTTTTGAACGCGGTAAAATTGCTGGTTTTACACCCTCCTTCTTTTTTCTTCCCTCACTTTGCTTTTTTTTCCCCTCCCCCAGCCACAGATCGATTGTGCGACCTCGATGAGCTGGAACGGCAAACAGGTTCCGGACGTTAATACTCGAGTAATAATGGGTGGGAAAAAGAAAGAAAAAAGAGCACTTCGGGCGCAAGTGCAGCAAAAGTAAGGCGGGTAGGGGGAGAGGGGCGAAAGAGGTCAAAAAAGAGTGTAGTATTTCTCAGTGGGGAAACGATTAAGTAAAGAATTTTTATAAAAACTAAGAAATAGCTAAAAGGACACAAGAAGAAAACCACCATAAAACCCAATCCATGATAACCGGTCCCCTCCTGTTGTATCGCTTACATGATTTTGTATAAACACTCGCCCTTTTTTATAAAGCCAAAGCAACGGCAAGAACACCCGCAGCACCAAGAAAACTACCGATGAGGGCATTCTTCCCAGCACCACTGGAAGAAGAAGAGGTAGAACTAGGACTCGATTTGGTCCCGCTGGGAGTCGATCCAGATCCAGATCCAGTGGATGCGACATCGGATGCAACGCTGATTAGAGCGGATGCCAATGCAGAACGAGCAGAGGAGTCGATATTGGACGGAAGATTGGCGATGTAACTGCTAACGGCAGATGGACCAGCGGTGATGACACTCTCGAAGCCAGACTTGAGGGTGGAGTACCCGCTGATGGCTGACGAGTATTTGCTCAGCACGCTATCGACCTTCGAGGCGGCCGCTCCGGCCTTGCTAGTGAGGTCCCCTGCTAGACTAGTGATCTGCGAGTTCACACCGGAGACGTCCGTAGGAATCCGTGAGGTGACGGAGTCGATTTTTGAGCGGACAGAGGAGGGTGCCCCAGTGATCCGGCTGGCATCCGAGCTGATGCCGCCAATTACGCTGGTAGCAGCGCCGGCGAGTGAGGTAATATCGTTGTTGACACTGCGAGAAAGTGTTAGATATCAATGTCTCCGACACACTCATGTCAAGAGAGAAGGAAGGAAAACGTACCCTCCTTGTGCACTAGCAGCGCTAGCAGCCAAGAAAGCAGCGAGAAGAAATTTGAATTGCATAGTTGGAGTGGTAGCGGTGGGATTGGCTTGAATGAATTAAAAGGGAGCGTTTATTGATACGGTAGATAGATGGACAAGAAAAAGATACTGTCGACAGCGAGTGTGTAGAAGAATGAAGATCAAGAAAGAGCATGGGAAAGCGCAGATAGGGGACTACTTTATATAACAAACGCTTCGAGGGAACCTCTCCTCCCCCCCCTGGGGCCCACACTGTGTTTACGGCGATCTCCATCCCTAGAGAGCCCACACTCGATTACCGTAGCCCTGTCCCTTCCCTTCTGTCTGGAGCCAGCAGGAGCAGCGAGGCAGGGCTGCACTCGTGTATGATACGGTATTGAAAATAACAAAGCAGCTCACCCACGCTAGTCCTAAACCCAACCCCGGAACACAAGTCCAGACAAAGTTCACCCACACCAGTGCTCTGTGGCTGGTGAAAAGGACGCGTATGTCTCCCTTCCCTTCTGAGGCTTTGCAATAATTTCACAGAGCCAGTAAAAATAAAAAAGGCTTCGGTTTTGGTGTGATACGGCCGGTGCCAAGTTTCGCCTCCCGTCCACCAATTCATCCATGATAGACACACCGTGCATGCATTGCACTCTTTCAGCTCCATTCATGCCGTCATTCTGTTCCCGCAGCCGCGAGTTTGCTTACGGCTCTGAGCTTGTGATAATCTTATGGTAGGCTACCTCATCCCCGAGCCCAATTAACTGACTACCGGTATCAGCTGTGTGTCCCCCACTTACAAATTGATTTCTGCAGTTTCGTATTCGAGTGGTACGGTAGTGGTGCGCCTACCGTAGCAGAACTCGATCGTGCATGGGTGTGGAAGTGAGGGAGAACAAGCATTGCCATGATGGTGTTATTTTGGGACGGGGTTAGGTCTCTGTGGCTGTGCCAGTACGAGCGACGAATTTGAATTCACTACGGTAGTCTACCTTCCCGCGCGCTGGCGAATTGAGAAGATGGGATTGTGCAGTGGTGTGAAGGGGAATGTATCTGGGAACTTGAAATCAGCATTCGAGTATAATTAGTTCCGCTTATGTAATAGATACAAAAAGGTGAGGCTTGGCGATGGTGTAATAGGATAGTCTTGAATAATAATAATTATGACGATAATTGGTAAATTCGAAATTTCACCATCTCTATGAACGCTGCTCCTATCACATCGAGAATCAGAGAAGATAGACTTTGAGAGGGGTATCCTTTGCGCACTTCCATGAAGCCACTGATCCACCCAAAGATGTGGTTGTGCTTGGAAATTTTCGAAAACTTTGCTTTCTGGTGTCCGGGAGGGCGGGTTGGAGGTTTGCACGGTGCGCCAAAAAGGTATATTCTGGCCTCGAGCTACTGCCCCGTAGGCTGCCCGAACACCTGGACGGGTATGATATTATGGGTGATCATTCTCTTGTTCTGCGGTGCCATTCCGTTCTTTCTTTGTCTTCTTATCTGCTCCCCCCTACCGGTATTCCAGCATCTGTACTGTACTGTATGTAGCTTACCCGCTTGCCTGCAGGTACCCCACATTCTCTCAGCTGATATAGGGATGGTGCTCCAATGCAGTAGTTTGAGGCCATAATGAGACTCCCGGAGTCAGGTTTTGCTCTCCAGACCAGATGCTCCGTACGAGTATGAGCTCAGAAGTCGTAAGGTATTTTAACCACATGGTAGGACCCCACAAAAAACCTATGAAGGGCAGTATTTTCACATTAAGCCAACATAATACCATAATAAAGCAGGATCTGTTGCAGGCAACTTTTGTAAACCGGTTTTCTCTTATGTACAGTACCTAGGGTGGGTTTGTGTCCTTCACTCTATTCTGGTTGCATTTGATATGGTGAGTGTGGTCAGTCTCATGACGTGCCGTAATTCGGTTAAGAACAAAAGATGGTCTGCCAGTACTGGAGGGGAGGTATTATGACTGTTGGATGCTGTGGGCACGCAGGAGGAAGAGGGCTGGGGGCTTAGTCATCGTGGTGTGCTGGTTGTCGTGGTGGGGCAGGCTTCTTCTGTTTTTCCTTATCACAAACACACATGGAAATGATCATCCTTTTCGCCTTTTAACGAAAACCATTAATCTACTTCATCCAATTGTGAATCTTGTCCCTCCTCTCCTCTCCTTCCCTCCTATCCTCATCTCCGCAAAAGGTCACTTCTTGCACATTTCTTCTCTCCGCTCCAACTTAACTGACCGCCTCCTAAGCACTTCATCCCTGCTCCCGCTGACCTGATATCAAGCATCTTATAGCACTCACCAGTGCCGATTCTAACAGTAACTTAAGGAAAGGGGTTAGTGACTCAAGGTCCGTAATGATTCCGAAGCGGTGGAAGAGATAGCTCGACAACCAGACGACAGTTGTAGAGCCGCATTTCAGGAATATGTTCGAGTGATAGGAGATTTCCCAGCATGCACTACTACGTTCGACGCTTTAAGCCTGCCGACACGTTACTGATCTCCCCCGTCCACGTGCCCAAGACTCTCGCTGCCGCCGTATAATAAATGAATGAGGTATCATATCAAAATTAGAGGCCTGAGAGGGTTAGTCCTGAACATATTACGGTATATAAGGTTGGGATATGGCGCACAGTGCGATACTATTACAATTTCGAGGGGGACGAGAATGGAGCCATTAGGACATTCAAACATATCATATCATACTAGCGCCTTACATATCTCGCTAGATAATGGGGTATCGTGCCATTAGTTAATCACATGGATTAAAATTTATCCACCTTCCGCAAATTCCGGGTTCTGTCCCTGGCGGTTTATCATCATTCTAATACCCCCCAACCCCCACTGTATATTACACGAAAGAACCAACAAAGAAGGTGTAATGCCGGGAAGATAAAGCGCAGTGGTACCCATTTTGCCCTCGTCGTATCTCACAGTTCTGTGCCGAATATTTGGATCTTGCGCTGTGGTTACGGACGGAAGAGTCTGCGAAGGAGGACAAGCAAATCGGGACAAGACCGGTCGAGGCAGGCTAAGTAGTGCCCGCCTGAGATGGCCGGTGGCTGGAAAGGTAGGTTTTCAGTGAGCCAGAAGGTGAGGAGAAGAAGAAGGAAAGGTACGGTGTGGGGACGGGATTGAGGTCCCTCCGTAAGAGGACGATAGGGAGAAGGAGTGGCTGGGGAATGTCGAGCACAAGCTACGCACTTACAAACCTTACACCTCTGGTGTTATCAGAGGTATAGTAGCCTACTAATACCCAGTGCTCCAACTCCACGGCCCTGCTCTCCCCTCCCGAGTCCTCCCCATCCAGCAACGGCGGTGAGAGCTTCCCCACTGACACAAGCAAGATCATTCCTGGCCCACCCCGCACCGCCCTAAATCCTCCCCAACCTAGCACCTAGCCCGTCGCCCGGCGTTTCCATAACTACTCCTTCCCGAAAGTGACAGGTGGAACTAACCTACCTCGCCGCAAACAGTGTCCTCAACACCCAGCGCACCCACGGCGACGTCCAGGATGCCAAAGACATAGTACGGGTACTGCAGGAATTAAAGATGCAGAACGATGGGGCGGGGGTTCAGCGGAAGAGGTGGGTTAGGCATATATGTTTGTTTTTTTGATCTCGTTCTACTCCATGGACTATCACTCGGTATTCTAACTTTAAGAATGGGTGTGGGTCGACGCCCGGATATGTAGACGGGAGAAACATGTCCGCCAACTCTCTCTCTACCTCTGAGACCGTCCAAGGGTTACAGCGAGATGGCCGTGAATGTACCTCGTGCTGTAGCATTGGTTGGTGTATTGGTGTTTTTTTTCAAAGTAATTTGAAGTCTGTGTATTGGCTTGACATGTTCCACGAGTATGATATGGGTACAGGTATGTGATTTACATTGCCGCTCGGAATTCGATGTGCCCGAGGTGGTAAGCCGCGTGACGGGTGGGAAAGGGATCGGGAGGAGGGCGCGAGGATGGAGGAGGATGTTTGGAAGGGATGGCTTCAATTCCCGCAAGGGAATCTATATTATCGCGACAACTAAATTTTAATAGACACCGATATGATCGATCCACCGACGCTAGACCAAGAAAATTGGATACGCTTTTGTTTGTTGACCTCCCGAATGCCGAGAGGGGAGATTAGAGATCCTAAAAACTCTAACGAAAAACACACCCCTCTCCAACTTCGATTTAAGGGTTGCGGAGGATAACAGATGTAGACATCTTAGGTTAGTCTTGTTTAATAAACCTTTTCTCTTCTATACTAATATTGTTTGTGTTGGTAGCGCGGATCTAGCGGCATTAGTGAAACGGGCAACAACCCTGGCTCTTCCACAGTCCTTCACAGAAGTCGACGAAGTCAAGGGATGCAAAAATGGTAGCAACCCCCAAGTAGTGGTCACAAGGGAGCATTTCAAAAAGGAATTCGAGGACATCAGGCCTTTTCGTATCAGAGGATAGAGAACAGTTTCAGAAGTTGGCAACTACATTTGGTTCGGAGGGGCAGTAGGAGGAGCAAGATAAATTAGATATTCCTCTCTCATATTTTCAATGTCACGTACAGTACATACACTGGGGGCTATTTCACGCAGGGGAGGTTTCCCATATACCGGAACACACGTGAGAGCTGAGCGGGAAATTATTTGGGTGGACGACTGAGGAAAATATCAATAGCTCCTTGCTTCTGGATCAATCACAAGAACATCATGATGTGTCACTCGGATATTTGGGCAGTTTGTCAACAGAGGCTCGGTGTCGCAGGGGTGGGGATAGGGGACTCTTAGGATTTGTAATTCACCAGCGTGGCGAAACTGGGCTGATGGCCAACAGGGATTGGTGGTGGCTAGGTGGTTTTTTACAACCCTAACCTTAACAAATACATTTTTGCCCATACTCGAGTAAAGGACTACCCCTGTTCGCTCCCCAACCCTATTTCGCCGTGCCCCCGCTGGTAGACTGGACCAGTATCGTACGGTAGTTTTGCCGTGACAGTTTCAAATTTCAGCTGGGGGCTCTCGGAAAGTCGGCAAGCATTCTACGAGTACTGGTACTTGTACTCGTACTCTACCCTCCTACTGTACGGTAGTGCTCGAGGAGTGGTACGGGAGAATAGACAGGTTCTGCTAAGACGGTCGTAATAGGAACTGTACTTAAGTCTTGGCCAAGTTGAGTGTGGCAATGGCGGATTCTTTTCTTGGAGTTTTGCTAAGTAAAGTTGACAACACAACTTGACGTAAGCGATGATAGAGTTTTTGTACTTGCTTTCCGATCGCCCATATCGTCTACTGTTTCTCCCTTTTGACATTTCAAACCTGGTAACGAATATGGAAAGAGTGCATGATCAAAGACAAGTCCTTCTGTTTCTTATTCTCCTTGTGACTTATATCCGGCACATTCAACGAGTGCGCTTGCGCTTGCAAGAAGAACGCGAAGAGAAGCAGCGCTCATATACCCTTCAACGGCAGCCAATATGCTATGAGGCAAGGGTGTTTCGTCTTGATAATTGTGGATGGGATGAGGTAGACTTCAGAGAGTACCTCCGGTATTGCTGTTTTCCTTCCCCCTCACCTCCTCCGGAAGTTGGGACTTTTTGATCTAGTCTAAGTAGCTAAACTATCAACTATGTCACAAATCGTGACTAAGCAAGGAAGATTTCAGATGACTAATAGTTATTAGTCATAAGGTATGTTTATGTTTCACGCTATGCAGTCAGTTGACTCATAGTTCTCACATGACTCGCACTTGCGTGTCATCGTTATGTTATGATTGGTTGATGTTTCTATGACTCACAATTGTGAGTCATAATGATGTAATGACTTTCGCGCGTGACTCACATTATGAGTCACGAGTTTCACACAGGTGACGCGCTTTGCGCACCTGACATGTTTTATGATTTGCGATTGGTTTATGGCATGTTGCGCAGTGACTCATAAGAGTCATCTGATGGATTTCGGGTATGACTTATTATGAGTCATGATCGTGTGACTCATAGGTATGAGTCAACAGGGTCAGGGTTATTGCGGGAAGAGGCCTATATAAAGGATCACGACGGGCTGTAGATATAGGATCTTCACGCAACCATCTAAGTAATACACCACTCAGATACTGGGGCACGGGCCAAGCCCATTGACAGTGACCTTCCATAGGTGCAATATGTTCGAGATACCTAATGCCCTTATCTCTATATTACCTCGCTTGCATGTGAGAACTCTATTCCTACACGATAGGACTTCCTACGATCACTTTACCTACTACGAACACAAGATGTTAGTCTATAACGATAGACGAAGCAAACTACGTAGGCTATGTCGATAGCCTATGATAGTAAGATAGTCGTTTCCCGTTAAGAACACCTTCACGGAAGGCTGGTTTGTTACAAACTATTAGATTTTCAAAGGAAGAAATACGACGCATACTCCCCGGCCTTAGGCTAGACCGTATCCAGTGGAGATACAGATATAATCCTCACCCAGAGGAGGCGTTTTGTATCCTACTCTACCGGCTTTCATACCCGCATCGACTTAAAGATTGCTTGAAAGTCTTTCGGTGCTCAAGAGGAAGACTATCTGTAGTCTTTAATGATTTGATATCATATCTGATATCACGGTATGCAGAAAAGCTCTTATGGAATAGGCGAAGGCTCACATTACAGACTTTGCAAAGGTCTGTAACTCTAATTAGATAGGTTAACTAATATACTAGTGTGGCCGAGTTGCTAATAGACACCGATAATGAGTAGTAATCAAAAAGGTTCTTGCTATCCTATTGTTATTGTAAATAGGTATTGCTCTTGAGGTATAAGGAAGGGTATGAGAACTTTATGAATATCTCTCTGTTCGCCATCGTCA
>Ga0307509_10001282_pt1 | contig 42647 bp, 52 predicted proteins | sample 10_EM_MG_FD_202245 | JGI IMG/M metagenome (GOLD analysis project Ga0307509, IMG submission 202245) | Populus trichocarpa ectomycorrhiza microbial communities from riparian zone in the Pacific Northwest, United States - 10_EM | ecosystem: Host-associated > Plants > Roots > Unclassified | place...
AGGTAAAGTGGTTAGGTTTTGGTTGAGTTAAAAATTTTTCTTTATGTGGGGTTGAGAGTAAGGGGTGGAGATGAGCGTTGTGTTGCTCCTCAGCACGGCGGTCGGTTATTTTTGTTAACGAACAATACCAGCAATAATAATTTGGACAACCTCAACAACAAAAAATAAAATATCATTAGCCTTTCCTCCCAGAGTGAAAGCATGCTGCTGTGAGGGTGGGATATTTGCCGTACCATTTGGGGCTGGTTCCTATCGAAGGAAATACATTCGCAGATTTTCAGCTATAGTACTTAGTTACGAGGTACAAGTGTTCACGTTATTTTGACACCCCGCGGTACGTCTCATAGCGATTAGGAAGGAGCACTGTTATCGCTGCCTGAGCTTTTGGCACACAGTCCGGATTTGTTTGACGCCAATCCAGAGAAGAGCATTGCTAGGGTGTCGACTATTCGGGGACACTAGCAAAGCTACTTCCACAGAGTCTTTTTGTCTCTGAGCATCCACTACAGCATGTTTTTTAGGTAGTTTCCCTGCTGGTATGTTTCAGGTCACCAAATTGAGCACCAGGCGAATAAGACTAATGAGTGACATGAAAAAGCCTGAGTGCCAGGCCCCCCCACCCTCCATACTAACGCCCGCAGTGCAGTGGCCAGCATGTATCCGCTAAATACTGTATGCTATGGTACTATCCATAAGGCCATAAGTTATGATACATCTATTGATCTAGTAGGGGTGCGCCACCAAACACCGATAGGATTAGGGTGAGTTAGTTTTCCTTCTGCCAAGAAACCAACCAGCGGTAAAGAAGGTTTTGGGGATACAAATAGGTTTTTTTTTGTTTTCCCCCCCATATGTTGGAGATTGAGGCCAGAGTTACCGGCTGCCCGTGTCCTATATCTCCAAACTCCTCTCCAAACTGAAAGATGCAATGCATTACCAGTATTATTCTTTCCCTTTTTATTTCTCTTGTCTTATTTCTCTCTTTTCTTTTGCTACCTTGCCGATGATGAGCTTGAACCCCACATCCTAGGTGTCTATATTGTATAAACTCAAAGTCTAACACCCTGCTCTAAGGCTAATTTGGCCCACGGCTTTATCGATAAAAGTTAAAACCTTTAATCTCTCAGTCCCCCATTAGGCAGGATTTGTTGTTTTGCTTTCCCCATATGAGGGATTCCGTGAGGGCCGGCACGGAGCTCCTGACCTCCTGCTAATCCGCCTAGGAGTTGATTCCCGACCCCTTAACCAATGCCAATTGGGTATCCCATGCAAATTTTCCGGCAGGAGTGCACACTTATCCTGCTAACTGGTGGATCTAGATTATTATTATTTTGATTTCCCTTCTCCTTTGCCCGACGCTAACAAATAGCAACTAACCAAATGTTGAGCTTTGGTGGAACAGGAGCCCTTTTCTCATACCAACACGCATATTATACAAAGTTCGTAGCTCGCGATAGTCTCCCGTTCAAGGTATCACACCCCACCTTCAAGTCGGGCCTCACAAGTTCCCTATATCTCGGATCCCTTTTCCGGATCACCAGCGGTCACTCACTAGAGGTGTCCACCGATTTTTAGGGAAAAAAAATAATCTCGTTACGGAAGATACAATTTGCCCGCTCAACAACCCTAGCGGAAATATCCCTGTAGCATGCGGTGTAAGTCCGGGTTATAGCTCGGAGTTCTCCTGATGTTGGGGATGGCAACGGTCCTTTGGTTGGTCACAAACCCGGCTAGAGATGAAGAGCAGGATGCATAGACATCTAGAACATGGCAAAAGATCTGTTTGAGCGATAGCTGAGGGGGTTGGACGTTACGTCTTACGATACTCCATTTATCAACCACGCCGGAAGAGATAAAGCTTACGTACATCATCAGCTTCCGTAGTCCAAAATCAGTACTCGAGTGGGATCTAGAAGTGCTATACGAGTTACATTTTGTGGGTTTTGGCTGATTCCGGAGCATGTTTCATAATATTTGTTATTGTATGCACGGGTAATGATTGAAAGCGGGATTGTTTGCGGATGCATTGTTTGACTGAGAGAAAAGATGTAAAAGCTCCTCCCGACCCCCTCCTCACCCCCCTTTTTTTAGCTTGCAAAGATGGCCTTTGCTTGAACCTCTTGTTAACAGTCAAGAATCCGTGTATGAAGCTAATACCCAGTTTGACTCTCGACCATATTTTGACAACGGGGGTAGCTGTGTGGGCGTGAAGTTTGCTGCCTCCCACACAACTCACATTTGCCAGCCTATCACGGACAAGCTTATGCAGAGAGGATGAGGTGAGATATCAAGGGGGGTATGGGATTGAGCTGCGTAAATTACAGCTGCCCTGGGATCACATTACGGAGGCTAGATATTCTTCCGTAGACTTGAAATCTCTCAAGTTACTTGTAGTTCAACATTAGTGCTAGTTTTTTTTAAGACAACTTTGGGCCGCTCATGTGGAGTGATACGGTGCAGTCTTATACAGGTTTGGTTACCTGGACTGGATGTTGTGGTTTTCGTGTAAGTTGTATACCAGGAAGAATCTAACGGCGATGCGCGGCTTCGGGCTTGATCACATCAGCAAACCATGCCCGGGGGATTACTCTGCAATTTGTCAATTTCTATCATGATATTCGAGAAGGTTGGGAGGCTATTGGTTTTCTGAGACCCATAGACCATGCTGACTTAAGATACAATGACTTACCATATAATATTTTGATATGGAACCCGTCTATCGTATCATGAAAAGCGCCTAAGGTCACAATCCACAGATAAAAACGAAATGGGAAAAGCGAAACCAAATAGAGTATCATTGCGCCAAGTCCAGGCCGATCGCCCCGGCATGATCCAAACCATTGCGAAAAAACGCCCCGTTGACCAGAAACCCAATCGCCTAACATGAAGAGAACCCAAACCCCCGATGCTCCCTATGCAAACCAGAGCCCTGCCCAACCCATCCCCATAGCCCCCGAATACTAATCTCTATAGTATCCCCCGATGACGTCCCTGAGCAGGAAGCTGGATAGGTACCATCCATCGCACTACCGGTAACTCGGAAATAATCACAAGGGCTAGCCAAAGAAGCATGAGCTTCATACAGACAACGACCGTAAGGAGGCAGACCGCCACAATGAAGAATAGATAAAGCCAGGTCGAGAGGGCCAAGGGAATTCTCATATTGTGTGGCATGAGACCGGTCGAAACAATTTTGTAGTCGTGCGAGTAGGAAGAGGAAGTAAAATTCGAGCCCAAGAACTCTCAATCGTATTGAGCGGTTTTTCGCATAGCACTTTAATCCCACCGCAGAAGATGCGGGGTGGGCACTTTTCAACAGCAGCCGGCAGCGAAGAGATAATTGGTGAATGAACGGAATGCTTCATGCCCGTAAATCAAAACGTCAGGATGAAAGCTTTCCCCGCCAAGCTGCGTCATCAGGTCCTCTTGATCGAGTGATTGCCCGAGTGGGCATGGGCGGTTGCCATAGCAGCCGTGCCTGCGGCAGCCACAACGAAACTCGTCGAGCTGGATTAGGCACTAGTGTAGTTAAGATTACAGTAGCTGTGTCCAATAGTTTGGCGCGCTTGAGTGCCTTTGTCGCGTCTCTGGTTCTTTCAGCCTCAAAATGAACCCAACTGGGAAATCCGGACACAGCAAAGTACCATGAGGCCGCAGTAACCAGCATACTGAGCCATTGATTAACTGCCCGCTTCGTTCTTCCTCCTGTCACACGCCCCCGTTACTGTAACAACCGACTCCCATTCCTTGCTAAACATTTCAATCTCCATTTTCCCTCTTCCCACCGCACAACGGAACTCCTCCTAACAATTCTCCCCTCTACCGCGCTCTCAGATTTTCTTAACGTTGGCCTTGGATTTCTGAGTAAACCCACTTTTTACTTGTTACATATTTTCTTTCCTCTCTACTACCTCTATCCAGTCCGCTATATTATAGCGGCTGACGATGACAATCGTCACCGTGACCTCTGAGGACTCGCGTCTGATCCAGGAAATTGCGGATGGTATTGCACGTTCTAAGAGGGCAGTCGTGATTACAGGCGCTGGAATCAGCACAAACTGTGGAATCCCGGTGTGACAACGCACGCGTCCAATGCAACTATAGTTTACATAGCTAATTTTTGGTGATAATTATCCTACAGGACTTCCGATCGGAGGAGGGACTATACAATCTCGTCAAATCCCGCTATCCGGATATCGTAGTCAAAGGAAAGGACCTTTTTGATTCTGTGGTATTCGGCAATCCTGCCTCGATTAAAGTGTTCTATACCTTTATTGCTCAGCTCAGAGACTCTATACTTGCCGTTAAGGAGACTAGTCCCACACACAAATTTATTCGGGCTCTGGGTGAAAATGGCCGTTTGTTGAGGTGCTACACCCAGAACATCGATGGGCTAGAGGAAAGAGAAGGAATGACAACGAATCTGGCCCTAGGAAAGGGGAAGAGGAAGAGACCTAGTGCCGAAAATTCTGATATACCAGACACGGAGGAAGAAAAGGGGTGCCAAGTTGTCCAACTCCACGGAGACTTAAACCTGCTTCGGTGCATGCAATGTCAGGCTTTATGCAAGTACGACAAAGTCAAGGTGGAGACTTTACGGGATGGTGAAGCTCCTGATTGCCCGGATTGTGTTGGCATGGATGAAACGCGACGACAGAGCGGGAAGCGAGGCACTCGAATCGGTAGCCTAAGAGTGAGTTTCTTCCATCGCTTAAAACGGGTGCTGGTGCTAAATTGTTATAGCCGAACATTGTGCTTTACGGCGAAGAACATCCTCTTGCCGAGAAGATTGGCACGCTTACAGCAGCAGACCTTCGCTCCAACCCAGACTATTTGATTATTCTCGGAACGTCACTCAAAGTTCATGGGCTTAGGACTATCGTCAAGGCAATGGCACAGGCTGTGCATGCCCGTAAGGGGAAGGTCATTTATGTCAACAAGACTGCTGCGACTTTCAGCTTATGGAAGGATGTTATTGATTTTCACGTCGAGATGGACTGCGACAGATTTGTTAAACTTCTGAAGGGTAACCATCCGGGGGTGTGGATGAAGCAAACGAAGGTCGACAAGCTGATGAAGTTGGCACTTATGAAGAATGCTCCGGAAGATAAGGAAAACCTCGCTGCCCGACCGAAAGCAAAAGTCAAGAGAGCTGGGGCCCGAAATCCCCTCATACAAAAAGTGGCAAATGGAGAGGTACAAAAAAAGAGGAAGGCTGGCGACAGTGGTGGGGCTATTAAGGATCAACCGACGCCTGTCAACAAGACCAGGGTTAGGCATACGAAAAAGGCTAGTTCGAGGAGCGGTCGCAAGCAGCCGGCTAATGCCAATATCACGAAACCAGCAAATTCCAGCGTTGCCGGATCAGCAAAGGAGAGTCAAGATGGAAACCGCCCAGCAAAGAGATTGAAGATCGCCGAACCAATTAGAAAGAGCAAAGGCGCCCACAAGACCGGTTCCACCATCACTAAAGCTAAATCACCAACTATAAAACGCACCAAGGGCTCGAAAGACGCGAGGGCTACTAAACGCACGTCCAGCAGAAAGATGAGGAATGCACGCCCTAATGCGAAGGATACGAATGCTGCCAAAGCTCCCCCTGCCAGAAGGCTCGCCTTGAAAGGTGTTTTTGTTGGGCCGAAAGAGCTGAAAAGGAACGGCGAAGGGGGGAACGGTCCAACGATTAGGTCCAAGCGCTCTGGCCCTCATACCAGCAAGGCCGATCCTAGGGGAACCAAAGTACAGGACTCAATTAAAGTCCAGGCTGAGGCTCCGGCTGTGGACGATACCAAGGTCGCTCCAGGCACACCCTTCAAAAAGACTACAAGTACAGGGCCATATACCAGGAGTACAGGACTGCCTAGTAGGAGTATGAAAGTTGGAGAGTGTGCGCCGATCCCACCAGGCGCGGAGGCTACAATCACCTGCCAACCTAGCCCCCCGACTACTACAGGCTCCAGAATAGAAAAGAGATGCCCATCGGATCCTCTGTTTTTAGTCGCGTTCGACCATCCATTAGTACCGTCTACCCCCTCGCGAAGCCGCAAATCTAAATGGGATGATATGCTGCCCGTCGTCCGGTTGAATACTCCGGAGCGGTCGTGCTCTCCATCACCAAGCTCGGAGTTTCCTGTTGAGATAGCTTCTCCAAGGAAAATGAACCACTTCTTAGATCGCGCAAAGGCACTCAAAAGTGAACCAAAGGAGGACCTCGCCACCCAGGGACCAAACATCAGACGTAGTGCTAGAGCCAGACGAAATACAATTCTCTAGAAGACTTCTTTTTAATTCTGTTCTCACACTCTCATCCAATTTCCCCCCCGTATACACAAGATTTTTTCGTAAGAGCTTTTTGGTTTTTTTTTCCATCATGTTACCTTGTGTACAGCATTTTTTCCCCCTTTCACCATGAAGGTACTTCCATGTAGGGCTAACACGGCGTTTTTAACGGACTAAATTTTTGTTTATCTTTGTTTATTTTTACTTTTTTATGTTGCCGATTGGTGGGGTGGGCGTGGGTATGATTTGATCTTATATATGAATTGTAGAAGTGAAGTCGGGTACTTGAGCCCGTAAATAGTTCAATACCAGTGGGTAAGATATCAAAGCCCTTGGCTGTGCTGCCGATTACCGTCTCCTCCAGCGTCGTCAGATTCTCGAGTCGCGAGAGTGGCTGCATAAACACAGCAAATATACGGAAGCTTGCATGTACCCGGACGTAGCCTGAAATAGAAAGTGTGATCTTAAGATAAATAGTGAAAGCAAATAGAAATCCGCAGTACTATGTAGTTTGGAACGCAACTGATATGCCAACAGAGGCGCTCAGACGGGAAAAAACGCTGCTAAGAGGCTAAGTGACACCGCCACTCTCGCGACTCGAGAATCTCGCGACGCTGGAGGAGACTGTAAATCTCTTTGCACGCCTGAGAATCGCTGGCATGGGCGATGTCGGTCGGTATGTGAGACAAGATGGAGGAACCGGTGTCATCATACCCAAGGCAGCAAGCAACAGGACGGACAACGAAGCAATATGGGGCGCGTAATATGATATCGTAAGAACTCGAATAATTGAGCCTCGCACTCAGGCGTCGGAAATTCCCTCTCGCACAGCTCAGCGAAAACCGACCCCCATTAGCCCGGGATTAGGACCAAAAAGAAAAAAGAAAAAGGAAAAAACAGCAATCCCTGACCAGAAAAGGCAACTTCCAACGTCCTGGCGTGAGGTTCAATTATTCGAGTTCTTACGATATCCTCCACTCTCTGCTGAAGCAAAACAGAGGCACGTCACCAGCCGCACATACCAAATTTATGTGGTCAACCAGCGACACGAAACTAACGCGCCCACCGAGTGAGGCTTTATGAATCACTCGCTGCCAAGAAAGAAGTAAAGAAATACTTAGTCAGCAGAGCAATCCAACCCCACCAAACCAGTCTACCGCGATGCCGCAGACTAAGGTATGATACCGCACATACCCCATCCAACTTAAAGAACAAAAGTTACCCTTCCACAACACCACCATCACCATCACCATCACCACAACCCACCCACAACCTCAATCACCCCCCCCAATAAAGCCAACCAATTCCCTCAAAAACCAAACCGACAGAACCGACAAAAACAAAATGACCCCCAGCACCACCACCCCAACCCAACGTTCCCCCCCCTCCCCCCTTCCCAACCCACAAATCCAACCAACTAACCAAAAACGGCGCGCAGTAACATCGGAAGAAATGTCCACCGCACGCCTACCCCTCGCCTACCGTGACAAGTGCGCTGGTCTACTAGTCCCGCTGAATCGTTGCCGGTACGAGGAGTTTTACATGCCGTGGAAATGCCAGGTGCGTATTTTTTTTCTTCTTCTTCCCCCGCCGGGGGCGGAAGATAGTCTGATGAAGGCAATATAGGATGAGAGGCATTCGTACGAAAAGTGTCAGTATGAGGAGTTTATGCGACGGGTCAGGAAGATGGAGGAGTTGAGGGCTGAGAAAGGGGGGAGGAGTGGGTTGAATTAGGTTTATAGATGGGGGGGATTGGGGGGGGGGTCGGGGGTTCGGGGGTCGCGCAATGCAATGGTGCAATACATTCAATGCAGTACCGTCCACTTGGAGGCTTAGAAAGGGGGGAAGGGTTTTGATTTTATCTCTTGCATAGTTTACCCACGGTTTGTGATTTATTCCTGGTGACTATAGCTATTGGCGGATTGATTGCGGATACGTTTAGGGAAGGGAAAGGAAGATTTCATTCTCCATTTCTGGTTTGTTTTATTGGCTAAGGCTATCATAACGATCATAGCAGCTACCTACAAGTGTGTATGGTATAAGCAGTCAAAGTCCCCCCCGCCAGCGAGTGAGCTAAGCCAACCAAATCTAGCTATAGTATCCCTCAACCCACAATTCCCGTTCATGTACCCACCCACATGTTGAATGAAGGTTAGGACTTGGTTTGCTTGGTTGGTTGTTGGCTAGTTAGTGGTGAATAACCACACTCACTCGCTATACCTAAAATATCCTTTTAGATATCGTATCCAGAAATGAATCCGGATACAAGTAAAACCGTGACCCACAAGACTACAACCACTGTATACTAGCTACTGTAAAATCCCGGCACCGCCGATTTCACTTAAAAAGCAATCCCCCCCCTCTCTCTCTTATGCCCGTCCACCCGCCCCGCCCGATAGCCACCTTCCTTCCTCTTGATTCCACCAATTTCCCCGTCCCCTCCCCACAAACAAAGCACTCCCAAATAAAGGGGCCGAGTAAGCAAGCAAGCCTATTCATCACCCCACCCCTAGCAATCTGGGATTTTTTCTTAAAAAAAAGAGGCACATAATCGATTTCGGCCAACATCTTGAATGGTTTTTTTTGAAAAGAACCACTGACATTCCGTTCTGTAGTTCGACAGGGTAACGTTGATGATAATTTTCTCGATCCATCTCCGGGTTTGCAATGATGTGGGGATTTTTATGTCCTATTATAGTTAGAGCGAACTGTTCTTACGGCGCCCATCGATGAGGTGGGCGTAGGAGGAATCGGGGGCAAAAGTGCGGAGAGTAGGAGTGATAATGGAGGCGGCGGTAATGGAAGAAGGTAGACAAGGCCACTCGCTTGCGGGGAAAAGGGGAATTTGGCTATTCTGCTCAGACGCATTTTGTGTCTGGTTTGATGGTGGCAAATTTCCCTTCACCCTCCCGCGGCGGGACGGGACAGGTGCGTCTTTTGAGGGGGTGTTATTGGGTACATACCAGTTTACGTCGCTAAGAGATAGTTTGCGGCCGCGTTGGGCGCTTCTACCAGAGCCCTTCTCATACTTGACGTGCCCCCCGTTTGCTACTGTGTGACGTTCTAAAGCTATACGCTAGGTTAGTAAGCTTTCGTTAGGAGTGAGGATAGAATAACACTCACATTCAATATCAGAAGTGTCTTCCATGCGGTCGTAACTCATGACCAACTCCTTGATCTTCATCTTTTCAGCTCGCTCCGCCTCTTGGGTGTTTCTCATTGCCATTGCCAAACTACTATCGCTTGGTAGCTCAACGACCTTGGTCTGCTGCCTGTTACCTTTCTTGGTTAATAAGCTAAATGCCATCATACCACCGCCCGAAGGCGGCGGGCTACTAGCCAGGTTATCACCAGCATCGCTGTCGAAAGTAGCTTCTCTACTCAATGTGCTGCCGCCACGCTTGATTGGCAAAGGGACATCGAATAAGGGCTTCCGCTCAAACTTTCTTGCGTCAACACTCTCCTGCATCAGCTTGGCAAGTTCACGATCAAACTCTGCTTCTGCCTCAGGATCTCTCTCTTCCTCTTCCAGCTTGACAACAATTTCTTCGTCTTCGCTCGAGGTATCCTCTTCGGACTCCTCAGGCTGCTCGGGAGCAATGGCCGGGGCGGGCGGTTCATCTTCTTCTTCGTCAGAATGGTCCTCATTCTGATACCGGCCGCGTTGCTCGCCATCAGATACTGACTCGGCCTCATCGACCTCATCCTGATCACCAATGCTCTTGGTCTCCTCTTCATCTGGCTTATAGGTCTTCTGTACAGCCTCCTCGAAGGCTTTCCCAGCCTCTTCAAGGTTAGTGTATAGACTCCAGGAAGGTCGGATCTGAGCGAAGGTATCTTGAATAATAAATTCAATGTCCATTGACAATGGGTCCTTCGTAAATACATAGTACTATTAAAAATATATTAGCTAGCCTGTTTGAAACACCATGAGAGGAGTAATTACCTGAAAGAAGGTCAGGAAGAAGTCCAGCTTCTTCTTCGCACTTCCCTTATCGAAGCACATGCCGCAGACATCAAGCAGCGTACAAACCAGTCTAATCCTGAAAAAGTCGTCCGGCATATCCAATGGACAAATCTTACCCGGCCTGGGGGTACCACCTTCATGACCGAACGTGACGATCCTGTAGAGTGCATCAAAGATTACCGGCGAATCAACGAGCTTGTAGTTATATAATTCTCCAAGGTACTTGACCTGCGCTATCCTCCGCTGGTTGTGTTTGAAGTTATTCTGCTCTAGGCCAAGAGAGATCTGCTCAAGCACCTCATCGATGACAGAGTATGCAAAATCCTGGTGGTAACGTCCGAGTGTCCCAACCAAAATGGCAAGGATATGGATATTATTGTATCTTACCCTCCAGATTTTGGTGAAAACTTTGAACAGAAGTGAAACGACTTGTTCGTCGTCCCAGTGAAGTTTCCTTAGCTGCTTCAGGATCTTTACATAATTCCGCTTTGTTAGGTCGAGATATATAAGCTTCCTGACAAACAACTCCATTACGCTGCGCTCCTTCTGTGCGATGGCCGGTCTCTCGGGAGGATTAACGTAGTAAAACGCATTCTCTATCGCAACACGTTCCTGAGGCCCAAGGTACTGAACACTGTCCTTCTTTCTCTTCAGTGTCTCCAGGAAGATAGTCATCCGACTGCTAGTCTCCGAGTTTCGGAGCAAGTATTTTCCACAATTCTCGAGGGTGTTACAGATGACGTCAATATTAATTTTATGAAAGTCCTCAAGGGCGACCTTTAAACAATGGAAGATTATGTGTTGAGGGACGATTCCGAACTTTGTCAATTCGGAAAGATACCGGACGTTTCGGGAACGAGCTTCAGACAGTTCCTTATCCTTACGACGTTGTAGGGATCGAAATTCCCTATCAAGATATTCAACCATACCCTTCCCTATATCGGGGAGATACTTGCTCAAGGTCGCAATCAATCTCGCATAATAGGGCAGGAGGTCTTGACGGCCACGGGGAACTTCTTGCAGAACTTTGAGAAGACGATTCCGAGAGGCTTTGGAGTTCAGGAAGCAGAACTCAAAGGCTGCTTGGTCAATGAGATCCCGATTAGTGAGCTCGGGGAGGCGCACAAGTAGGGCGTCCACCTGAGCACCAATTGTCTTATTCGCGATGGTAGTACCGGTGGATTCATCATTCCCGGTATTGCTCTCATCTGTGGGTGACAGCGCATCGATATCCTTTAGCTCACCGGGAGAATCGTCGTCAGCGATGTTGTCTTCCTCTTCGATAGGCTTCTCCCCGTCGGCCTTTACTTCCTCCTCCACTTTTGCCTCGCCCTCAGCCTTCTTCTTCTTTCCATCCTCCAGGAGAACTGCTGGGACACCTCTGGTCTTCAAATCTATCAGATCTTCGTAAAACCTCCTCTGATCGTCGTCTTCCCAAATGCCAAATTTGCTACCGTCTTCCCGTGAGGTAAACATGCTGCCACCCTCTCGGATAATACTATCCCCGATTGCCTCGGCCCCGTCTTTTTCATCGGGTAGATCTGGCATCTCCACACCTAGAACATCCGCGACAACCTGAGCGTTGGCAATAAATTTCTCCTGCGTTTTCACCAACTTTTCGTAGTTTGCCTGACGGTCTTCAAATATCTCTCCAGATTTTACATAAGCCTCTGCATTGCGTGCAGATTGTGTCTGGAGATGCTTGTGCTGGCGGACAATATGGGCCTTAACGGATTCCAAATAGCGAGCGAGAACGTTTTTGAACCGTTGTTGGAGCTCCGGGGAGAGCAGCGGAGGATCAGTAGAGTCAACTGAAGGCGTGCCATTGGCATCGGTGTTCTGGGCCTCGCCGCTGGCCGGATTCTCTGCAGATGTGGCGCCATCCTCCTCCACACTCTTCCTCGCCAAATTCCTTGGTCTAACCCCTAGTGTATCGTAGGGGAAATTTTTAACAAAAAGCACGACCAGTGGGAGGTTAAGATGATCCCTATCCCTATTCAGTAAATCCTTCAAAACTTCTAGTGGAAACGGTTCCAGTTCCACATCCCCGTCTCTCTTCTTCACTGCATCCTTCCCGTTGGCGACACTGGGAGGTTTGACACCACCGACAGCACCCTTAGCAACCATACCATCATCCAGATTCACGGCATCCTGCACACTCCGTACAACACCAACCAAGTGTAGCTCCGTCCCGACTCTCAACAGAACTCTCTGTCTAGCAAACCTCTCCCTCTCCTCTCGCTCCTTCTGTTCAGGACTCAGACCCTTCAACGCATCCGGCCGAGGTGTTGCAAGTCCCCTAGCAAGCGTAAAGGTAAACTGCGGCGTGAAATCCCTCTGGAATCTCTGGTGCAAGGCAGACACTACCTCGACCGCTGCCGCGATCTCTGAAGCGGTCTTGGTTTTCAAAAGCCCCTCATAGACGGCTGTTATAACCTCCGGCAGGTACTTTTCTAACGCAACTGTTTGGATCTCCTTGAGGAGTACTTGATACGAGTCTAGGGATGTGCGTAACCGTTTGATAACCGCCGTGTTCTTTTTCAGGGTCGAGTCGAGTGACCCTGCGGTCTTGAAGACGTCTGAATGTACAATTGGTCAGTTTTAGAGAAGGGAGAGGAGAAAAATCGCACATGAGGTAATCGGTACCTCTTTGCCCATCCCAAGCGAGTTTGTTGAGTTCTCGTAGTTCACCTACACGGTACCAGCAGTTAGCTAGAGTGCTTCTCCCCTTTCAAATATTTTCGCCCTAGTATTTGTAACTTACGCTTGCGAGCACGATTCATGGTCGTGCTGGAATGTCGAGTTGAGCTTCCAAGTACCGGGGAGTCCGGTCGTGACTAATGAGGCCGCAATCGGCTCAGAGAGTATCGGTTGACCGTGCTCACAAACAAGATTTCTTTTCTTCTTGACCTGGACAGATAGGATGCCACACTATGCTCTCGCGCAGTTCTGTTTTCTCCGATGAATTACTGAGAGAAAAATCAATCGCCCGTCAGTGCTGGTCGGAGGCGTTGATAGAGTCTGTCAGTTGTAGCGGGTTGGATTTGTGGGGTGTGCTCTGTATTCGTATTTTTTGAGGAGGGGATGATGGTTGCCACGGTGCGTCAAAGCAGTGGCTAGTCCGACCGTTTGGGTGGCGGCTCAAACGCCACTAGGAGGATAGGATGGGATGGCTTCAGCTCAGAGGGCGCCTGGCGGGACAATACAAGTACCGTACCATAGGATGTAGGTACGTACAAATGAAAAGTGTTACAGTACCGGTAGTATATAATGAGGAGTCCGCAAGTTTAGGTCGCTTCCCCTCAGTTGTGTTTTTGTCACAGCTGAGGATCTATGATACCGTATAATTTGGGACCTGAATTTTGGTAGCGATACGATTACTATGTGGGGTTTTCAGCTGGCTTATCGTATGTACGAATTTCTTCGGGTTGTTTACCTATTGCAGCCCTGCCCTGCCTTGCCAACCACGGCCCGCCGGCGTGGTTTTGAGCGCCATGATGCCATAAGTTAGAACCTTGCGCCTGCCCATACCATACTCGAGTACCGGTACTGTACATATCCTCCTACAGCAGCAGGCCTTGACTTCTCCGCTACAGCTATGATACCGTATCTGTCATTGCCTAGGTAGTACAAAGCCTCAAGCCAACACCCTCCTTAACCCGCCGTGAAAAAAAGGCTTCGTCTGGGAAGTTGGATGATATTCTGCACTTTTTGTTTTTAGCGATTTCCCGTGCTGTGCGACTCTGATATGGTTGCCTTGATATTCATGTCACCCTCCTATGATAGCTCCTGAATGAAACGGATTTGTTCAGTTGATATCGCCAAGACTCATGGGCTATCATTCCGTCTGGAATCCCACAGCCGACTCAGATCCGGGACTCTCTCGAGCACTTAAGTTAAGCATAGCATGAACGCTGCACGGTTAGCTGCGTGTGGGAGAATACCGTAGGTATTCGTGCACCTACGGTACCGGTACGGTACTGCAGGCTGTCAGACAGCCTGCTTCCTATCTGCCACCGGTGTCTCTACCACCACCCAACCCTCCCCCGTCGCCGTTGGAGGCACCAGTGCCGACACCAACAGAACGGGGGCTTATCCCGCCTATAGCCGGGCCGGGAATCACGCCTGTGCAGTAGACTATCATACTTGTATCATACCATGCACCGCTGCTAGTTTCTCTCCCGAGTGATAGGATAAGGGAGGTTCGAAGTTCTGGACACAACAGCTAGGACACGGTGCACTCTCCTCACCAAAATGAGATTTTTAACGTGTCTTTTTTTTCTCGGGCTGGTACGACACTTACAGTACTGTACCGTACCTTGCTGCGCTCTCCTCTTAGGGATAGCTACTCGAGTACCGGTATCAGTATCTTTCCGTAAAAAGTCGGATTGAAGCAAAGGGAAGCCGACGGTAGCCAACCACAAGACAACAGGAACCTCCAAAATCGCCACATTAATGACTGGTCAGAGCCCTCCCCAAGGCGAATCCGACTCATACGAAAAAGATAACTCTGCGGGCAACGCCGATTGTCTTAGTACCATTCTCGTACAGTTAGTGCATCGTAACACAACACGGCCCGACACCACAACCACAACCACCTTAGCAAACCTCAGACCCCGTTCGTAACACTTTCCACGTTCTGTCTGCTCTCTTGAGAGAATCGGAAGGCCGAGTGATGTGTTATGAAACCCGGATTCTCTCAACATGACACTGGCCCTGCTCGTAGAGTTACAACCCCCCCGCTGCACTCGAGAACAATATTAACGGTAGATAACTATTTTCGACTTTTCTCACAATTCGCTCCCCACTGAGTGAGGGAAAGGGAGGGCTAGTGAAGCGTTTTAAGGGCTCGTGGTATTTGGAATTCGGATGTATGGGAGGGGAGGTTCGCGGATGCGACTTGCATGTATTGCAGGTGAGAGCTGTTTTAGTCTAGTGAGGTATGAAGTAAAGCCTTTTATTGTTATGCATGATGCGTGTAAAAAAGAAGAACGTAACCCAGGTATGCTTGTGCCCATACACCCATCCATCCCTTTACGCATCCCGTCTAAAGGTCCCATATATATTACAATCCCCTCCTTCCCATCTCCTCCCTCCCACTTATCCGCCGCGGCTCTCCTAAGAGAGAGCCGATGTGTAAAGAGAAGAAGAGAAAAAAATAAAAAATAAGCAAGCAGGTAAAGTAAACTCCGTAATGTAATGTAATGTAAACCCCCCCCCCATTTCCAACCTATACACTCTCATCCCCATAAGGTGCTGTGGCCAGCCTCTCACCGAGTCCACCCCAATGCCATGGCAAGCACCAACATGATAATCCCACCAAATAGCGCCGCGAAAACAATCAGTAGTAAAATCCTGTTGTTCAGAGCCTTCCACGACCGCCGTGGCTTTACATGTGCAGCTTCAGCGTCAGGGGAGGTGATGACCCAATATGACTCCGCAGCCTGGCCCTTCTCCTCGTCCTGCACCGGCTCTCGCACGACGGGGACCAGGTGCAATCTCATAGGCCGCCTGCGCTCCGCTACCAGATTTCTCAAACGTCTGGAGAACCGCGGGGGGTGGAAGTGTGGGAGCTTGGTATAGTCCTTTGGTAACTGGTATCGCTTCTTCGTTGCTGGCGGGTGGGCATGGCGCTGGTGGTTCATCATTTCTAGCCCTGCTGTTGTCGGGGTATCTGCGCACGGGGGATGAGGATATCTTTCGCTTTCACTCTTGCTTTCGCTTCCGGCCGACGAGGACGATGGTGCTCCCGACTCTCTGCTGCCGCCGTGAGACTCTGCCGATATCGCACTGGGGTCGGAATCGAAATGAATGTGTAGTGGAGTCGCGGACTCTGCTTCCTCTAGCCTGCCCTCTCGGAGGTGGTGATGATGATGTGGTGGTGGTAGTAGGGGCCTGTCCTTCCTTTCAAAGGATTGGAAGACGAAATCTCTCTGAGGGGGGAGGGAAGGGTAGACATTGCTGATGTCCGCTGGCAAGCGGTGGTTGTCATCTGTAGTCCGGTAATGTCGCTGCTTCACCGACGGTGGCAATCGCGGTGGGAAGCCGGTAAATATGAAGGAGAATTCGTCGATTGTTCGAGCGATCGTTTCGAGAGTTGGTGAGCTGGCTAGCCTATCCATTGGTGTGACGGCTTGTGGGGAAGTATTTTTTTCTTTTTTCATCTTTTCAAATTCGGTCAATGTGGTTGAAAAATAGTTTGTTGGTTACCCGAACCAGGAGGGAAAGTGAAAAAGAAAAGATAAAAAGTGTAGAAAGAGGTGAAGTGAAGTGAAGTGAAATAAATGAAAGAGCACTCAGTGCTGAAATGAACAGAATGGGACCACGGCCGAGGAGAGTAGAGGGCGGACCATAGAGGTAGGGGGGAAATAGAAAGAAGGAGTGGGAAACAAAGTTACTTATTGACCATTCACTTTGGACACCAAACAAGGTATTCCTTGCAAAGCGGTTTTCCAGTCAATCGACAGCCTAACCCAGACGGCTCTATCATGCAACAGTTAACGACGGAGCCAGAAGAATTGCTGTCCATACCGTGGTTTACCTTGCATTATGGGATATTCTATGGTGCGATCCGGTGTTTCTTAATTTAGTCAGACAGCCGGGGGGAGGTTACTATTTCATGGATCCTTCCTTCCTCGTCTCAAGCGTCGGACTGCCGGTAAAAACAGTTGGTTCTGGGAAAGCGCCCAGCCAAGTCGAGATATTAGCCGTTGTTTCGGAGCCTCAACGCCCCTGGAACCAAACCCTATCCCTGGCAGAAGATCTTCCCTGTGGCTGAATTAGGGTTGTTTCATCTATTTTATTATTCTCCGAAAATCCTTTCCCTCGGGACAGGCCTTAACGCCCACGGGAAAACAAGGACGGAGAAGGGGTAAAATAATAATAAAAAGTTTACACTCGGGTACAAGTGAATCTGTCGGGTATCAGGTTCTTCTGGAAGTCTCTCTAACGTTCTTGTTTACGTGCAGAGTTTGGGTGTTCATATGAAAAGGATGCTTGAAACTCTAGGACATACCAATACCGGTATCAAGAAAGTCCTATTATTAGCTCTCGGCTGGCTGTTATAGTGGCAGCACCCGTGAAATCCACTCTACAGCGTACAGCGTACAGCGGTTGTTTGGAAAGGAATCGGCAGAAGCTCCCCATACGGTATGTTAGTCTCTACAAGTAAGAATTTCACATCATGTTCCTAATGCCTTATCATGTGGGGACCCGTTACGGTGTCAACAATAACTTGTGGGGGTATATTCTAACCTATCTGAAACTGCATTGTCTATTAGAGTGACCATGCCCCCGTGCATAAAAGAAAGTTAAAAGTCAGAAACCCGAAGCCTAGGCGGCCAGGCAGCACTGTAGAAAAATTAAGGAATGAGCAATGACATAAACTTCCTGCTGTGAGGCAGTTTCCTTCCCTCTCAAATATTTATCAAGGGCTCCAACTTCCAACTTTCTCTTCAGAATGGTGCGCCGTCACTTTATTGTACTCAAGCATAGTGCCACATGAGAGGTATGGTATAAAGTATAACGTGCTTACCTCCATGCTTACACAAGAAAGCACAAAAAACTGCCCTAGCGAGCGACACACTCTAATACTGCGGTCGGAGGGAAATGAAATAAAGGAATTAAATAAAAAAATTATTGTGCGCATGCGTCCGGCCGAATGTCTAGCAGCATCAAAGTGACTCAAGGCAGATCGGCAGAGGCACGGACAGTCTGGGAGTGCTTGGGTTGAACAAGGCGCTTTGGCACCGTACTAGTATCTGCCAGTTCCAAATAGTTGGGGCTTTTAAACAATATCAATTTACATAGGCGCCGGGAACTCAGCCAACTCTTCGTGAAGCCTTTAAGAAGTGGACTTCCCATGTTCCATTGGAGCGCCGGTGCAGTAGAGTACTCTACTATATGCACTGGCTGGTCGGCCGGCCTTGTCTTGTCGGGCTTGCGACGGGAGGCAGAATCCTTTGTGAACGCCTAAGTGGGCAACACCATTTGATAACGTGTGCCAAGGATCATGCTTTAACAAGAAATCGCATCCTTCTATGCTCAGAGCCCGCGCCCTTCGGGGTATTTCTACATGCTTACATGGTAGCTTGGGTGGGTGAACTGGAGACTTATACTTGAGCTCGCTGAAATGATTGTGAAGTGTTTATCGCGGATTTCTGGTCTCTGCTAGGAGCTCCGTCTACTGGTGTGCTTGGCGGATTTTTCCCCCGAGCTAGCCCTATAGCTTCGACGGGGAACCTGTGTAAACACCGATAGTGGAGTTAGCAGCAGAAGCCAACAGCCCGCAGAGGCCTAGGTTGTGTGAGTGATTGGAAGAAGTCATATCTCTTTGTGCCAGGTATACTTTGTGTATTACTCCGAAGGCTGAAGACTTTCTCCCAAATGAGAGAACCGAGTGAATATGGGTGATTGGGGTTTAAGCCAATGTGCCAGCCTCAAATGGGCCTCTGCATGAGAATAGGTGTAAAGATTCCCACTTACTTGCCGATAATACTGATATAAATGCATGCACGTTCAAGGGTAATGGGCTTGCCTAGACTAATCACATGGCGATTTCAAACCACCCAATTCATAGAGAGTCCAGCTGCAAGGCCTGAAAGTACAGGCAAAAAGTGTTTGGTGTAACTTCTAAGGAGATACTGGTACGGTGCTCAAGCAGAGGGATTGATCGTAAAAACAAAATCCCCCGTCAAACCGTGAATACACTTCCTGCGAACAATTTTTTAAATTTTTTTACAGAATTTCCTCTCTTTTACAATCAGAATGCTTGATCCCGTAATACCGTATATGAAACGGCCATTTATCAGGGACGTTAATAGGCTAATCCAATTATCCACTACCAAGCGACCAATTAGAGCCGCACCCGGATGTATTGTTTTATAGCGGGCTAAAAAAAGAAAAGAAGAGAAGAAAAAAAATCAAGCCCGATCCCCGTGCAGCGTATGGTATTTTTATAACGATATGGCGCATCAACTACCCTGGTCCTGATGCTTTAAACCCCGTAGCGAGTCTACCGAGCTTCCTCTGTTGTCGAAACGAGATTAAATATTTTACTTGTGGGATTCGCGTAATGGTTTTGTAGTGTAATGGCTAGCACTCGGGATTTTGACTTGTCGTTGGAAGCAGCGCGGCTACGAAATTTCCCGCAATCTGGGTTCGATCCCCAGCAAGACCTCGAATTCTCTGCTTTTTTTTGCCTCCCCCCCGCAATGCCCCTTTCCCACGATTTTTTTAGTCTATGGTTCGACTGGAGAGAACTGAAATTCCATAAACTTCATATTTGATTGGGCGGTCCTGAGGAATCGATACCGATCTAATTCGACCTTGTGGTCGATACCGGAAACGAGCCGGAAGATTGTCGAGACCTGTTCGGGCTAGCGACAAGATTTATATCATAAGAAACTTCTGTGTCCTGGGTGAGATACTAAATACCGATAACTAAATTACTCGTACAGCTACTAAACAACACCGGGTACTCGCAGCACCCCACCGGAAAATTAATTACTACTCATACAATACGTCAGAACAATGGAAGAAATACAATTACTAAAGCAACCCAGGTTAAAGAGCATCCAACAACCCATACGCCAATATGCTACACCGTAGACCAGAAACCCTGATCCCCTTCCTCAGAGATCTGCTACCTTGACAAGCTCTTGGATTAAATTCCTCACCGCCTCATGCTCCTCTACATCCCTCGGTGGAAAGATCTTGACTTTTCCACCAGCCCCCCCACCCAAGACGAAGCCCCCGCACGCCACCTTAGCAATCGCCAAAGACTCGGCATCCAATGCCATAGTACCTCGAAGATAATGTTTCAATGCTGCGTAAAATCCCCCCCCAGGAAGTTGCTTCCCGCGGTCACAAAACTTGGCAATATCGTCCCGGGGGATAGTTACGGTGATTGTTTTGAGAGTAGTGGTGGGCGTAGCGAAAGAGATCTGCGCGTCCTTCGGTGGACTGTGGGTATGCGAGAAGTAGAATTCCATCGACCCTTGCAATAACGACGACGGGAGCGCCAGCGGCAGCGGGAGGATATCGAATCGTGTAGAGAGGTAGCCAAGCAGCGTATCCCGGAGGGATTTAGGTAGGCGCGTTAAAAGTAAGGGGAGTTTAGTAAACTCTAGGTCGCCATCTTCTAACCCAGCGGTTCCCAAAGGCGATGACAATAATAGAGATGTGTATGTCGTCTTCTCATATTGCATCTCGATCTTTACTCCCGCGCCCGCTTCCTCCTCCGCCGCTTCCTCCTCCTCGTCATCTTCGCACGAAGTTTGCCAGCGAGGTAGCACCTCCCATGTCACGGCTTTTAACCGACCCGCTCGTCCCAGTGCTTCGTCCTCGTTGTCGAGCGCAATGCGTACTCCGCGCAGGACGTCACCCCGCAGGATTTGCTGGAGGGATCGGGCGTGCGACTTGAAGTCTGATCTCGGAGGGAATTTATGCAGGGGGGGCAGGCGGTGGATTGTGTAGGTTACGTTGTAAAGTGGGTGTACGGGTAGTTTCGAAGATTGTGGTGGATTTCTGCTCATAGTGGTGGTTTTGGGGTTGGTTGTTCGTTTGGTTTGTTCTCTGGGACGCGGTTGCGAAGCCAAATGCCTATGAACCTAGGTATGATATGTCATGCTAACAGATACGCAGGCGTTCTGAATTGTGCACTAAGACAGCAAAGTGCTTATCATATGAAAACCCCCGAAATAAACATTTCGCATTCAAATAACCTCATTCCATCGTAAGCACTACGACAGTGTCTTTATCCAGCCAATCCAAATACAGCGTTATGCTTGGCAAAGAATGATTTTTATCAACCATTATACCCACAGACCTACACTTGGAGCACATTGCTATGAAATATCCCATGCATTCGAGTGCCTTCAAGAGCGTTTTTATACCGCAATCTCACCAACGATTGCCATATACAAAATCAGGATCTAACATCAATTCAATTCCCATGTAGCGTACAAAGCACCCACTAGATCGAACCTTCTAACAAGGCATCTTTAGCGCACAGGGCACCACAAACTAGGAGCTTTTTCTCAGGCCCAAATTTATTAGCCCCAGGTGCCTGTCGCTTGCACGCCCTCAACATCTGTTACGGTTTTGTGGTGTAGTGGCCAGCACCCTGGATTCTAATCCCCGTAATCTAGGTTCGACACTCGGCAAGACCTCACCTCCAATACCCCCTTCGGCATAACTCTAAGGCTTATCTTTTGTCATATAAAAAGGGCACCCAGCGGTTTGCCATTCTTATTATTAGGGTTTCTTTTATTTAGGGGATGAGCCTCCCTCTTACAAATCTGTAAGCCATGAGTTGAGTGTTGTTAGGACCGCAAGCCCCGGACTTGGCTTTGACAATATGATGCCACCAAGGCAACCCAGCAAGCGCTCGGAGCTGACCAAACTGACCTTGTGCTCGTATAGATTCCGCTCCCGGTTTTGCTTGTTTCCAGCCCGTAGGCTTTCCGCATCGGTCAAATGCAGCGAGTGAGACATTGTGAGCGGTCATTGATTCCCACGGCTAGTGTAAAAATGTATGACTAGAGCGAGCTAAAGCTATTAGACGGTAGAACCTTCACCCCAAAACGACACAAGGTTAGCACGTGTGAGGCATATCTTAGTGCTAAGTTACTAGTGATCTCCTGTATTCTACCACTAGGATGGCTACCTGATTTCCTCTGCAACTGGACACGTATCATTCGTTGTGCCACAGGGGAATATATTCTAGTGAAAAGAGGAGGCAAAAGTCCGAATCCTTGATTCTAATTCTTTATGTCATGCTGCATTTCATTCCATACACAGTGTTAAGAGGATGACCTATGTATGAACTCCAGTCTTCCTGTTATTGGTTCGCAAAAGCAGCTCCTCCGGGGAAAAAAAGCCTAATTGAAGCTATGGGGCCAAGGAAATAGAGTGCTGGAGCAATCTGAGGATAATATGCCACGCTATTAGATAAGGCAGAGATCCTAAGTTAGACCACATTGATCTCTTTCGGTAGATAGATCTAGTATTGCCATCCTTCGGAAAACCAACTTACTTGGCTACAGTAAGCAGTTAGCGGTTGCGATCCAGTCCAGGCATAAATTAGATACCCTATAGTTCAAGCTTGTGTCTTCTCTAAAGCTGTAACTCGCCTCTGTAATGTAGGACTGGCAAGGGGGGGGATGTACTTCTTCGGCACGAACATAATCCTATTTTCCAGGGGGATTACTGAATCCCAAATGGGAAAGAAAGTAAACAGAAAACTCACACCAACGCCCAATCAGCTACTAGGCCACACCTTGCTCAAAAGAATTGCACTTATATCTAGGTCGGTGAAGCCCCTATTCCCTTCATTGTGCCCAAGAATAGCAGCCTTTTAGATAGCTGTGTTCGGATGTGCGTCTAGGGGCATTGCAAACTTTATCAGGATCTGTTTCTTACTGAATGATAGGAGGGGAGAGCCAAGTAAGTATTTCCGGGGGTTCGTAGTTTTTGGAAGAGTATGGGAACTTTGCAGCCAAGGCAGTGCATCCCATTGCCTCCTAACAGTTTAGAGACAGTTCCCTACAATGGGCTTGATACTCTACCAAAACTAACTTATCCACTTCTTCAGTATCGCGGCTGCCCATACTAACCGAGAAGGCAGTGAGCTGGAAAGTATGCTGGTAGGGCTACGGAGAAGATGGAGATTGAGTGATAGAATAGCAGGCGGAGTTGGAGAGATAGGCAATTTTCAAAGAGGTCTTGGGGCAATGAATGAAATACCAGTGAAATTAGTGGATGGGCAAAAATAGGGTTTTTTTTCTTAACAAATGGCTTCAAGTTGTACCTATATAATTTTGTGATTCCTCGTATCATCACAACCACCCCAAGCGGGGGTTTCTAAAGTCCTCGAAGTTGGCTTCCGAGCCCCTGAGAGGATCCTGGCGCCCAACACTATCATTACCCCAGGAAGACCACCTCCGCTATTATAAATGCTATAGCCTTGTAAACTTATGTTCCTTCGAACCTTGACCTACAACTGGTAGCAAGAATTAAGGTCAATAAAGGTGGTTTCTCAGCGAAGCTGGGGAACCTCCTTTTGAAATTCAAGCTATATAGCAGTGTCCCAGATCAAGAATTCTGTGTTAATATTGTATCATGCCTGTTCTTTTAAAAAACAATCGATATCTATGGGACTCAGCCAATAATTATTAAGATTACGGGGACAAAGTTACCAAGACTCAACTCGAGACCCATATATCGGCAGCTCTCAATTCAACAAACCTTGAGACCCTATTTGGCACGCCGTAAAAATAGGGTTTTTTCCTGCCCTTAGGGCGTTCTTGTTGCAAATGAGGTATTCGAAGATTCCACTTTCATGGTTATAGCTCAGCTCGCGCACCTCCTCCTACTAGGCTTTCGCTCTCATTACAACAACCAGTAAAGTAGCTACTATAGAGATATTGCTTTTCTTGCAGTCTTTAGTCGAAGAGTTCGAGTTTTAAGAATTTTAAATCTGCCGGAAAAATCTCTCTTTTTTTTTAGTATCGCCGTGCTCCAAACGGGGGCCTAAAATGAATATAAAAATATAAAAAACTATAAAAACCTATCACCGTCTCCCAGGAGCAACTGGAAATGATCCGTTGTAGCTTTGTATGGGCCAAGATTTAGGACAAACTCAGTTCTTATAACTTTCTCTGCAGAAGGATTTCTAGAAGCGAGTGAGATTGAATGATAAATCCCTCAGTGTGGAGGATAGACCTTTGAAATATGCTAATCACATGACCAGGGCACAGAACAGGATACTAAACTATGCAATATCAGGTTGGAAAGGTACATCTTGTTCAGTACCATGTCAGTACCTTCACCAATCCCTAGACCGGGATATTATGATATGAAATGGATGAATCGAACTAAGCCGGAAAAATAACAATGTCACAACAGGCCTCAAACCTTCACAAAATCGAAATATCATTACCCAAAAAATAGAGGAGTCCCTACCTCGTCCTTTCCTCTTCCCGGTGTCTACAAAGATTAATTCTGCGGAAGATACTAGATAGAAATTAAGAGAGACACCGTTCACTACCTCTTGATGTCAATTAAGCCCATTAAAAAAAAATCCCCAGTGAGTCTACTCCATGCATCACGAAATAGGGACTCACTCCAGTCAGTCCTCGCATTTTTTTCCACTCAGGGGAAGAGTTCTTCCAACCCAACATTATCCCCGCATACCACCATACAAGACGAGGTCAGCTAAATTATACAAGCATTGGCCCATTTTAGCCGTTATATGCCAGTATCCCGTACCAGCAGGAATAAATACTTACTTCCCCACTCTCCAGGAACACCTTTAACTTCCCATCCCAGAAAATCCAGCCTGGGTACAGGCGCCATCTCACAGCTAAGATATCATGTTCCTTACCCACACGGCCAATCCCGACTAACCACTTCCTATAATAATATAAACACATAAAAACGACTGCTTGTAAAGCTTAAGAATCCCAATACTAGAAATCTTCCGCAATTCCCACCCACGATACCCGTTTGTTATCCCTATATCGGCCCCACCAACACCAACCACACCCACCCACTCAGCCCAAAGTACAGCTTTCCCCCCAAAAAAAACAAATCAAAAAAGCCTGGAAACAACCCTCCAAAGACTCGACACCCCTTACTCCTATTCTCGCGCTAGCATCACTTCGCTCCAACCTCCCTACTCTCCCTTATCCATCCTCCCCCTAGATCATATTTCCGCTCCAACCCCGCCGATAAAATACGGTAGTTTGTTTTAGTTTGGTCGTCCATTAATAAAACCAATTACTCCGCCAAGCCCGTGGGTCTTGAACCCCAGTACTTCTATCAGCAATTAACAACCAATCCCCACTCTCCCTAACTCTATTCACCAGGTCTCACTCGGAGCACAAAAGCCGAGAGTTTAGCAGATACCAATTCTTGAATGGCCTATCAGAAAAATTAGTAATCTAGCGTATACCCACTTATCAATCCCGAAATTTCTCACAAGGGGGGGAGGGCAGAGAATTTATATCGGGGGTAGTTCGCGATATGGTGTTTGATTGCCGAATGTTTAAACGCCGCTTGAGATGGCAGGGGAAGGGGTCCAAGCGGCATCCGGCATCTCGCAGAGTTGGACAAACGAAAATGAAAAAAAAATGAAAAAAAATATATCAGGAACCCTTGGCAGGAGTAAGAACACATCTCCTCGGGGGGACTCGTTGGGTCCGCATAGAACAGTGCACATTCTACCCGTACTCCAACAATACACCTACCCCCCAATACATGACTTGAGTTGTGTGTGCATCTCTGCGCTGGACCACCAACGCCCAGAGTGAGATACCAATGTCTCATGCCTTACACCTTGAACCCAGCCCCATGGCCTTAACTCCCGTCCCACAAAACGCCGCAGGGATTCCAGCATATGGAATAAGGCCACCAAGATAGTCCACCGCCTACGAGTAGACGACGGGGCTATATGCTCTCTGCATGATATATCGGGCAACAAAATAGGGTCGGGGAAGAAAGTCTGGCCCCTATGCAGAACGAGGCTCCGCAAAGCAATTCCTTTTGCGGTCTTTCAAACGAAGTGGCGACCCGACAGCGTCCCTGGAAAAGCCGGGGAGAAAAAATTTTGCTACAATATCTTTCACTTAGGTTGAAACCAGAAACATGCATCTCTTTTGGTTGGCCGTTGTTCGGTTGGGCAGTGTGACCTCAAAGCAAGCCACCCGCGGTAACTGCACTGCAGCCTAATAAGAATCTGTCAACAACCAGCTCTTCTCATTGCCAAACTTCAAAAAAAAAAGAAGAAAAAAAAAAAAAACCAAACGAGATCTCACTACCGGCAGGTAGCCCTTGAGACAGGGCCGGCGATACATAGATGCCATAAGCCACTGGTACCGTAGTTGAATACAGTACGGCGGGAGAGAAAAAATAGTAGAATCTCGCTAAATAAAATTAACAGCGCCCTATAAAAAGTCAAAGCTAATCTTTAAGGCACCATGTTAGTGCAGATGGGCTGGCAGCCCGTCAAATGCACAGCAGCGATGGACTGCGAGTGATAGGTATTGAAACCCCCCGGCCGAGTGGCCCTGGGCCTACCGGGAACCTGGAACAATGGTTTGGAAAGTCACTGCTCATCACTCGCTAAAGCCAGGTGTCTTATGTGGATAAGCTCCTGGAGAGAAACTCCCTTTGCCCCTGCATTGGTGGGACGTTAGTGCTAAACGAGGCTTGAACATGAGGGCAAACCTACACAGGAAGTGCTTGTAGTTGATGTGCCCTTGCCAACAACTATGTACTCGTACTGTACAGAGCTACATCTCTGTTGAGCTCTCATCAAAAATTTGATGGCACGTCACGGCAACACGCACCACCGCCCCCCTTGCCTCACGCCCAATCTGCATCATGGCTCTTTTCGCCACTTCATTGACAGGATTATGAGCAAGTAATGAACCCGAGCACTATGCATATGGGCGATACGGACCAAACACACGAACGAGTATAAGTGGATGATTGAGCACATAGCCTTCCTTTTTTAACTCGGTTGAGAAGTGAGAGCTTCTGGGCCCACGTCTCTCCTGTAGAAGGAGCATTCGAGTAAGGGCTACTGTTGGTACTCCATAGTCCCTCAGTAGAACCAGCGAACCACACTAACATCTCCCCACCCTCCAGTTGATTAGATGATTATCTCGCAATTGGCAATACCGGTAGAACCATAGAGGTTATCCTCAATGATCACGAGAATCCGCTAGCATATTCCTCACAAATCAAATTATGCCCTGGCCCACCCACAACCCACACGACCTCACCTCCCCATCGGCCCACCCTTCCCAAAAGAAAAAAAGAAAGAAAAAAACCTGCTTCCTGGCTCGTATATTCTCTAACCCCGTAGTAGACTCATGCATACAGCATCCGCTTGAACGGGAAACCAATAGACAAGTTCACTGGGAGTCAGGCTCCTCCCCGACGCTTTCGTGTATGAAAGACATGATCCGCAAATACTCATTCGGCCAAACTTCGTCTGACTATCTCCTGTCTGACAGTCGAGGATGGAGAGAAAAGGGCAAAAAGAAAGCAAGAAGACACACACATTGGGAGAGGTGGGGGAGAAGGAGAGACAGACACCACTCATTCAAGCATACATCACACATTCCTCTTGATCGACTAGATACCGGCATCGTCCCGCATGAAGCACAAGTGCAGTGCAATGTTATACGCTATCCTTGAACAGACCACAACTCAAACGTAGCAACCTACCCCCCCCCCCCAAGCGCCGATGTGACTGGGCAAACAAGGAGATATGCGCTCGCTGTGATGCTTATCGCTGGATATCATAATCCGGCAAGTGAAAATGTCTCGGGCGTTGATTCCTGCTCGCGAGGTGGGTGTGTGGCATATTTTACAATGTCTCCCCTCCCATGTTATTTTTTTTTTTTCTTCCTCTCACCAAGCTGATGTGGATTTCTGCTATTGAACAATATACCGCCAAGCAAGGCGAACAGAGCGGGAAAGTAAGGAAAAATGGAGGGGGAAAAATCAAGAGATAGCCCAATTATCCTAACCAGGATTCTGTCCGTCCGCCGATCAGTTCCCACCGCCAGCGAGTGAGACGGTGTGATCCCCCGCTCTTCATTCACTAACTCCAGGGCAGCTAATCTTTCCCCCCCTCCCCGCACACATGCTTATTGCACCCCACGGGTAAATGCCCACTATGGTAACGCCGATGTATTTACCAGTTCGCCGATTCGCGATTGCCAATCCAACAACCAGACAGTTCTCCTTTCTCCCTCTCTCAGGCAACGACAAATTACCCACGAAAAAAATTACTATCTCCTTCCAAACCTACTAACTCTAGGAGCTCAGTGAACATTCGTCCCATAGGTTGTGCGCACACAAGCACTGATCCGAAGCGGAACCCTGAGAATATCCCCGGGGATGTGACACCCATTGGCAACATTCTCCTATAAACCATGATAGGGCAAAAACCCAATTCGCCCTTCCTTGTTCCCTCATTCCCCGAGCAAATCATCATTCTCCTTCATTACTAAACTCGGGCTAATCAGGTAAGAAAACAAAACTCACTCGCAAAAAAGCTTTCTTCAATTGAAATTGGTTCTCCTGCACACCCAATACGGCCAGATTGATAAAGAGATCTTCTCTCCAACGAGAAGGCCTTCTAGGGAGTGAGTGATTCCCGTTCGACGGAAGCTTGACAGCTAGGAAAGACAACCTGTTTGAAGATAAAAATGGAAGAAAGGGGGGAAAAAGAAAAAGGTGAAGAGATGGCATCCAAGTTTTTCTTTCATCCGGTGGATGTGTTCCACGTCACAACTCGGGGACTCCTGGTAAAAAGCTGACACCCTGGTCACAAAACCTGTCGTATTGCATGAAAATAGTGACTGCTTTGATCACCGATTGCTTGTGATGCAGGGAGGGAAAGAGAGATTTTACACTTGTAGGAGATCAAGAACTGTCTAGGCTGTGTGATGGTATGTGATGAGGAGGGGGGTGAGGATCCCGGTTCGAGCCTAGAGCCCGAGAGGAGAGAGAGAGAGAAACAAGCACTTCCAGTTCATCGAAAAGCTTCCCTTTGCCCACAATCCAGAACCTTTAGCGATAACCCCGTCCGTGCCCCAGAGAACCAAAAGAAGGAAAAAGCAGACCCATCTTGTCAAGAGCAGTCAGTCAACTAGAGCTTATCCCCACACCAATCCCATCATACCAAGCTCTCCCTTCCTCCCTCCCTTCCTCCCTTCCTTCCCCACAACCATCATCCGATTCACCCACCAACCCCAACTCAACCCAGCCCAACCTCCCACAATGATTTCTGAAAACCATCATCAAAAAAAAAAAAAAAGTTTGGAAAAAACGCAAACAAGTTTTGCATTTATTCATCCATTCACCCTCCCATTCGTTCTCCCTCCCATTCGCGTCCATTTAGCCAGTGTTTTGTTGCCCCTCGGTTCAGCTCTATCCATTCCACCACTAGTGAGACCAAAGTTATTCAGTAAATGTCTTAGGTACACGAGGAAGAACACAAAGTGAATCAGCCTTTCCGGGACAAACCCGCTTTAGTTCATGCGAACCGGAGTAGGCCAGCGCTAGACTCTCCTCACTTGATCGTACGATAAGGTCCTGTTTCTCAGCCTTGGATCGGATGCCGTGGATGCAAAAAGGATGAAAGAATGGATGAGGAAATCGATAGGGAGAGACGGCGTTTTCGGAACTCCGCCGGAGGAGTCGTAGCCTCCGCTCCAACAAAAACCGTTAGGCAAAGCCGAAGCTGCATGATTGTAGCGGAAGCTAGCGAGCCAGCGGATGAACAGACAGAGGGGGGATCATCCTTTTGTTATTATTTCTTTATTTCCGACCCCTTACTATTGTATTATTATTATTATATTCTAGATCCCCTTCCGCTGTCCGATAACGATTTAAAACATCATTCCAAATATTATAGAGTTCGGGTGCTGTTTGCTTTTCTTTTCTTTTCCTTCCTTTCCTTTATTTTCTTTTTTTCTGGAGGTTAGCAAAACTCTGCTCTGGTTTGCCGCTAAAAGGACTTGAGAGCCATGTAATTCTGTATGGATTCACGAGTGAATAGAAAAAACAATTATCCCTTATAAGTCAAACTCGTATGTACGAGTATGCGGTTGTGGTGGTGGTGGTGGTGAAACTTACCTTGAACCATACCAAATGATAATCCCGGATCATAACATAACCTCACGGGCCAGTCCAGATACGTATTTCCCGAACCCAATCGAAAGACAGCCCCGGGATATTGATTGTTTCTTTTTTCCTCTCCTAAGCCCTCGACATACAAGATGGCTTTGATACACGGCCTTAGCTACTGAGACTAAATAAATCCCCTTGCTCATTACCATATCGGCCTTTCTCCCTCCGATAATAGACTCTGTCCCCATCCCATCACACACAAAAAAATACGATTACAACCCAGACCCCGGATGAAGGTTTAAGATGAAATTGTCTGCCTAGCCGACCCGAAACAGTTACATCCGAAAGACAGAAAAAAACCACGGACCTCGCCCGGTCGACTCAAAGCACAGGGCTTCATTAAGAGATCGACAGAACTCCCCGAGTGACATAAGGTGATTCCCGTGACCCGAGCAAATCCTCTTAGACAGAAAACAAATATCCCCAAATACAACAAAATTTACTCCTTCAAAATATCCCTCACGCGAGCAATTTAGTTCAAGGGTAAATAACCAAATAACCAGATTAAAACAATATCCCAATTAATTTGATCAGAAAGAGCTTTTTGCCCCCTCTTTTTCCCCAGTGGCCCTGGTAAAGGATAGCTGGATGAAGGTTCCGTTCAGGCTGTTAGCCTTGCGACCGACAGCCGTTTCCATCATAGTCACGAGTATCATCGGGATCCGACCCTACCCTTGTAGCACACCATGAGCAAACCATAGTACCGTATCGCACCACAACCACACCACAAACAGGGATGCTGCAGCGATGATCACGCAACCGCACATCACCATCGTGAATAAAAAGGGCCCCCGCATTTCGTCACCTCCCCCATCGCCTCCCCAACGTCTTGTTTCTCACTTCCATCGACCGAGATTTCAGACACTCAATTGAAACCTTTTTCTCCGACGAAACAAACAGAAAAATATTTCCATCAGACATAGTCTCGAAAAGTAAGCATTCTTTGGAAAGAAAGAAGAGGTTGAAAAGGGGGGGGGAAGAGAAGTGGAAAAAAGGGACAAGAAAGGAAAAAAATTGTTCAGTGAAAGTTCGTATTAGTAACGGCACAATAGGCGACGAAAGCTATGTCTCAACCTCCCCACCACTCCTGGGTTGCACCCTCCTCGCAGATCTCCCAGTCCATCCTCGAAAACAAAACTGGGTCCGCCCCAGCTGCTAAAGTCGATAGTGGCGAGAAGCAGCAACAGCCATTCACCACTATCCCCCCGTTGCCTCGGCGCTCGTCCTACAACTACGAACACGACAGTGCTCACATCCCCAGCTCTCCTGAGAAGACGGGCGCACCAGAAGGTTATAAGAAACTATCCCATCATACAAGAACACCGAGCTTCTCCCGGGAGGATCAGAAACGTCTAGCGCACGCTTTCATTATGACGGAGGGCGATAAGAAGAGCTTCACAGAGAAGGATTAATGTCTTGCTTCGAGAGCAAGCCCTTGCCACCCCATTTTTCTCTTTTCCACTCGCGAATTGACGGATCGGGTAGGAGGGGATGATGATGGATTGGATGAAGGAATAGGGCAAATGCGAAGGAAAGCTTTAGGGATCATAACACATCACTCATTATTATTCTTTACTTGTCGGGAGGCTGCAGGGGAAATGCAAAATCTCCGGGATCATGACTCTTGTCCCTGCTGAAGGGGCGGCTCAAACCGCCTGTAGTTTTCCTGTAAAGGCGGCACTCCCTTGTCTCTTTTTTTCTTTTTCTCCCCTTATTACCGCTTAGCACCTCTCTTTTTTAAGTCTCAGTCTGGAAAAACGGGCAGTCATATGGGGCGATTGGCAAGGGTAGGGATTTGGCCTTTTTTTTCTTTCTTTTCCATCTCTCTCACTCTCACTTTTTTATTTGACAAACCGCTCAAAAATTGTCTTTGACTTTCTGCCGCTGAGCGCCATGTTCTCGAGGGAAGTATTAGGTCTAACATGCCTGTCACCGACGGGCATCAAATGACCAAACTCCTTGTAAATTTACGAATGGAGCTATCATACAATGGTCTTTTTTTTTTACCCTCATCCATTACCCACCCAAATCCTGCCTCTCCATCCCTCCTCGCATTCGCTCGCTTTGAAAAGGTGGAAAAAATAAAATAAAATAAATTCCCACGAACAATTTCAGCCATTCACATCTGCACGATTCGGGGGTTGGTGGGGGAATGGGCGAGGGGGGGATGGGGGGGCTGAATTGTGAGTGATGGGGAAGGGGAAGGGACGTAAAAGTGGAGCACCAATCATTTTGCCCAAAGCCCGATTTTTGACCAGTAATTCGATTACGAGTACGCGCGTAAAAAGGTTACGGTTGGAGTGCGGTGCGGGTTCTCCAGAGCTCAAGTTCAGGCGGCGATGGCTGGGTGGGGGACGTATGCTCTCTCTCCTTTTGTTCGTTCTAGTGAGCGAGAGGCGTACGGTATCACGGGTGTTCGTAAGTGTTCGGCGCCGCCTGGGTTGCATGCACGGTAGCAGGCTATTGGGGATACTGTAGGTAATACGAAAATGTAGGGTCTCGGAAACGCCGTCAATGCTATGGTAGTGGTGGTGGTTTTCTGTGTTGCGTCTTTTTAAGGTACAGCTTTGGTTTATTAATATCATCAATTGTGCTTTGTTCACTTGGATTGGGCTGTTCACCGAATTATGATAGGTCAAGGGGGAGGATTGGGAGAACCAAATGTTCCCATGGCACCCTCATTTCGGATATATTGATAGTCGCTAAGGGGATCGATTGGCGAGGGTACGGGATCTCTGACCAACTCCCGGATCTCCCATTACTACGGAGGTGCTGGGGAACATCGAACCGAATCAGAGTTGTGGATATGTGCGATGTACCGTACCCGAGGCTGCGCACCAAACCGCACAGCCCACCTTTCTCCCCATCAATCATATCGCGACCACCACCTCCATTGCAACCACCGCTTCCTTCCACCTCCGCTCACCTCCGCCAGCCCACCACCCTTCGGGAATCCAACGAGAAGAAGGAAAACAAAGTGAAAAAGGAAGCCAAGAGAGAGAAATAGAAGAGAGGGGAGAGTAAATAGAACAAGAAAGCAGCTGATGATGATGATTGTGCTGATGATGATGATGCGGATGTTGATGATGATGATGATGATGATGATGATGATGGGGGGGCTCTTGCCACCGCACATGAATTTTGTGCTAGATATGCATGATGTGCCTACAGCAAGCTGATCCATCTGCAAGCAAAGCAAACAGACGCCATTGGTTCTACACGATGCGATTCCTAAAAAAGGTGCTGCGTGCTCTTTTTTTTTTTTTTTTGACGGCAGCCAGAGACACTTCGTAGGCGAGATGGAGAGAGGGGAGTTCGAATCTCAAACACCCCGCTCCATCTCAGTCAATATTGGACCGCCAAAAAGGGCGTCGTGCGATGTAGAATGGTGGGTGGGTGATGTAGATTGGTACCGGTATCATAATTAAACATCCCTTGAGACGCATCTACTATCGAGTATAGTACAGCACAGTATGATACTTTCTCGGCGCAAGTGTTACTTTACGATACTTGTGGCGAAGAACATCCCGACGACGACGACAACGACAACGACGGGCAAGGGAAGACCTGGTGATACAATAGTACATTTCGGATCTTTGCTAGTGGCGGAATTTTCTCCCTCTTACACCTTTTTTCCTCTTCCTTCCTTCCTCCCTTCCTTCCTTCTCCTGCTCATCACCGTCCCCCTGCAGCCAGGGGATTTTCAGATCGACCACCGGAAGTTTTTCATTCCGTGACCACCGTATACTGGATCGCACGGAATCCCACTACAATTTCAATTCAAGCTCAGCGGGTTGTAACCCAATCAACCAAATTGTATCATGGTAGTTAGGGGAAAATAGGAAGGTATGATAATATAATTCGGAAGCCCGGGTAAGATACAAGCACTGGATTATTATCATTATTATTTTTACCAAAAACGGCAATATATCATATCGTAGATAATTAGATATTATCATAGATAGAGTGTCATTATATACCTTAACCAGACACACAAGCACCCACAATGCCACACGCAACGCACACACACAAACATTAGCCCGCATCGATCTTTCGTCTATCGTATCGTATCAAATCCTCCTCCCCCCTCCCCTGTCACCGACGGGGGAAAATAATAAACATTTTAATAAAGAAAGAAAAAACCCAAAAGGATACAGGTATAGATAGGGTATAGGTTCGAAAAAACTCCCCCCCCCCACCCCCCACCACCCCACACAATCCAATGCCTTGCGGAATCCTGGTTCAAATCGAGAACAAGAAGGAAAGAAAAGGAAAAACAAGTTATCATAACCGTGCATAGGAAGAAAGGAAAGGAAAGAAAGAAAAGAAAAAGCTGCACATGCGGTATTTTTTTACACTTCCAAACCATAATTATATTCGTACATACGTACATAGCATACATGCCCTATCTACCCATACAGTATGTACCTAATTATTGTTGTCTGCTACTAGTGGACTCTGTCTGTCAAATAACACCCCAAGGGAGCAAATAACCTTTTTTTTTGTTTTTGCAAAAGAGGGCAAAAAGAGAAATAGGCGGGAGATAAAAAAAAGGGGGGGGGGGGCAGGAGAAGAAAGAGGTATGATAAAAGGGAAAAAAAACCCCCAAGAATTTGCCCCGAAATTTCCGCTTATATGCCCCAAAATATCAATCTCCGCAGGATCAACCAAAGTGTGTATGATATACCGGTATACCGGTAGGTAGGTAAGTACGAGTACTGTATGTTATATGTAGGGAGGGGGGAGGAGGGGGGGGGGGGGATTGAGGTCGCCGACTAAACACGAGGTTTAGTTAACTTATGTATGATAGTAGCAGCAGGCATGAAATACCAGCGGTGGTCATTTTTTGGGAAAAATATATATATATATATATATATCTAAAATAGGTAATAATATTATGGACAAGATTTTTTATATTTTATGATACTGTCAAACTAGGGTAGTAAGGTCCGTCTTGGAACGGTTTATCCTTCTCGATCTCGTCCATTGCTCCATGCCTCCTCATCCCTCCTCCGCCCCCCCTCCCCGGTCCACCTGCTCACCTGCTACCATAGTTGGACGGTTTTATGATATGTACCAACGAACCAGGAAAAGCTATCACTTGCCTACTTACCTACAGTACCTACCAGCTACTTACCCTTCCTCCTTTCTTTCTTTCTTTCTTTCTTTCTTGCCTTCTCCCCCCTACCAGCCAGCGAAAAGAAAAGAAAGAAAGAAACTTATTTTTACTTTCTTTTATCCTATTCTGGTTTCCTCCCGGAGATATGGTTAACCCACCCCGGCTATTTAGGAAGTATCCGGACGCCGTGACATTGATTGATTAATGCCTGTCTTGGCGCCAAGGTTGGATGGAGGGGGGGATGGGATGGGATGGTCGTCCGGATATCTCTAAAATGCCAAGAAGATTATAGGGTTGGACCGAAGGAGGTCGTCGCAGATCCACAAATTCATTCACTTCACTCGAACAAGGTCCGGGATGTTAATGCTTGTGAACAAGATACCGTATTATTATTTTATTTATTTATCATTATCATTACCTTTGTTCCGTTGTGCCTAGATGGAATGGATGGATGGCTGGTGGATAAGTGATCAATCATCACTTCACGATCTAGGGGATCTTTTTTTATTCTTTATTTTTTTTACGGGCTCCGCTTATCGGGTTGCAGTGATGCTCATCCCCCTCTTATATACCGGTAACAGATCTAGATAATTTGTCGAAACCCCTCCCTCCCTCCCTTCCCTTCCAGGGATCATGATCAAGACAATTTGATTCATCGACATTTTGGAGTTTTTTAGATCTTTATATACCCCCGTACACAATGTCATATCATATATTAATTATTATTATTATTATTATCCGTGTTTTTCATAACTAACCAAAAATTCCTACGATTAGTTATTGTTGTATCATAATAATTCGTCTCTTTTTTCCCCTTTTTTTTTTCCTTTGCTCCAAATTCGAAGGGATCTGTTTTGATCGCTGTTAGGGTGATTGATGGATAGATAAGATCGGTGGGATATGTAGCAGCAATGTCAAGGATAATAATAGTTATAGTGAGAAAAATGAAAATGATGATGATGATGAAAAAGAGGGGATGTAGTAGAGGGAGTTTTTTTAAAAAAATTAAATAATAATAATAATAACAATAATTGAAAATCCCAGAGCACCAAAAGAACCGTGAAAAAGCTGTAATAATAATACTTGAGAATCACGCCGTGACGTTGAAAGTTACCTGTCTGTCTCAACCGAGGATTGACAAAAAAAAAAAGAGAAACCAATTCCTCCCTCCTTCCCTTCCCTCCCCCCCTCCCTACGGTATGCATTCTTCCCCTCCTCCCCCCCCCCCGAAAAGTGGGGGGAGGGGGGGTGCGGAGGATGAATTCTACCATAATCATCAAAGCACGACCCCCCAAAATCATCCCAAGTTTCTTCCTTTCCTTTCCGGTAATCTATCCGACTGACAGGTTCACTACTCGATTTAGACAGGAGAAATGAATGAGAGAGTGAGAGTGAGAGTGAGAGACATGTCAAATTGGCAAAGCCTCGCTTACTGAACCCGCGTCGTGGCGTAATTTGCCGATCAGACCGTCCATCACCCGGTGTCATCCGTTCGTCCCGAATTTGCGGCCCGTTCTACATTTGGTGAAACTCCGGTTAGGTTTCTGCTGCTTGCTTTGCTACAGTATGCTATGCTATGTTATGTTATGCCTTGCCGTAGGGGCGGGCGAGTGGGAATAGGAGGCAAGGGGAAAAGGAAGGAAGGAAGGAAAGCACGGGCAGGTATGATATATATATATATATATATAAAAGCACGAGTACAAAAGTGGAAAGTTCATAATTTCCCGGGACAAAAAAGATCTGGTACGGTACTGTACGAGTACAGTTACAGTTGGTTGTAGTGGGGGGGGGGATCACTTTTTTGTGGCACTGTGCATACGGGATGATACAAGTGATACCCGTACCGTATTATACTGCAGGTATCATAGATAAAACTGTATCATAAGTTTGATCTTTGGGCGGTTTCTGTTGAAGAAGAAGGGTTTCATCCGAGCGGAAAAGCCCCAGGCTTTTTTCCCCCCTTCTTCTTGCTTTGCTTGCCTACTTGCTTGCTAAGCCTTGCTTGCTTGAATCCTAACTCGGTCTGGGTACCTAATGTGTGTGTGTACCACTTACAATAAACGCTTTTTTTCTTCTTCAATTAATGTAGAATGGGGTTGTCCGTCCCTGTCGCTATCCCGCACGGGAAAGACCTGGCTTTGGCCGATTGTCGTGTTCAGGTATAAGTCAGTATAGTACCTTGAATACGGTACTGTAAGTAAGGTAAGGTAAGGCAGAAAAGTAACCCAGTACTGTACAGCCCAGCAAGTAGGGTGCTGTAGATGGAGTTGATTGATTGATTGACTGATGGTATGTACTGTACCACATATGATACCACCATAGGTCCAGACATATGACATTATATATAAATATAAGCAAATGTGTTGGCTGGAAGCTTAGGCGGGAGCCGAAAGAAAGGGAAAAAGTGGAACCAAAGTGGAAGAGGTACTTTGGTTCGAGCACAACAACCACTTACCAAAGAGTCAAAGCTTGTTCCATATTTTATTTTTCCACCTCCGTTCCACGGTTCGGATCTCCCTCCTTCCCTCCCTCACGGAATTTGAACCTGGGCCTTGTCTTTTTTTATTTTTATTTTTTTAGAGTTTTGCGGTTCATTCCGTTCGAATCTCTTTATGGTACTGTGCTCGTACTTTGTTGGATTTACTTTTTTTTCTTCTTCTCTTTTCTTTCTTTCCTTCTTTCCTTTCCTTTCTTTCTTCAAGGCGTTATGGGCTAAGTTAGTTGGTCAGTGACTGACTAGATGGATTGGGAGGGAGGGAGGGAGGGAAATGTATCGCACGGTATGACATGTGAAAGGGAAGAACAATTAAAGTATTGTACCATACCCTATTGAACTGTCACTCACTGTCACATACCGACAGTCAGACCCCCCCACACACTGCGGTACTGTGCTCAACCCGCTTCTGAAAAGGAAAAGGAAAGGAAAAGAAAAGAAAAAAAAGTATTTTTGCGAAATCTTTCGTACCAGGAATTATCCCCGACGATGATCATCAACCAAGGAAATCATAATGTGAAGGGGAAAAAAAACAAAGAAGGAGAGACGGGAAAAAACTAAAAAAAAACTCTAGCGATAATTATAATAATAATAATAATAATAATAATAATAATAATAAGGCCAATCGATACGGCCCTGAGGGATATACACCTAAGACAGGAGAAGGCAACCAACGATACGTGCGATAGCTAACCCTCGTGGGGCTACGCGGTCATATGACGAGCGAGAAAAGAGAGGAGAGGGGGGGGGAGTTCGCGTGTAGGCAGGTAGGCGAGTAGGGGAAAGATATCAGTCGGCGAAGAGATGGAGGAGCATACAATGTGCTGCCTTTCTCTCTTCCCCTCTCCGCAGACCAGCCAACAATGGCATGAGCGGGGGAGATGAATTATAATAATATTATTTCCATTTTGGCGGAGATGTCCTGTTGACAAATCGGTGTAAATAGGGTTTTCCATTTTATCTCCACAACATTTTTTTTCTCTTTTCCTTTTTCGTTATGATAATTTTAGCGACATTTTCCTTTCTCTTTCTCTCCCTCTCTCGCTCGGGTTGGGAATGGAGTTGGATGATAGGTCGGGTCAGGATTTAGACTTTTGTATGTAGGGTCCTATCCATCCAGACACCCTTTTCTGGTTGTGGGGTTGGCCGAAACTGGGATAATGGGGTTGGCTAGTATTATAGTACCCAAACGGAAAGGCGGTTAAGTACGGTAAGTACCGCTAGTCTGGAGCCAAAAAGATAAGCCGCATCCCCGACAAAATGGAAGGGCGGGCGGCCGTATGGCTTCCCTCTCGTCTCTCTGCTTTGCAAATCTCTGGGTTTCCTTCACCAGCCTGGCGCTCATTCGGGCATCCATATGTCGGGCATTCTTGTCGAGAGTACTAAAGCGTATGCAAGTGCTGATGCGCTGCGGCAATTGGGCAAGTAGTCAAACACCGAAGCAAGAGTGGCTAGTGGGTTGTTACAATACAAGTGACCATCTAGCCATCCAGATACTTGTGCTTGGTACCCGAACGCAGGCAGGGAAGGAAGAAGAAGAAAAAAAAAACCTGTGAATTATTCACACTTGGTGACATGGATATCCCCGACTCTCAGGATTAAACTCTTTGACATCATATCCTATCGCTGCCGCATCTCCCACCAGCATCATCCTGATGGTGATGAGGCTTCGCTCAGGCTCCTTTGGGTTGGTTGATAGGTATGGGCTTTCCACTCTGGAGGGATGCATAATGGGACTGATTGGATTTCCTTCCCTGGTCGCTTTCGGCCTCGTGACACACCGTCCACCGTACCGAAGGCTCGCAGCCCCTGCAGGTTCCTGCATGACTTCTTACGGTCTGACCGCTTTTAGGAAACTAAGACATCCTCTTTTTACTGCACGCCCGCTTGAAGGAACCACTAGCGAAAGAGCAAGACTCAGGAGCAGAAAGTAGCTCCTTTCTAGCCCCCCCCCTTCCCTTCCCTCTCAGCTCTCCATCTCAGCACCGCCGCTTCTTCCCTAATATTTTCATCTCTCGACTTTTTTTTATTTTTTGCAAGCAGGATCATTCTTTCCTGCCCACCACCATTAAAATTTCCACTGTAGTTTATTTTTTACCCCCCCATCCCTCTTTCACCCCATGCCCTTTTTGAAAAATTTTCATGTCTCGGAAAAAGGTCAAAGCGGGTTTTCTCATGGTTCCCTTCCCTGCCCGATGGCCTGCCCTAAACACTAAACATAGCCATACCTTGGTAACGAACAAACAATGAATGGTGGATGATGACGACGACCTACAGGGCGAGCTGGGATGGATATTTCGCTCGCTTGGTCAATAAAATCTTCTGCTCATGGATGTGCTATGGATGGATGGACCAAAAGGTCGACGGGGGTGTGGTGGACGGGTGGGCGGGTAGCTAAGAGTGGCTAGGTATGTTGGTCCAGGGTATGATAGCTGGGTACGGCACTGCAAGTACCGTACGGCGCAGAAGAGAAAGAGAGGGGTAGGGGGATTCATGACAGAGTTGGTGAGAAGCGTGATATGTAAAAAGTATGTGTGGTAGTGGTGGTGGTTGCGATTGTGGTTGTGGTGATTGAATGGGTAATGAGTGAGTGATGCTATGTTAGGGGTGGTTTCCGGAAGCGTGACAGGAATGTTGAAGCTTCTGGCTGGCAGTTTACGGCACTCGAGTAACTCATAGGCGATCCTTGTACCCCATCTTGTCAGCCGAGACCTTTTGCATCGTTGCACGTCGTCAATCACTTCCTAAAAGGCCCGGGTTGACTGCACATCATCTGGCCCCTTCCCTTCGGCGACCAGGAGAGATGCATCTGGCCGCCCTTCCCCAGCCATGCGGTCTGTGGGAACCAAGAACAGACCATAACATATCAACTCGAGAAGAAAAAAAAGAAAGGGGGAAAAAGAAAAAGAAAAAAAAAGAAAAAAAGTGGACAGGGGGACCACCACCTAACATTTTCTGCCGTATCATAGGAGACCTCCGGTGGAAACCTTTTTCCAATTTATTCCACCGATTTGCGAATAGAATAATTAGGACAATTATTATTCTCCTCCCCCAATATCTCGTCTGCCCGGAAACAAGCGGCACCGCCGAGCCCTGGCGACGGCAGGGAAAACTCTTCCGCAAGGTGCAGCACATACAATGCGATGCGCTGCAGGTTAAGGTTTCTGGGTTTGGGTGGGTTTGCCAGATCTGCTGTATTCAACCTTGCCAGTTAATTATTTATTATTCGTTATTGAACATGAATTACCATACCCCGTACCAGTCTGCCCTAACCAGATCTAAAACTACTTCAGTAACAACTTCGACTGTCCTGGTACAAGTACTCGAGTATCCTGCTCTACTAATTACCGATATTAGCTTTTCTGCTGTACCAGTAGCACATACCGTAGTAGCCGTACCCTACCTTACCCCCAAATTTATTTTCAGCAACACGGGCACACACCAAGCATACCAAGCCACCCCCCCTCCGAGGAAGCACAAAAGAGAGATCTTCGGGACGGAGGTAGGGGTATCCAGAATGGCGGCTTGATGAGCAAATGAACATCTCCGTGTCCGCAATGGGCACAGTAGAAGGCTGGCTGTATGGGAAGGGAAGAGGGGGATGAAGCGCTATCTCGGAGGGTCACGTCTGGTGGACCTTTTGTTCGGACCAGTAAACTTCTCAAGCTAGCTGGTGCGTGGTGGTAGTGGTAGTGGTGGGGGTAGTGGTGGTGGATGGTGGATGTCCCCCGGGCTCACAGCAGATATCTTTAATTCGTGAAGGAAGCCCAACGGAGATGCAGTCATAAGTAGAGTAGCACCGCGATCTGTTCCTGGCCTCTCCTTGTCTTTCCTTGCTCAATGGGTTTGTGATATTCGGTTCATTCAACTATATGATATTCCGCTTCTTTAGTCGCAGCGTCCCCCTTCCGCTTCTTCAATCAGGCAGAGATACGATACGAATCCTACTCACCAGCTTTTAGACTTATCTTCTTCCCGTGGGACCATTTCACCCCTCATTCAGCTCCAGGGAACTTTGTCCACCTCATCATCCGCACAATTCCACCCAATACATATCGATAATACACCTCCATTCTCGTTCCTGGTTGTTTTTTCGTGACGACTGCTCACTCACTCCACCGGCGCCCGGAACCCCGGTTTACGGACATCTCGAAAGGTCCAGATATAGAGACATCTAGCATCACTGCCACTACCACTATCATCACACACGCCATTATTTTCTTTTCCTTACTCTCTTCGGTACACAACAAAAATAAGCAACTGCGGCCAAGGATTGTTGGGGGAAGGAATTAGAGTGGAATCATTGCTTTTTGTTGCGGATTGGGTATTGAGGGTGCGAAAGGTATTATTCTGAAGGATTAGCTGCTACTGCTGCTTTCTTACAGCTGGGGGGACATCTTCTCTTTTACTTGCTATCGTCGTCGTCACCACCTTCTTCAATACGAGTACGTACTGCTTGAGGTCCACATTGATTGATTGATTTTTTTTCTTTTTTCTCTCTTTTCTGCGGATTGGGTACGGTACATACACTTTCATCATCATACCTACCTACTCCCCGGGTAGATCTACATTACCTTATTGTTGTGTGTGAGCGCGGAGGTTTGCCTGGATTTCAGAGCTCCACAGATCTCAGATCAGATCGGGGGAAAAGAACCATACTGCTACCCATCCTCCAGGCACCCTCTTCTTTCCTTTTGATTGCCCAACTACCCGCTCTTTCCCTTTCCATTCATATCTCCCCCCCTTTGCTTGTTATCTCGTCTACATAAAGTTTTGGAGAGCCTCTTATCCAAAACCCTACCCTCATATCTCGATCATATACATACATACCAAAGTACATGCCCACCACTCTCAAGCTGTCCATCCATCCCTCTGTCTTTCTCCTCTTCACCCCCCTCCCGCGTTCCAACCTCCCCCCCCCCCCCTTCGCACGCCCACCCCTTCTCTGGATTTCGGACCCCCGATATTCAGCTAGAGCTCCTCATAACAACGCCACCACCCCCCCTTCCATTGCGTCTCCGTCCTCGCCACTGCTCTCAAACGCTGCACTTACCTCTCTTTACCTTACTTTCCTC
>Ga0307509_10001283_pt1 | contig 42644 bp, 31 predicted proteins | sample 10_EM_MG_FD_202245 | JGI IMG/M metagenome (GOLD analysis project Ga0307509, IMG submission 202245) | Populus trichocarpa ectomycorrhiza microbial communities from riparian zone in the Pacific Northwest, United States - 10_EM | ecosystem: Host-associated > Plants > Roots > Unclassified | place...
GGTGTGCTCGATCGCGAGCAACGTCGTGACGTTCATCGGCGTCGGCCCGTGCCTGATCAACGCCAACCAGCTCGGCAATGCCAACTTCAACGCCGCCCTGCAGGTGCAGCAGACCGTCAACGTGGCCAAGGGCGACCAGACGATCGGCTTCACGTCGGACCCGCCGTCGAACGCGAAGGTGGCAGGCACGACGTACACCGTGATCGCCACCGCGACCTCGGCGCTCGCCGTCACCTTGACGATCGACGCCAGCTCGGTCGCGGTGTGCTCGATCGCGAGCAACGTCGTGACGTTCATCGGCGTCGGCCCGTGCCTGATCAACGCCAACCAGCTCGGCAATGCCAACTTCAACGCCGCCCTGCAGGTGCAGCAGACCGTCAACGTGGCCGGGACCCCGCAGACGATCACCATCTCGTCGTTGGCTCCAACCGACGCGACGGTCGGCGGCGCGCCGTACACCGTGATCGCGACCTCGAGCTCAAGCCTGGCGGTGACCCTCTCGATCAACGCCCTGTCACTCGGGGCGTGCTCGATCGCGGGCACGACGGTGTCGTTCCTCACCGTCGGCACGTGCATCATCGATGCAGACCAGGCCGGCAACTCGATCTTCGCTCCGGCGACGACCGCGCAGCAATCCTTCGAGGTGGCCAAGGGCGACCAGGTCATCAGCTTCACCTCGACCGAACCTGACACCGCGACGATGGGCAGCGCGCCCTACACCGTGACCGCGACGTCGACCTCGGGTCTGACGGTGACGTTTTCGATCCACGCGGGGGCGACCTCGGTGTGTTCGATCGCGAGCGGCGTCGTGACGTTCACAGGCACCGGCTCGTGCGTGATCGACGCCGACCAGATCGGTAATCTCAACTTCAACGCCGCGCCCCAGAAGCAGCAGTTGGTCCTCGTCGGGCCCAATCTGGTCGGCGACGACTACAACGTCGTGGGCAACACGGAGCTCGTCGCCGCCGGCTTCTCGACGCCGTCCACACCGTTCACCACGAGTCCGGTGACGGTCGTGCTCAACGACATCACCGACGTGGGCATCACGGTGACGGCAGTGACAGACGTCGAGACCTCCGGTGGCGGCTCGATCACGATCGACGCTGCCGGCAAGTTCAGCTACACGCCGCCGGTGGGCGCATCGTCGGGGACCGATACCTACCTTTACGAGGGCACGTCCAACGGCGTGGCGCGTACCGCGACCATCACGTTCCACATCGACAACATCGTCTGGTACGTCGATAGCGCTTCGTCGCCGCCGCACGATGGCCGCTCACAGTCGCCGTTCCTCAACCTCGGCACCGGCGCCGGCAATCTCGGTGACAACGCCGATGTTGGCGCGTTCATCAGCGTCGCCGGGGGCGACGGCCACCCCTCGACCGCTGGCGCGCACACGCTGCTGGGGGATCAGAAGCTGATCGGCGGCGGAGCCACGCTCGAGGTCGGTGCCCTGATCATTACTGGCATCCCCGCGAATACGCCGACGCTGACGGGAACGCTGTCCGCCAGCGATGTGAAGGGCGTCGTGGTCGACGGCGTCCGTATGTCAACCGTTGGCTCGACCGCGGTGAACCTCGAGAACACCGGTGGCACGTTCACCTTCACCCAGATCGACGTCACCGGTGCCCCCAACGGGATCGTCTGGGACAACGCCGCGGCCCCCTCGACGAGCAGCCTCACCGTCACCGGCGACGGTAGCGACGCGTCGTTGGGCGGCAACGCGAGCGGCGGCGTGCTCGCAAACCTGGTCGGCTCCGACGGGGGCATCCCCGGTAGCGGTGTGTATCTGAACAACGTGGGGACCGTGGTGCTGCGTCGGATGGTCATCAGCAACGCGCAGAACTACGCGATCCGCGGCAACCAGGTGACAGACTTCACGCTGGAGTTCTCAACGGTGAACGGCACGATTGGCACCGCGGCGGCGCTGACGGCGCCGGAGACCGCGGGTGAAGGCGCCATCTACTTCGGGAACGACGATACGAACGGGCTGTCGAGCTCGGGAACCTTCACCGGGAACCTGATCAGCGGTGGTCGCGGGCGCAACGTGTCGATCATCAATACCACCGCCGGCACCACGGACCTGACGTTCAAGGGCAACACCTTCGGGCTGAACCAGAACGCCGTCGACGCCAGTCACAGCCTGGCAGTCGAAGCGCAGGGCGTCGGGACGATCATCAACGCCACCGTCGGCGGGACCATCGCCGAGGCCAATACGTTCACCGGTGCCCCGGACGACCTGATCAACTTCACGGGGCAGGTCGGTAGCGAGATGAACGTACAGCTGTCGAACAACGCGCTGTCGAACAACCACCCCCAAAACAACCACCTTCGCGGCGGAGTCACGCTGTCTTCGCAGGGCACCATGGCATTCCTCGCCGACGGCAACACCCTCCGGGGTGCCGACGGCAACGCCATCACGCTGGACAAGCCGAGCGCTGGCACGCTGCTATCCGGCCGGGTGACCAACAACGCCATTGGCGAGCCCGGCACCGCCGAATCGGGGTCGAAGACCGGCAGCGGCATCGTGCTGACCGCGGCCGGCACCGGCACCGTGGCGCTGACGATCACCGGCAACGACATTCGCAACTGGGCCTTCACGGGTATGCTCTTCGACAATACCGGTGGCAGCTACGCGGCTAACTTCACGATCCAGGGCAACACCATCGTTGAAGCTGGCGCGGACGCGTTCGCCGCGCTCGCCCTCACCAACGGCGGGCCGGCCACCGGCGATACCGTCAATGTCTGCGCTGTCATCGGGGGTGGAGCTAGCTCGAACACGTTCGACGGGGCCGCCGATCACGCGGACGTCCGCGTCACGGCCAGCGGCTCGAGCGCTGATCACGTGTTCAACCTGCCCGGATACGTCGGCAATAGCCTTGCGAACGTGGAGGCGTTCCTCGCAAGCAACAACGCGATCAGCGGCGGCGCGGCGTACATCGCAGACGTCGACCCTGGCGTGACGGCGGCCGCCTTCACCGGCGACGGGGTGAGCTGCTCCACCCCGTGAACCGCAGGATGGATCGCCCTCGGGCGGCGAGGGCGAACTACCACGCGTCATTCGATCCGGACAGCTTCGAGATCCTGTTCGCCGGAGAGGTGGTCGCCGATCTTTTGCAGCTCCGGCGCGGCTGACGACTGGCCGCCTCGTCGAGCGCTCGATGACGTGCTGCGCAACGCTCGCGGGTTCCCTGCGCCGTACCTGCGAATCCGTGTGCCGACGCCAGGGTGTACATTCGCGCTCGCGGTTCAGCTCATCCTTCCACCCGGAGCACGCGATGATCAAAGTAACGGTCCTGTACCCGAACGCGCCCGATGCCAAGTTCGACATGAAGTACTACATGACGCGGCACCTGCCGATGGTGCGCGACAAGTGCGCGCCCGAGTGTCGCAGCATCGCGGCGGAGGCGGGGCTGGCGGGTGCCGAGCCGGGCTCACCGGCGCCGTACATCGCCGTGGGGCACCTGACGTTCGACTCGCTGGCGGCGTATCAGAAGGCGATGGGGCCCAATCGGGCGGATATCCTCGCCGACATCCCCAACTATACGAACACCAAGCCGATCATTCAGATCAGCGAGATCACTCTCTAAGCGCTCGAGAGCGTATCGCGCTCGGCCGCGTGGCGAGGTGGGTTGCGCCGCGAGCGAGTCTCGCAGAGGATCGCGGCATGCAGCAACCTACCCTTTGTGTTTTCGTACTGTTGGCCCTTGTGGGGTCGGCACGTGCGGACGATGCGCTCGGAGGCTTCGGGTCCAAGCTCAAGGGCGCCGCCAACGGTGCCGTGGTCGACAAGATCAACGCCAAGCTCCTCGACGAGGGACGCAAGAATCAGTGCAGCTTCAAGACCGACTCGGACGTGCTCGAGCCCGGCTGCGACGAGAAGGCCAAGCGGCTCGCCAACCTGCTCATCGACATGAAGAAGCAGCTCGCCGGGGCCAACGTGAAGGGCTACCACTTCGTGGTCTCCGGGCACACCGACTCCACCGGCAAGGCCGACCACAACGTGGAGCTGTCGAAGAAGCGCGCCGCGGCGATGACCAAGCAGCTGGTGGCGCGCGGCGTCCCCGGCGGCGACATCATCTCGGTCGGCATGGGCTCGCAGAAGATGCTGGTCTCGCCGGACAATACCCCTGCGAAGAAGGCCAAGAACCGGCGCTACGAGATCCAGGTCCAGCTGTAGCACGGCGCGTTGACGACGGTCAGGCCAGGCGTCGCGCCGATTGGCGTCGGATCGCGGGAGGGATTCGCCGGCGCACCACGGTCGCGTCGTTGTCGTGAGCGGTCGAGCGGGCCTCCGCGAGGAGGTCGGGCACGTGCGAGCGCCACCACGCTTCGGCGCGCTGTGGGGTCCACGCGGGCAGCGCCACACCCGCCAGAAGCCGAGATAGCGACCGCGCGCTCTGCGGCCGGGCGTCCGGATCCTTGGCCAGGCAGGACAGGACGATGTCCTCGAGCGCCTGCGGGATCGGCTGTTCCGTGCGCCGGGACGGCGGCTCGGGGCGATCGTGGATCTGCGAGGCCATCACGGCGGCCGCGGTCGAGCCGGCAAATACCGTCGTCCCGGTCAGCAGCCAGTACGCGACGCAGCCGAGCGCGTAGATGTCGCTGCGGGCGTCGAACATGCCGTGCGCGGCGCTCTCCGGGGCCGTGTACGTCGGCGTACCCCACATCACGCCGTCCTGGGTCAGCCGGTGGTCGTACTGGATATTGTGGACGAGCCCGAAGTCCAGGACCTTGATGAAGTCGAGCTCCATGCCCATCGCACACACGTGCAAGTTGGCCGGCTTGACGTCGCGGTGGACCAGGCCTCGGTGGTGCGCTTCGGCCAGCGACTCGGCGGCCTGGCGGAGCAAGTGTACCGCGCGCTCCGGCGGCTGCGGACCGAACGACTTCACGAGGGTCTCGGCGTCGAGGCCCGCGAGGAGCTCCATCACGTAATACAGCGTGCCATCGGCGGTCTGCCCGAAGTCGTAGACCGCCACGGTGTGCGGCGAGCTGAGCTGCGAGGTCGCCTGGACCTCGCGCTGGAATCGTTCGTTCATCGCGTCGAGGTCTGCGGGGGCGAGGTGGGCGCTGAGCTCGCGACGCAGGAGCTTGATCGCGGCCGGCCGCGCCAGCGAGTGGTGCTCGGCCCGCCACACTTCTCCCATGCCGCCGTTGCCGAGCTGCTTGACGAGCACGTAGGCACCCAGCTTGGTGGCATCGGCGACCTGGCGCCGGAGGCCGTAGATCACCCCCGTGATCAGGAGCGCGATCGCGGCCGCGACGCCGGCTGCCATGAAGCTGAAGACCTCGGTGTTCGTGGTGGGCCATACCCGTGTGCCGAGGTGCAACCGGACCGCGAACGCCAGTGGCTCGGTCGCCGCCGCGAAGTAGGCCGCGATCGCCGCCCGCCCCGGGGTGGAGGGGACCAGCGTGAACGACAAGATCCAGATGCAGATCACGGGCACGCCCCGCCCCGGCTCCGCCCCCTGTTCGAGATACGCGATGCAGAACGCCCCGTAGATCTGGTACGCCGTGCCGAGCGCGAGGATGCGCCGGGCCGGCCATCGCAGGTAGGTGACGCCGAGTAGCAACAGCGATCCCGCGAGCGCCGCCACCAGGGGGGTATCGCTGAGCGGGGCGGCGAGCGGCATGTCGAGGATACCGGCCGCGACGAGCTGGAACGCGCCCAGCATCATCGCAAGTAGCACGGAGAACACCAGCGCCAGGAGCCGCAACCGCGGCACTGCCGCGCCTTCGAGCCCGGCGGCGTGCGTGGCCGCGTGGGTGTGCGCGGTCGTCGACGGCGCCGTCGGGTCGGAGTCACTCGCGAGCGCTCGACCGGACAGATCGCGGAGCACGCGCAAGGTCGGGGTGATGTGAAGGCGCGACATGACAACTCCTCGTAACGGGACGGTCTCGATCACGTGGGGATTCGTCGGGTACTCGTCGGGCACGCATCGGGCACGCGTCGGGCAGCGAGCACGGTCTCTCGCGTGGCGCGGCTGCTTCGAAGTCGCGTTGATGTGTTGCTGCCCCGAGCAAGCGCCGAGCCAGCGTGCCAGTCCGCCAACTCGCATGGTGGCCATCATCGAGCTGCCGAGGTCCCGGCACCCGTCGGACTTCCACGATCCCACCTATCGCCTGTAGCGGAACCAATGCTCGCAAATCCGCGCTGTTCCGCCACATGGCGGAATTCCGGCACCCCGTCGGGCTATCGGTATGTGACGGCGATCGCGTGTGGCGCCACGTGCCGAGTGACGGCCGCCGCATCGAGCGCTGTGGCACTCGACGTTTTGCTAGCGCCCGCGAGCCGAGGTTGTCGCAATAGACGCCGTCGCCGGTCGCGCCGGTATGCAATGATGATCCCCGACGTCCGAGATCCGATGAGCTGGGCCGTCATCGCAACGCGCGGACCCCATCGGTAGCTTCCTTGCCGGCGGAAATCCGCTTGGGGGTTCGCCAGCACCGGATACACTCGCGGCCACGTGTCCACGGACCCCGAGGGATCAAGCGACCCCGAAACGCTGCCGCAAGAGCTCGCGAGGCTGCGCACCGAGAACGCCCGGCTCACCGCGGAGAACGCCAAGCTGACGGCGCTGCTCGATGCAGTCTCTGACGTGGTGGTGCTCGCCTCGACGGACGACCGCCTGCTGCACCTGAACGCGGCCGCGCGGCACGCGTTCACCTCGGTCGCCGGGGTCACGGTGGTGGGCGACCCGGTCGGTACGTCGGTCCGCGAGATGGGGTTTCCCTCCGGGGTACTCGAACAAGGTGACACGCTGCGCCGCGACTTGGAGACGACCGGCGCCACCGTGAGGCGCGAGCTCTTGCTGCCGACGACCAGCGGCAATCGCTGGCTGGAGAACACGATCAGCCCGGTGCGGGACGCCGACGGCACCATCTGGGGGCTCGCGCTGATTTGCCGCGACGTCCACGAGCGCAAGCTCGCGGAGGAGTTCCGCGATCACATGATCGGCGTGCTCGGACACGACCTGCGCAATCCACTGACCGCGATCAGCGCGCTGGCGGCGCTGTCGCTGCGCGGCGGGCCGCTGCCCGATCGAATGACGCCCAGGCTCGAGCAGATCGACAAGGCCGCGACCCGCGCGCTGGAGATGATCCGAAGCTTGTTGCAGTTCAGCGAGGGCCGGTTTCATGGCTTCGCGCTGTCGCCGGAGCACACCGATCTGCGCGATCTCGGCCGCCAGGTGATCGACGAGATCACCGCCGCGCATGGCGACCGCTCGATCGAGCTGGTCGCCGACGGCGATTGCACCTGCGACTGCGATCCGGCGCGGATCAGCCAGGTGCTCGCCAACCTGGTCTCGAACGCGCTCGCCCACGGCGCCGCCGACCACCCGGTTCGGCTGGCGGTCACTCGCGTGCCGGACGCGCTCGACATCCGCGTGACCAACCACGGACCGACGATCCCGCCGGACTTGATGGGGCACCTGTTCGAACCATTCCAGCGCGGCCCCGGCGCCACCGGGCGTCCGCGCGGGCTCGGGCTCGGGCTCTACATCGTGCGCGAGATCGTGAGGGCCCACCGGGGGTCGGTGACCGTGACCTCGAGCGAGCCCGACGGCACCTGCTTCCGCGTGTCGCTGCCAAGCGCGTGCGCGTGAGCGCTGCCGGGAATTCGGCACCTGCCGGTCTTGCGGCACACCATCGTGTTGAAACTGCCAGACCCGTCGATGGTGTCTGGCTTGCTAGACGAGGTGTCATGGGCGGATCGATCCCGACTCGGCGCTGGCTCGCGCGGACGAGCTGCGTGCTCGCGCTGACCGCGAGCGACGTCGCGGTCGCCGCGGTCGCCGGGTTGTCCGGACCGCGGGTCGCGCTGCTCTCGATCGCCGGGGCCGCGTTCGCGTTCGGCTACGCGATCACGCCGGCGCCGGGCAAGAGCCACCGCGACACGCGCGACCTCGGGCCGGTGCTCGCGATGATGGGCGCGGTGGTCGCCGCGATCGCCGTGACCGGCGGGATCGCCAGCCCGATGCTCGCGCTGCTCCCCGCGCCGCTGCTCGTGGGGTGGGCGCGCGCGGGGAGCTCGCGCGAAGACGCCGCGCTCGCCACGCTCGTTCCGGTGCTGCTCGGGGTGATCCTCGCCCTGCCCGCGGCATGGACCGCCGTCACTCTCGATCGCGGCGGCTTCGCGCTACTCGCGGCGTGGACCGCGGTGCTGTCGGCGTGGCTGATCGGGTGGCGGGGTCGCCTGCTGTTCAGCTCGCTGCGCGACACCTGGAGCTCGCTCGATCGCGTGCGCAACGGCGCGCTGTTCGACGCCGCGAGCCGGCGGCGCGGATTCGAGCCGATGGCCACCAAGCTGGGCCACGAGCTCAAGAACCCGCTCGCGGCGATCAAGAGCTTGATCCAGCTCGAGCAGCGCACCGCGACCGATGCCCGGTCGAAGCGCCGGTTCGAGGTCGTGTTCGCCGAGACCGAGCGCATCCAGACGATCTTGAACGACTACCTCAGCCTCGATCGCCCGGCCGACGCGGTGCGCGTCGAGCACCTCGAGCTCGCCGAGCTGATGGCCGAGATCGAGGCGCTGCTCGCGGGGCGCGCCGAGGCCGCCGGGGTCGAGCTCGCGCTGCGCGGGCGCGGCGGCAGCGTGGTCGCCGATCCGCGCCTGCTCAAGGAGGCCATCGTGAACATCGTCACCAACGCGCTCGAAGCGACCCGCCGCGGCGGCACCGTCGAGCTCGGCTATCACGTCGGCCCGGCGGGTGTGCGGATCATCGTGCGCGACACCGGGGTCGGCATGACGCGCGACGTGTGCGATCGGCTCGGCACGCCGTTCTTCACGACCCGCGCGGGGCGCACCGGGCTGGGCTGTGCGATCGCGCGGTCGGCGATCGCGCAGCATGGCGGGACGATCCAGTACGAGAGCACGCCAGGCGCCGGCACGATCGCGACGATCGCGCTGCCCTGCAGTGCCCATGCCCTGACAGGAGCCACGCCGTGAGCAAGATCCTCATCGTCGACGACGACCCCGCCGTGCTGTTCGCGCTCGAAGAGACCGTCCGCGAGCTCGGGCACGACGTCGTCGCCGTGGCCTCGGGCACCGCGGCGCTCGACGCGCTCGATGGCGTCGACGTCGTGCTCAGCGACTACTCGATGCCCGACATGGACGGCCTCCAGCTGCTCGAGAAGCTCGTGGCGGTCGACTCGACGCTGCCGGTGATCATGGTCACCGCGCACGGCTCCGAGCGGCTCGCGGTGCGCGCCCTCAAGCAGGGCGCGTACGACTACCTGACCAAGCCGTTCGACAACGACGAGCTGCTGTACAGCATCGAGCGCGCCGCCGAGACCCGGCGGTTGCGGCTCGACGAACGCGCGAGCTCGCTCGAGCAAGCCGTGGGCGTGCGGATCGTCGGACGCAGTCCGGCGCTCGCGCGCCTGCTCGAGGCCGCGACGCGGGTCGCGAGCCGGGACGTCACCGTGCTCGTTCGCGGCGAGACCGGGACCGGCAAGGAGCTGGTGGCCGCGCTGCTCCACGCTCGCAGCGCGCGCGCCAAGCAGCCGCTCGTGGTGTTCAACTCCGCGGCGATCCCGTCCGAGCTCGCCGAGGCGCAGCTGTTCGGCCACGCCCGCGGCGCGTTCACGGGGGCCGTGGCGGCGCACGCCGGCTACTTCACCCAGGCCCACGGCGGGACGCTGTTTCTCGACGAGGTCGGGGAGCTACGGCTCGACGTGCAAGCCAAGCTCCTGCGCGCGCTGCAAGCGGGCGAGGTCCAGCCGATCGGCAGCAGCAAGGTCGAGAAGGTCGACGTCCGCGTGATCGCGGCCACCCATCGCGACCTGCTCGCCGAGATCAAAGCCGGGCGGTTTCGCGAGGATCTCTACTACCGGCTCAACGTCGTCGAGCTGATCGTCCCGCCGCTTCGGGACCGCACGTTCGACATTCCGCCGCTCGCGCGCGAGTTCGCGCGCAAGTACTCCGAACGCTTCGGGCTCGGCTACGTCGTCCAGCTCGCGCCCGAGCTGGTCGAGCACCTCGAACGCGAGCGGTGGCCGGGCAACGTCCGCCAGCTCGAGAACACGATCGCGCGCTGCGTCGCGCTCGCGACGACGAAGATCGTCGGGCTCGAGGCGCTCGATCCCGGGACCACCGCCAGCGACTCGCAGCCCGGCACGCCGGCGAGCGGCCCGTCGTTTCGCGAGCAGGTCGAGGCGTTCGAGCGCAACCTGCTGCGCAACACGCTCGCGGCGTCGGCGGGCAACCAGTCCGAGACGGCGCGCCGCCTGCAGCTCAATCGCGCCTCGCTGTATGACAAGCTCAAGAAGTACGGCATGTCGAAAGAGTGATCTGCGCCGCTTCATCGGGTGCGGCGGGCTGGTGAACCGAGTCACCAGCGTCGCGCGAGACCCCACGACCCGCTCAGAACCGACGCGGCTTCATCGCGAGGGCGCGCATCGTGTTCTTCGGATCGCACAGCTCGACCGCGTCGTACACCGACGGTCCCGCCTGGTCGTCGACGGCGACGAGCCGGAAGCTCGTGAAGCTCAGCGTATGTGGGCGCGGTGGGCGCGGCGCACGTCGTGGGATGAGGCGAACTGCATGGTGGAACGAGCGCGTCATGGCGGGTGTCAAAGCAACCGGCGAGCCACGCGACAAATGCCCGAAACCGGGAAACCTCGCGGCGCGCGATCGCCAGCGTGGCCCACCATCGCCGGCCGCAACGACAAACCGGCATCGCCGGCGCCGGCCGCGGCGCTGGTAGACTTCGATATGCCGACAACCGCCCGGGCCGTGGTGATCGTGGAAGCGGCGCGCGCGCACGCGTCGCGGGCGATACGCGGGCGCGTGGTGCTGGTGCCCTGAGCGGGCGACGACCTGCCCTGCTTCGCGCACGGTCCCCCCGGTCGTCGAGAGGGCCTTCGGTAGCGGCGAACAAGGCTTCGCCCCCTGCTCGACGCCGTGCCGGCCGTGGCCGCCGGCTGCGCCTGGTACGGATCAGCGCGCTGCGAGGGGCACCGATGCGCGAATGCGCGAAGCTGTCATGAAAGCCCTCATCGGGTCGTTCCCGGTAAAGCCCCACTGCGGCCCTCGGAAAACTGGCGCCGGTGCGCTCGTTGTCTACCTGCTACCCGGTGCGGCGCCTTGAATCGGCCATTCCTGGCGAGCCGCGCTCACGAGGCTGCATTCCAGGGCGGCGCCAACTTGACGAGCCCGGGTTCGCGGACGAGCCTGCAAACCATGGTCGATCACGGCGCGCCAATCGAGCTATCCGTTTCGGATCCGTTGACCTGGGCCGAGATCTGCGCGCGCTATCCCGATGAGTGGGTCGCCCTCATCGAGATCGACTGGGTGAGCGACGACGCGCTGAGCTTTCGTTCTGCGCGCGTCGCGGGCCACGGCAAGACGCGCAAGGAGCCGCTGGATCAGGCGCGTCCGCTCCGCGCGCAGTACAACGAGATCGCCCACTTCTTCACCGGCCCGATCGGCGTGCCTCGCCGCTCGTTCCTGCTGCCGTGACCAAGACCGCCGCAGCGCGGGGCCTGCTTTCGACCGGTCCGTCGCCGTAACCGGTGATAACGTATAAGGGATCTCCGCCCGCCGACGGGCGACTTTCGGTTCAGTGCAGGGCGACCTGTGCGCGGGCGCTGCTCGCACACCCGCGCCAGGCCGCGTCCACGAGGTTGATGCAACACCCCAGGGCTCGGCCTGCGTCGTCCAGCTCATCAGTACAGGGGCGCGACCAGCGCGCGAAGCTGCTCGCACACCCGCGGCAGAGCGGCGTCCACCAGGTTGGTGACGCCGAGCAACAGCCCCGGGGTGCGGCCCGCGTCGGTCGCGTACCAGCCCGAGAGCGCTGCGGGCGCGAGGCCGTGGGTCAGCGCCTCGCGCGCCAGCGCCACGTCGTCGGTCCCCGGCGGCAGGCGCAGCATCACCGCGAGCCCCGCCATCGCCTCCACGCCGGGCATGCTGCCCAGGGCGGTGTGCAGCGCATCACGGCGCGCGGCATAGAGGCGCTTCATCCGGCGCAGGTGCCGCAGATAGTGCCCGTCGCGCAGAAACTCGGCGACGGCGAGCTGGATCGCGACCTGGGGCGCGGGCGCCAGACACGCCGCCACCTTGGCGAACCGGGCCGCCAGGGGCGCCGGCGCAACCACGAATCCGAGGCCGAGCGCCGGGCTCATGGTCTTGCTGAACGTCCCGACGTAGATCACGCGGCCGGCGTGATCCATTGACGCCAGCGCGGGCGCGGCGCGGCCTTGGAGCTGGAGCTCGCTCAGATAGTCATCCTCGATGACCCAGCCCCCCGCCCGGATGGCCCAGCGGAGCAGCGCATGGCGCCGGCCGCTCGACAGGGTGACGCCGAGCGGCGCCTGCTGGCCCGCGGTGACAACGGCGAGCGCCGCATCGGGCGCGATGGCGATGCCGTCTTGCACGCGGAGGCCCTGGTCGTCGACGACGACCGGGACCGGCCGCATCCCGGCCAGGGTCAGCCCGGTTCGCGTGACGAAGTACCCGGGCTCCTCCATCCAGGCCGCGCCGCCTTCGACCCGCAGGGTCCGGATCGCGAGGTCTAGCCCATCGCGATAGCCGCCCGTGATGATGATCTGCCCCGGGCCGCACTGGATCCCGCGGGCGAGCGCCAGATAGCCCGCGATCTCCGTCCGCAGCTCGAGGGCACCACAGGGATCGGGACAGCGGACCGGCGCCGCCGCGCTCGCCCGGATCGCCCGGATGAGGAGGCGCGACCATAGCTTGGCCGGAAACCCATCTTGCGCCGGTACCCCCATCTGGAACGGCAGCGGCCCGGCGGCATCCAGGGCCGTCCGGGTGGCGGGCAGCGGCGTGGCGTCCTGGCCGGCGACCGCCGGTGGCCGTGGCGGATGATCGGTGACGTGGGTGCCACTCGGCCCCGACGCGGCGACCAGCAGCTCGTCGGCCAGGCGCTCGTACGCGGCGCGCACGGTGCCGCGCGCGACCCCGAGCTGCGCGGCGAGATCCTGCCACGACGGTAGCCGCGCCCCCGGCCGGAGCCGCCCTTCGAGGATCGCCCCGCGGATCGTCCGGCTGATCTGCTCGGTCAGCGACGAGGAATCCGCCCGATCGAGGTGGATGCGAAGACCGGCGGACATGGCCGATGGTACACGCGGATCGTCAATTCTTGGGGCTGTATCCACGTTTCTTGATGGCCCATGCTGCTCGACCATGAAACCCTTCCTCAAAACTCATTGGGCATTGCGCCTGGCCGCCTGTGCGATCGCCGTGGCTTCGACCGTCGCCCCGACCGTCGCACACAGCGCGCCGCCCGCATTCGAGCACGCGATCTCGAACATTCCGGGCAAGTCGCTGGTCGCCGTGGAGGTCGACTTCGCGCCGGGGCAGACCTCGCCTCCGCATCGCCATGCGCGCTCGGCATTCATCTTTGCGTACGTGCTGTCCGGCACGATCCGCAGCCAGGTCGAAGGCGAGCCGGCGCGCGACTTCCACGCCGGCGAGAGCTGGTACGAGGCGCCGGGCGCCCACCACCTGCAGGCCCGGAACACGAGCACGTCGAAGCCGGCCAAGCTGCTGGCCATCTTCGTCGTCGACAGCGACGAGAAGACGCTCACCACGGCCGACAAGGAATGACCTGATGACCAAAACGATGTGGCCGATCGCCGGGCTGGTTTCCACGTTCGCGCTGCTGTGGGCAGCATGCCAGCACCCGAGCGAGCCGACGCCCAAGGCCGCCGTGGCGGCGCCGCAGACGCCGAAGCGGTCGCCGCAGAAGTGGGACGAAGGCGAGAGCCTGGCCGCGGTCGCTCGCGAACACAGGCTCGGGACCCCGGGTCCGGCCATGACGCTGAAGACGATCGACGGCGAGACGATCGATCTCGCGAAGCTGTACGGCACCAAGCCCGTCTATCTGAAGTTCTGGGCGACGTGGTGCATTCCGTGCCGCGAGCAGATGCCGGCGTTCGAGCGGATCTACGAGGCCGCCGGGGACCGGATGCAGGTGATCGCGATCAACGCCGGCTTCAGTGACGACGAGGCAGAGGTGCGCGCGTTTCGCGAGCAGTACGGCCTGCGCATGCCGATCGTCATCGACGACGGGCGCTTGGCGGCAGCCCTCGATCTGCAGGTGACGCCGCAGCACGTGTTGATCGGCCGGGACGCGCGGATCGCGTACGTGGGCCACCGCGACGGCGACCCGCTCGACGAGGCGATCCAGAAGGTGCTGGCAGCGCCCGGCCCGAGCGGCTCGACGACCGGCCAGGCGGTGGTCGTCCGCCCGGCGTTCCGGCCCGGCGATCTGGTGCAGGGGCTGCAGGCCACGACGAGCGACGGAACCGCGGTGGCGCTCGGGCCAAGCCGCGACGGCCGCCGCCGCGGGCTGGTGTTCTTCTCGACGTGGTGCGAAGGGTATCTCGCGACCAGCCGACCCAAGACGTCCCAGGCGTGTCGCCGGGTCCGAGACGAGGTCGACCGGCTCGCGGCGACCGGCGACATCGAGTGGATCGGCATCGCCGGCGGCCCGTGGTCGGCCGCCAAGGATGTCGCCGCGTACCAGGCGAAGACCAAGACGAAGATCCCCGTGGCGCTCGACGCCGACGGTGCGCTGTTCCGGGCGTTCGGCGTGCGGCAGATTCCCACGGTCGTCCTGCTGGACGCCGGCGGCCGGATGGTGCGCCTGATCGGACCCGACGATCACGACCTCGCGAGCGCGGTTCGCGCCAGGTAGCGGCGGCGCGACGACTCGCGAAAGCGGGTCGGACCTCCCGTGCGGGCGAGCGCAGCGGCCGAGCGCACGGACCCGAGCGCCGCTCGTAGTACCGTGCGGCGCATGGAGTTGGTGATCCGGACATTCGAGAACGCCGATGAAGCCGCGGTCGTCGCCCTGTGGCGGGCCGCCGGGTTGACGCGCCCCTGGAACGACCCGCACGCGGATATCGCGCGCAAGCGGACCGTGCAGCCCGAGCTATTTCTGGTCGGCGAGCTCGCTGGTGAGATCGTCGCGAGCGCGATGGCGGGCTACGACGGGCACCGCGGCAGCCTCTACTACCTCGCGGTGAGTCCCGCCCAGCAGCGCCGCGGCTACGCACGCGCGATCATGGCGGATGTCGAGCGCCGGCTGGAGGCGCTGGGGTGCCCCAAGCTCAACCTGATGGTGCGTCGCGACAACACCGCCGCGCTCGGGTTCTACGCGCGTCTCGGCTACGACGAGCAGGCGGTCGTGACGGTGGGCAAGCGCTTGATCGTGGACGCGCCGACGCCGCCATGACGTCGCTGGCCAGCGCAATGAAGGTTGGATTAACGTCGTATCGAACAAGTCTATTGCTCGATCGACGGTGACGCCGTCACGACGATCGTCCTCGGTGCAAAACTCCACCGGAGGCCGTCGGACGGGTCCGGACCCGTAGGCCGGAACACGGCGGCTACATCATACATTCCAGTTAATGCGCATTAATGCGTGATCCGCAGTACGTGCCAGTACAATGTAATACATGTACCGGATCGGATTAAATATACTGTCTCAGAGACGTAATTGGCCGGAGGCATTCACAGGCACATAGCCAGTCATGCATCGTAGCGCGCATGAGGTTCTCTCAAGCCATGTTCATCACGAGATCATCCATCTTCACGATTGTTGCCGGCACGCTGACGCTCGCAAGCTGCGTCGCCTCGGAGCCCGAGGCCGACGAAGATCAACAGGTCGACGAGCTCGACAGCACGCCGCAGATGCCCCACGTCGCCGTGTGCAGCGGCGGCCGGTGGTCGTGCAAGTCGCGGATCCGCGCCGACGAGCACAACCGGATCCAGCCGCTGGCGACGCCGGCCGGGCTCGGCCCGGTGCAGCTGACCGCCGCCTACGCGCTGAGCGCCTCGAAGACGTCGACCGCCACGATCGCGATCGTCGATGCGTTCAACTACCCCAACGCGGCGAGCGACCTCGCGGCGTACCGCAGCCAGTTCGGGCTGCCGCCGTGCACGGTCGCGAATGGCTGCTTGAAGATCGTGAATCAGAACGGCGCGGCATCCCCGCTGCCCGGCAATGCGCCGGCCGGCGACGACTGGACGGTGGAAGCCGCGCTCGATCTCGACATGGCCAGCGCGGCCTGCCCGACCTGCAAGCTGGTCCTGTTCGAGGCCCAGGACGATCAGGGCAACGGCCTGTTCATCGCGCAGAACGCGGCCGCCGCGATGGCGGGCGTCGTCTCGATCAGCAACAGCTGGGGCGGGCCGTCCGATGGCACCGACGTGTCGCTGGACAGCCAGTTCTTCACCCATACCCAGGCGGTCAACACCTTCGTCGCGAGCGGCGATAGCGGCAACACAGGGGCCTCCCCCGACTACCCCAGCACCTCGGCGCACGTGATCGGGGTCGGCGGCACGCGGCTGGTGAAGTCGTCCACGACGCGTGGCTGGACCGAGACGGTGTGGTCCGGTGCAGGCAGCTCGTGCAGCAAGGTCGTCGCCAAGCCGGCGTTCCAGAGCGTGGTCCCCGCGGCGACCTGTGGCAAGCGGGCAGCGTCCGATGTCGCAGCCGTCGCGGATCCCAATACCGGCGTCGCGGTGTTCAACGCCGGCGTCGGTGGCTGGATCGTCGTCGGCGGCACCAGCGCGGCGAGCCCCCTGGTGGCGGCGATCTACGCGCGCTACGGGATCTCCGGCAGCACCCACGACGCCAGCTTCTCGTACGCGCACACCGCGGAGTTCTTCGACATCACGAGCGGCCGGAACGGCAGCTGCACGTCGGCGCTGTGCCGCGCGGCCGCGGGCTGGGATGGTCCGACCGGAATCGGCTCGCCGAATGGCGCCGTATTGACGCCGTAGTCATCGAGCTCGTCGAGGTGGTGACTTCAGACCCTAGCGAAGTACGTCGCGCGACGGAAAAACTGAGTCCCGACAGGACAAGTTAGAATATAAATTTCGTCATCCGGACGACGAGACGCGTGTCGCGTGACCCGGCAAAGATGATGCGTTGGCGATCGTTCCGCCGGCGGCTGTGGATTCGCGCCACGTTGTGCTGTTATCTGGCCGAGCACGAATCACGCGTTCGAGCTCGGTCGGTTTCAGCGCAGCGTTACCAGCTAGTCTGTGGCGTGGACGTCCGGTGCTGGCCTCGTGCCACACCGGACGTTGGCGTGTGGCGATTCGATGACTCGCTCACGGCGATAGACCGGGCGCGATTGGTGAGCCGTGCGAATGCCACTCCCTGGACGATCCACAACAGCAAAGCGAGGGTAACCGTGAAACTTCATTTTTTGCCAGGCGGCGTTGCCGCACTGGCGCTGATGGCCTTGGGCGGTGTCGTGGGGTGCCAGTCGCAAACTAGCACCCCCGAGCCCGAGGATGATGAGCAGGCGCAGCTTCAGGCGCTGCTCCACGACGAGCCGCTCGGACAAGTTCCGCCCACCGGCTCGACCGAGGACCGCCTGGCGCTCTCCGACGCGGGCCTGCCGCCGCCGGTGGACGCCGGAACGGGGACGCCGACGCCGGATGCAGGCGTTCAGCCTTCGGTCGACGGCGGCGTTCAGCCTCCCGTCGACGGCGGCGTCACGCCGGCAGGTGGAGCGGGAGCGTGGAGCTTCGACGACTGCACTTCGTCGCGGACCAACTTGCAGGACTCGATCTCTGGCAATACCGCGTTTCGTTCGGTCGGCGTCGCCTGCACGGCGGGCGCGCAGGGCACCCCGGGCGTGGCGATCGCGGTCAAGGAGGACATCGTCTACGTTCCCGACCAACCGAGCTTCACGTTCGAGACCGGTCTCACCGTCGCGGGGTGGTTCAATCCGACCGTGATCGGCGGCACCAGGACGCTGTTTCGCAAGCGCGACAAGGACACCAGCTCGTTCGCGTTGCTGCTCAACGCCGGCAAGTTCCAGCTCGTGCTCAGCCTCGGCGAGGGCCGCGCGATCAGCGTCACCTCGCCCGCCAAGGCCAAGGCTGGCGTGTTCCAGCACGTCGCCGCCACCTACGACGGGACCACGGCGCGGCTGTACATCGACGGTCTGGAGGTCAACAGCTTCGCGGTACCAGGCACGATCCCGCCCGGCCCCGGTCCGCTGCTCATGGGCAACGACGGCTCCGAGCGCCGGTTCGCAGGCACGATCGACAACATGCGGTTCGCGACGCGGGCGCTGACCGCCGATGAGGTGCTGGCGCTGACCTGCATTCCACACGCCCCGTCGATCGCGTTCACGCCGACCACGCCGGCGTCGACCCCGCCTGGCGTGCCCACCGCACTCGACATCTCGATCACCAACAACAACGTCGCGGCGTGCGGGGCCTTGACGCTCCAGGTCACCACATTTCCGTTCACCAGCGGTACGGCGCTCGATCCACCAGCGTTCTTTCCGACGAACAGCGAGCCGATCGCCCCCGGCGCCACCGGGCATTTCCCGATCACCATCACGCCGGACGCAGAGATCGAGCCTGGCACCAACTTGGCGTTCCAGGTCCTGCTCACCGAGCCAACCTCGAATTTTGTCACCGTCGACATCTTCTCGTTCGATGTCGCCGAGCCGACTGGCCCCGTCGGGTGCCGCGTCAGCACCGTTCGCGAGCTCATGATCAAGAACCTCTCGGTCGTCGACGATCCGGTACGCACGGCGTTCACCGAGGGCTCGACTGATCCGCGCAACGGCGTGTGGACGTTCAAGCACCTCGTCGAGAGCATGGCGACGACGCCAGCGGCGGCGCCGGCCATGGTCGAAGCGTTCCTGTCAAGCATGGTGACGAATCAGACGATCAACGGATTCGCCGTGGCTGGACGGCCCGGGATGCAGAGCCTCATTCTCGACGCCTGGCCGCGCACGCCGCAAGGCGAGCTCGATCTCGCGCGCCCACCACTCCGCCTGCAGGCGATCGTGAACCGGTTCGATCTGCGCAACCTCGCCCGCGGTGACGCTGGCGAAGGCCGCTTCGTGTTCGCCTTCGAGTCCGGCGGCTTTCCGCTGCAAGCCACGCTGATCTTCGAGTACAAGCTACCGGCAGCGAGCGACGCCGACGTACTCGCCTGGGCCAATGCGTTCCACGGCCTCGGCGCGCTGTCGTTTGGCGAGGACTACAACGCCGCGCTTCAGGTGATCACCGAGCGGTTCGCCGGCCGCGGCGCCCGCCCCGGTCATCCGAACGACAATGCGATCAACACGGTCCGCACGAACGAGATCTCGCTCGGCGCCAATGGCATCTGGGAGATGCGCGAGTTCCATCTGTCGGCGACCTCGGGCCGGCTCGAGCCTGCGACCATCGAGCTGACTCCCGATCGCAGCTTCATCAACTCGAGCACCCTCGCGGCCTACATCAATGCCAACGAGGCCGCGATCGTCGCGGAGACCCACACGGTGCCGCTCGTGTTCCAGGGCCAGCCGTTCGAGGCCGGGGCCGTGTTCAACGATCTCACCTCCTGGTTCGCCCCCGGCGTGTCCAGTGAGGCGCGTCATCACTTTTCGCTCAATACCTGCAATGGCTGCCATTCGAGCCAGGAGACCGGCACCGGGTTCCTGCAGATCTCGCCGCGTTTCCCGGGCACCGAAGCGAGCCTGTCTGGATTCCTCGCGGGCACCACCATCGCTGATCCGGTGACCGGCCTGCCGCGCACCTTCAACGATCTCCGCCGCCGCAATGTCGATCTCACCGCGATCGTCTGCGCCGATCCGGTGGCGAAGGCGGCCGCGAAGACGACGCTCGAGAAGGGCATCAGTCGCGTTCACTGAACGCGAGCGCTGCTGGGGCAGCGTCGCCGGCGGCACTGGGTCAGCGTCGCCGGCCCGACACCAGCTTCATCACGACGAGTAGCAGCGCCGCGCCGCAGAACGCGACGAAGATGAGGCCCGGGTAACCGCGGAACGGCGCGTGCCATCCCTCGGCGCGGAAGATCATGCCGCCGATGAATGCGCCGACGATGCCGACGACGATGTCGGTGACCACGCCCGAGCCGCCGCCGCGCACCAGTTGCGAAGCCAGCCAGCCGGATACCAGGCCAACCAGGAGCCAGATCACGACGATTTCCAATGTCATGTGCCCTGGCATTGCAGTCTTCGAGCCAGGTAGCCTGCGAGATCGTACGCGATAAATCAGGTGCTTCCGTGCACGGCGCTTGCGCGCGGAGGCGCACGGTCCGCACGGTGTACCGCATTCGCTCGGCCGGCTCGGCAAGCGCTGCGGCCACAAATTCTTCGGGCGCGTGATTTGTGCGCGTCGAGGCAAGCCCCGACACAGCGCGCGCTTATCATCCGCCGCGATGTCACCACCGCGTCGTATCGCCTTGATATGGCTCGCGACTGCGCTCGGAACGGCTCACGCCGACGGGCTCGATGGCGAGCGGTTCGTTCCGTCAGTCGGGGCCCAAGGTAGCTTCGTCAACGAGCACCCATCCGTCCCGTCGCACCTCGGCTGGAGCCTCGGCCTGTTTCTGAACTTCGCCGACGATCAGATCGTGGTGCGCGACCCCAACGGTGACGTCGGGAGCCGCCCGCTGCACACCGGGCTCACCACCGATCTCACGGCGTCGGTCGGGCTGTTCGGATGGTCGGAGCTCGGTATCGGCCTGCCGCTTCACCTGGTCTACGACGGCGACACCTATACCGCGGGGACCGCACGGCTCGATGCCAACGCCGGGGTCGGCGATCTGCGGCTCGTGCCCAAGGTCGCGCTGCTCCGCCGTGGCACACCGGAGCAGCACGTGCTGCTCGGGATCGCAGCGCCGGTCAGCGTGCCGACCGGGGACGACGAGGCCGCGCGGGGTGCCGGTGGGTTCTCCGTCCAGCCGGAGCTGTTGTTCGCGTATCACACAGGCAAGCTCGGGCTCGGCTTCGACGTCGGGTACCGCTGGCGGTCGCAGCATCCGGTGGCTCTGCCGTGGGCCGACGAGGTCACGCTCGCGCCGTGGCTGTCGATCGCGGTCACCAAGGCAGTGACCCTGCGGCTCGAGGGCTTTGCGGAGAAGACGGTCGGCGCGAGTACCTCGGGGGCGGACTTTCCGTTCGAGGTGCTCGCGGGCGTCGACTATGCGATCGGCGACTGGGATCTCTACGCCGGGGCGTCGCGCGGGATCACCGACGGCATCGGCGATCCGGCGTTCCGGATCATCGGCGGCGTGCGCTATCGCCACGATGCGCCGCGCCACGAGGGCTTCGAGGACACCGACCACGACGGCATCCCCGACAAGGACGACAAGTGCCGCGACGAGGCCGAGGACGAGGATGGGTTCGAAGACGACGACGGCTGCCCCGATCCGGACAACGACGACGACGGCATCCCCGACGCGCAGGACGAGTGCCCCGAGCTCCGGGGGGACCGCGCGCACGACGGCTGCCCGGCGAGGACCTACGTCAAGATCGAGGGCGGCCAGGTCTACATCTTCGGCAAGGTGCAGTTCGCGAACAACTCGTCGAGGATGGAGCGCCGCAACGACGCGCTGCTCGATCAGATCAGCCAGGCCATGATCGCCAATCCCGGCGTCGGCAACATCCGGATCGAGGGCTACACCGACAACGTCGGGGATCCGCGGTTCAACCAGCGGCTCAGCGAGGAGCGCGCCGTGGCGGTCCGCGAGGCGCTGATCAAGCGCGGCGTCGATGGTGATCGGTTGACCACGCGCGGCCACGGCGAGACCCACCCGATCGCGCCCAACAAGTCGGCTGCCGGTCGCGCGAAGAACCGGCGCGTCGAGTTCATCATCACGGGAGGTCGCAAATGACACGCCGGAATACACGCACGATCGCACGCACGATCGCGCTCACGACGGCCCTGGCCGCGGCCCACGCGGCTCACGCGGCGACGTTCCCGGGCGACGCGAGCTATCACGCGCTGCGCTGCAGCGGCGAGCCGATGACCGATCCGCTCGATGACCAGCCGCCCGCGCTCGACGAGCGCGACCTGGTCGGCGACCTCGTTGCCCCCGCCGGCTTGCGGGCGGCCGACGATGAGTTCCTCTACGCGCGGATCCGGGTCGATCGAGATCCGGCGCCGGGCGGAACCGTGGTGCCCTTCGCGTGGGGCATGGCGTTCGACCTCGATGGCGACCGCACGACGTACGAACTGCTCATCGCCGTCGACGGCATCGCCACGCCCGACGGCACCGTGTCGGTGTTCACCAACCACGCCACGACGCTGGCCAACGATCTGGCGGATCCGGCCGATACCCCGGCGGCGGCGACGTTCCCGTTCGCCGATGCGGCGCGCACCACGGGTGCGGGCACCACCAATGGCGGCGACGCCGACTTCTTCGTCGATATCGCCGTGCCGTGGACCACGCTCGCGCCGCTCGGCCTCGATCGCGACACCCGGACCTACGTCTGGGCGGGCTCGTCGGGCGTGGTCACCGCGCTCGATGGCGATATCGCGTGTCACGACGGCCGTTCGGGAGGCCGCGCGCAGCTCGACACCACGGCGTCGGATCAGACGACCGGCGATCCGACGCGCGATCCAACCGGCGATGGTGGCGGCGATGGCGCTGGTGGCGCCGGCCTCCGGCTCGAGGGTGGCAGCGGCTGCCAGGCCTCCGGCTCGCTCGGCGCGGGTGTGGCGCTCGCGCTGCTCGGTCTGCGGCGGTCCCGGCGCCGCGGCGCGGGGAGCTGAAGCGGCGATCGCCGACCACGATCTGCCGAGTTTCATGACCGCACCAGGCCCGCGCCGGTGTATGTCGTGACCGCATGGTCAACGTGTTGCTCTGGGATCACGACGGCGTGCTCGTCGATACCGAACGGCTGTACTTCCAGGCGACGCGCGAGACGCTCGCGAGCGTGGGCGTCGCGCTGAGCGAGTCGCAGTACCGCCAGCTGTTCCTGATCGAGAGCCGGGGCGCCTGGCACCTCGCACGCGACCGCGGCGTGAGCGACGCCGCCGTCGAGGAGCTCCACGTTGCGCGCGATGCGCGTTACACCGAGTTGCTCGGCACCGGCGACCTGGTGATCCCGGGCGCGCTCGCGCTGCTGCGCTCGCTCCGGCCGCGGTTTCGCATGGCGATCGTCACGAGCAGCCGTCGGGCTCACTTCGAGGTGATCCATCGCACCACCGGGCTGCCCGCGCTGTTCGAGCTCGTGCTCACGAGCGAGGACTACGCGGTGACCAAGCCGGACCCGGCGCCGTATCTCCGCGCGGTCGAGCGACTCGGCGTGCCGCGCGACGAGTGCCTCGTGATCGAAGACTCGCGGCGGGGCCTGGTCGCCGCGCACGCGGCCGGCCTCCGGTGCTGGGCCATCCCGTCGGCGCTCACCGCGAGCTCGTCGTTCGCCGAGGCGGAACGCACGTTCTCGTCGCTCGCCGCGCTCGGCGAGGCGCTGGACGGGCTGGCATGACGTGCGCTCCGAGCGCGAACGCCATCGACCGATGTTCAGTCAAGCCTGGCCGGCTGGATTCCCCGCGTCCATCACACGGCCCGGGTGTCTTGCGCGGTTCGGTTCAGGGAAGATCGTAGGGGTCTGCGTGCGGCGATCCGGGTGTTAGTAGGACAAGCGCCGTCGATCACACATCCTCGCGCAGGAGACTGCCCTACTTGCCCGGCGTTTTTCGAGACGCCACTGGGTGATCCGGTGAAACTCGGATGGTGGCGTACTCGGGCTTCGCGAGCTTCGGTGCAGTCGTCATCGCGGTCATGCTGGTGGCGTCGTCAGTGCGCGCCGACGTTCGCGGCACCGAGTCCACCGGTTCGCGGGACCCGGTCGAGTTGCTCGATCTGATGCCGGTCCCGGTGTCGTTGCCGATCGTCGATCTCGGGCCACCCGCGCCTCGCCCGCAGGACCAGCTCCTCGAGGATCGCGTGCGCGCCGGCCGGCACTGGCGGCTCGAGACCGCCCGCGGCGCGATCCATATCTGGATTCCCGCCGACTACGACGCGGCGACCGCCGCCACGGTGGTGTTCGTGCACGGGTACTGGACCGACGTCGACGAGGCGTGGGACGCCTACCGGCTGCCGCAGCAGTTCGCGCTGTCGGGCATCAACGCGATGTTCGTCGCGCCCGAGGCGCCATCGGCAAAGCGCGCGCCGCTATCGTGGCCGTCGCTGTCCGAGCTGGTCCGCACCGTCGCCTATCACCTCGAGATCGCGATGCCGGCCAACCGGCTCGTCGCCGTGGGCCACTCGGGTGCCTATCGCACGCTCGCCATGTGGCTCGCGAACCCGGCGCTCGACACGATCGTGCTGCTCGACGCGGTGTACGCCGAGTACAGCTTCGTGCCGTGGGTGCGCCGCTCCAAGCAGCGCCGGCTGGTCAACATCGTCTACGAGACCGGGCGGTTCAGCGACTACCTGCATCGCCAGCTGCCGAGCACGAAGCGGCTCGACGGCTTGCCGCTCGACGGTCTCCCCGCGGCGCGCATCCTCTACGTCAAGACCGACGTCGGCCACTGGCAGCTGGTCACCGACGGGGTCGCGCTTCCTCTCGCGCTGCGGGCGATCGGCGTGCCGCCGGTAGCGTCCGCGGCGCTCGACCTGCCGCTGGGACTGCCGGCGCGCTGCGATCTGCCGGCGACCGCGGGCTGGCTCGCGCGCCCGATGCTCATGCCGTGGACGATGGATCTCGCGCCCTGACGATCCGGCCACTCGCAGGCTCACACCCACGCCACGACTCGCGCTACACGCGGTTGTCGATGCCCGCGTCGCGCCGATCGCCCGCCAGGTGCTGCGTGCAGTTGACGAGCCGTGCCGCGAACGGCGGGTCCGGATCGATCAGCGTCACGCTGGTGTTGGCGAACTGCGGCGGTGCCACGCCGCCCGCGGTGTGGTTCTCGACGATCGCGCGGCACACCAGGCCATGGGTCACGACCACCAACGAGCCCGACCGCTGGCGCCGCCGCTCGACGATGAGCTCGAACGCCTGCGCGACGCGGCGATGAAACGCGCCGATCGACTCGCCGTTCGGCGGCTCGTAGTCAGGGGCCCACGGGTCCACGGTCAACTCGGCGTACGGCGTGCCGCGCAGATCGCCGAAGTTGCGTTCCTGGAGCAGCGGGCTTTCCTCGATCACCACGTCGCCTCGCGCGCGCAGCGGAGCGGCCGTCATCCGTGCGCGCGGCAGGTCGCTGCACAGCACATGCGCGAACCCCAGCGAGATCAGCCGATCGGCGAGCCGCGCCGCCTGGTGGATGCCGAGCTCGTTGAGCGGGACGTCCGGCCGCTGCACCACCCGCGCCGCATTGCCGGCGGTCTCGCCATGCCGGACCAGTAGGATCGTCATGGTCTCTTGTAGCAGCGCTTCGCACCGCGCGCCGCGACCACCCGCCCCTGGCGCCGATCCACTTAGCGGTCGATCCGCGACGGCGATCGTCGTACGGTCGGGACCATGGTGCGCCCCTGGTTGGTCGCGGTGGTCGCCATGGTCGCGCCGGCAGTCGCGTTCGCGGACCGCGCCGTGACCGGCTCGGTGGTCGACGACGCCACCGGGCTGCCGGTGGTCGGGGCGCTGGTCTCGGTCGGCGGCGGTGAGGGCGCGACCGATGACCGGGGCCAGTTCCGGATCGCCGAGATCGCGTTCGGGCGGGTCGACGTGGTGGTGATCGCAGACGGCTACCGCGCGTACTTCGGCGCCGCGCGGATCGGCGACGCGCTCGTGATCCGGCTCGCCGCCGAGCGCGGCTCCAGCGAGGTGATCCGGATCAGCGGGCGGCCGCCGAGCGGGGCGCCGCTGCACCTCGACACGGCGGCGATCCGCACCCAGCCCGGGGCCGGCAACGACGTGCTGCGCGCGCTCCAGAGCTTGCCGGGCGTCGCGCGGACGCCGTTCGGGCTCGGCGGGCTCGCGCTGCGCGGCACCGCACCGCGCGACACCAAGGTCTACCTCGACGACATCGAGGTGCCGCTGCTCTACCACTTCGGCGGCATCGCGTCGTTCCTGCCGACGGGGGCGGTCGACGAGGTCACGCTCCAGCCGGGCGGCGCCAGCGTGCGCTACGGGCGCGGACTCGGCGGCGTCGCAGTCGTGACGTCGCGCACGGGGCGCAGCGACCAGTGGCGCGTCGGCGGCGAGCTGAGTTTGATCCACGCCGGCGCGCTCGCCGAGGGGCCGGGGCCGCTCAAGGGCAGCTGGCTGGTCGGCGTGCGGCGATCGTACTTCGACGCGATCATCAAGGCCGCCGACGTCGATCTCGTGATCGTCCCGCGCTACGGCGACGCCCAGCTGCGCTGGGAGTCCGGCGACGGACGCTGGATGGCGATCGTGTTTGGCTCCGACGATCTGCTGTCGCTGGTCCACGATCCGAACGACACCAGCGCCGGCGGGTTCGACACCAGCAACGTCAAGTCGCTGCGCTACACGTCGCGGTTCGCGCGGCTCGGCGTGCGCTACCGGGCCGTGAGCGGCGCCACCTCGTTCGAGGCGATGCCGTCGCTCGGCATCGACGACGTCAACGCGCGCGCCAACCAGCTGGACGTCGACAAGGGCATGCACCTGACGACGATCCCGGTGTCGCTCCGCGGCCGGGTCTCGACCCCCGTGGCGGGCGGCACGCTGTCGGTCGGGTTCGACGGTGGCTGGCAACACTACGCCTACGACATGATCAACACGCCGCCACCGACGCTGATGGATCCGGCGCCGGACATGGTGGTCCATCGCAGCCTGTCGCGCGGGGGCGCCGATGCAGGCGCGTGGCTCGAGCAGTCGTGGTTCTTGGGTGGTGACCAGCTCGAGCTCCGGCCCGGATTGCGCGGTGATCACTTCGGGCTGTCGGATCAATGGACCCTCGATCCGCGGATCGCGATCACGGCCCAGCTGCCCCACCACGTCACGCTGAGCCAGTCCCTCGGCCGTTACCACGAGCCGCCGCTGGTCACCGATCTCGATCCGATCTTTGGCAATCGCGTGATGCTCGGGTCGTCGGCGACCCAGGCCGCGACGACGCTCAAGACGATCGTCGGCGATGACAAGGAGATCTCGGCGACGGTCTACTACCAGGATCTGCGCCAGCTTCCCGTCGATGCGATCACGTCGGCGACCCCGACCTCGGCCAACGGCGGCGAGGAGTCCGGCGGCTTGCTCGGGATCAGCCGCGATCTCGTCGACAGCCAGTTCGGCTCGTACAGCTATCGCGAGGCGATCGGCCGGGGCCGCGCCTATGGCCTCGAGCTGATCGCGCGGAGAAACCTCGGCAGCTGGACCGGCTGGGTGGCGTACACCTACGCCCGGTCGTACCGGACGAACCCGACGCGGGGCGACGACGAGCACCCCTACGTGCTCGACCAGCCCCACGCGCTGACGATTGTCGGGTCCACGCAGCTGTTCGAGCACTGGCGGATCGGCGGGCGATTTCGCTACACCACAGGCAATCCCTATACCCCGGTCGCTGGCGCCTACCCGAAGACCAACGGCGAGTGGGTGGCGGTCGACGGACCGATCCTGTCCGAGCGGCTCCCGGACTTCTACCAGCTCGATGTCCGGATCGACCGCGGGTGGCGGCGACCGTGGGGCGCGCTCAACCTCTATATCGATCTGCAGAACGTCGTGAATCGCCATAACCCCGAGGGCGTGACCTACAACAAGGACTACACGCGCCTGAGCTACACCAACGGATTGCCGATCTTCCCGTCGATCGGCGTGGAGTACATTCCGTGACCGCCCGGTGGCGCGCGATCCTGGTCGCGTTGAGCGCGCTGAATTCGTTGAGCGCGTGCGGCGACGACTTGCACCCCATAGACCTGTTCACCGCATCCAGTGGCTCGCGCCTCGCGCTGCAGAAGTACCGCTATGAAGACGGCACCGAGCAGACCGTGGCGACCGAGTTCTTCGATACCCAGAACCACGTGCGCTGCGCGCCGCAACCGTGGTCCGGCGGCGCCGTGCGCTGCGTCCCTGTGGTCGACGACGCCGTGTACGCCGATCCGGCGTGCACGACGCTGGTCGGGCTCGGCCGGACGATCTCGGCGCCGACCCACTTCGTCGCCTACGACGTGCGACCTGCGGGGCGCGTCGCGAGCCGGGTGTTCCATGCCGGCGCGCCGACCGCGCCGATCGCCCAGTACTACGAGATGACCAGCGGCGCGTGCGCCGGGCCCACCGCGGCCCCGGCCGGCCTGATGCGGTTCTTCGAGGTCGGAGACGAGATCGACGGCGGCGATCTCGTCGAGATCCACGGCGACGAGATCGGGGACGGCCGGCTCGGCCTGCAGCTGCGCGAGACCGACGACGGGATGCGCGTGCCCTCGGGGCTGCGCGATCGCGAGCTCGATGCCGCATGCGTTCCCCGGCCCCAGGCCGACGGCAGCGTCGCGTGCGAGCCGAGCGGCGCGGTCGCCGCGACCTACTTCGGCGATCCCGCGTGCAGCGAGCCGGTGATCGCGGTCGGCGCCGCGGTGACGCCGACGATCGCGAGGCTCGTCGAGCCGTCCGGGTGCGCGAGCTATCACGGCATCGGCCGCGAGGTGCTGCCGCCGGTCTACCGCCGCGATGGCGACACCTGCGCCGCGGTCGACGGACCGATCGATGGCCGGCTGTTCGCGGTCGCGGCCGCGATCGCGGTGCCCGCGCTCCAGCGCTCGCTCGAGGCCGTCCCCGGCCGGCGGCTCCAGCGGATCATCCTCGATCTCGGCGAGGATCCGAGCGCCGATCGCAGCGCCGTTGCCGACCCCACGGCGCTCCGGTTCGTCGACGATCGGCTGTTCGACACGACGACCGGCGCCGAGTGCGAGCGCCGCGCGTTTCGCGATGTCACCCGCTGCATCCCGGCGAGCATCGCGGCCACGACGCTGTTCATGGCGGGTTGCACCGTCGAGGTCCGCGTCGCCGAGGTCCCGCAGCGGACCTGTCAGCCCGTCACCGTCGCGACGTCGGCCCGCCCGTTCCAGATCCGGGGGATCGGTGAGCTGGTCGCGATCCCGCTGTTTCGCGCCGACGCCACTAGCTGCGTGCCCTACACGGGCGCGCCCGGCACGGAGCTCCGAGACCTCGGCCCGCCGATCGATCCCTTGGCGTTCATGAGCGCCGTGTACTACGGCGAGCGTGCGCCCTGATCGCGGATCCGGACGATGATGCCACGATGCCTCCATGCGTCGAGCCCGCGTGGTCGCCCGCGGTACGCAGCTGTCGGTATGTCTCGACGTGCAGAGCCCCCCCGCCCGTCACCGCGGACGACAGCAGCGATGCGCGCGGCGCGACAGGCCTCATCGCCCCCGGCACGACCGCCGCGTTCGACAACGGCCGCCTCACGATCCCGACGGCCTCGCGTTAGACGGTTCAAACCTGACAGATCGGTGTCGCGGACCCGCGATAGAACGACCGCATGACCCCATTCGATATCGGAAGTCAGCTCGTAACCCTGGTCCGCGCCGGCAAGGGCCCGGAGGCGATCGAGAAGCTCTATGCCACCGACATCGTGAGTGTCGAGGCGATGGCGCCGCCCGGCGGAAGCGCCGAGCAGACCGGCATCGCGGCCTGCCTGGCCAAGGGCAAGCACTGGCGCGAGATCAACGAGATCCACGCTGCCACGGTCGAGGGTCCGTTCCCGCACGGTGATCGGTTCGCGGTGTTCCTGAGCTACGAGATCACGCCGCGGGCATCGGGCAAGCGCACGACGATGCGCGAGATCGCGCTGTACACGGTCAAGAACGACAAGATCGTCCGAGAAGAGTTTTTCTATCAGATGTGAGGCCGGTGACGCGCGGCGATGCGGGAGTCGTGATCGTGCCGCAGGCCCAGCTCGCGAGCGTGCTCCACGGCATCGCGCCGGGTCTGGTGCAGGAAGTCCCGCCAAGCGATGACGCTGCCCGGCGCAACAACGAAACTGATGACAGCTCGGAGGGCCGGCCACGTTGCCATTGCGTGCTCCACAGACGATCCACGGACTCCGGTGTCGCATGCGACACGAAGTGACGCAGTCCCGTGATCGTGATTGTGCGAGATTCTCGATAGCGTATGGCCCGGGCGGTGTACCGTGCGATCCACCATGTCGACGAACAGGCGCAATCCCAGCCGCCGTGACGTGCTCCGAGCCGCGCTCGCCGGCGGCGTGCTCGCGGCGTGCGCGGGTCCACAGCCTCGCGCCGCGCAGACCGCCGCGGTCGCCCGCAAGAAGCGGATCCTGATCCTCGGGGGCACTGGCTTCCTCGGTCCCAAGACCGTTGCGGCCGCCGTGGCGCGTGGCCACGAAGTGACGATCTTCAATCGCGGTAAGCGCGAGAAGCTGTTGCCACTCGAGACCAAGGCCGAGCACCTGTACGGCAATCGCGATCCCGAGTTGCCGGCCGACGACGAGCGCGGTCCCGACGGCGCGCTGCTGCACCCCGACGGCCGCCCCAAGGGGCTCGAGCAGCTGGTCGGACGGACCTGGGACGTGGTGATCGACAACTCGGGGTATTTCCCGCGGATGGTGACGGCGTCCGCGCAGCTCCTGGCGCCGCACGCGGCACAGTATATCTACATCTCCAGCATCTCGGCGTACGCGACCAACCCGGACGCCGGCGGCGATGAGACCACCGCGCTGGCCACGCTGGCCGATCCCACGGTCGAGACCATGGGCAAGGAGTACGAGAACTACGGCGGGCTCAAGGCGCTGTGCGAGCGCGCCGCCGAGGCCGCATTTCCAGGACGCGCGACGATCGTCCGGCCGGGCTACATCGTCGGACCGGGCGACCCGACCGACCGGTTCACGTACTGGCCGATCCGGATCTCGCGCGGCGGCGATGTCCTCGCGCCCGGCTCGCCCGAGGATCCGCTCCAGTGGATCGACGTACGCGATCTCGCCGACTGGCTGGTGACGCTCGCCGAGCACGGCACCGCTGGCGCGTTCAACGCGATCACGCCCGCGGGCGCCAACCGGTGGGGGCACGTCCTGCAGACCTGCGTGGACGCCTCGGGCGGCCAGGCCAAGCTCGCGTGGGTGCCGGCGACCTGGCTCGAGGAGCACGGCATGGGCGGCGAGGACGCATTCCCGATCTGGGTGGCACCGACGGGCAAGTTCGCGGGTTTTCATCGCTGGAGCAGCGCGCGCGCCGAGGCAGCGGGCCTCACGTACCGGCCGATCGATGACACCGTGAAGGCGATCCTCGCCTGGTATCACGGCGAGGTCGACCGGCGCGTGCGCGTCACGCGCGAGCTGGCCGAGGCGAAGGCCAAGGCCGGGGCGCCACCGCCGCCGCCCGGTCCCGATCCGAGCGCGCTGCGCGCCGGCCCCACCGCGGCCAAGGAGCAGCAGCTACTGGCGGCGTGGCGCGCGTCGGGCAAGTAGCGTCAGCGCGCACGGGGCGCGACGACGACCAGCTCGGACGCCCTCGAGTGTGCGAGGTACACGCTGCCCCCCGACGTCACCACACCGTTGCGGGCGCCGGTCGGGGTCGGCACCGACGCGAGCATGGCGAGCTTGCCGCTGGGATCGAGCGCGACCACGGTCAGCGTGGCGGCCTTGGCGGCGGCGACATAGACGCGGTGATCGGTCGCCGAGTAGTCGAAGTCGTCGACCCCATCGCCGGTCTCGATCGTGCTCAGCGGTGCGCCGTCGTGCGCGACGTCGAGACTCTCGAGGCGGTTGGTGCAAGCGACCAGCAGGACGCCGTCGGGCTCGGCGAGCCGCAAGCCGTGCGGGCCGTCCTCGCCGCAGCCCGACTTCCAGGTCGCGACGGTCTCGTGCGACGCCAGGTCGATCGCGAGCGTGACGTCTTTGTCCTCGAGGTTGGTGTAGAACCGGCCGCGCGTGTCGTCGGGGGCGAACCCCTCGGGCGCGCCGTCGAACGCCAGCCGCGCCTTCTGCGCCAGCGTGACGGCATCCAGCACGCGGATCGATCGATCGCGTGGCGTGGTCACCCAGACCTCGTGCGTCGTGGCGACGTAGGCGATCCCGTCGGGCGTCGCGTCGAGCTGGTGGCAGGCGCGCTTCGCGAACGAGGTCTCGTCGAGCGCGCAGATCGTGGAGTCGCCGCGGCTCCCGATGTAGACCGTGCCGCGATCGCCGAGCGCCGCCGCGCTGGGACCGAGCAGACGCTGGCCGCCGCGCCGCTCGACCTCCAGCGTCGCGAACCCGACGATGCGCGACAGCTTACCGGTCGCCACATCGATGACGTCGACGCTGCCGGTGTTGCCCGCCGGCACCCAGACCGCATCGGTGCGTGGATCGTAGAGCAGGTAGTCCATGGTGATGCCGTCGGGGCCACCACCCGGCAACGCGACGGTGGTCGTCGCGAACGAGCCCGCGGTCACCGGGGCCGCGCTGGCCGCCGAGCCGGCGGCGGTGGCCGGCGCCCCGGCGTGCGGGGCCGCGCCGCACGCGAACACGAAGAGGCTTGCGGATCCGACGAGGTGGCTGGCTCGCATGCGCGGACGCTGCCACGACCACGGCTGCCACACAGCCCGCGCGCAACCATCTCACGGGCCTTCATTCAACGTTCATCTCCGTCGAGCGAACACCGCGGTCAGGCCCGGGGTCACCACGAGCGTGACGACGGTCGCGAGCGTCAGGCCGCCGATCACGGCTACCGCGAGCGGCCGCTGCAGCTCGGCGCCGGCGCCGATGCCGAGCGCCAGCGGTGCGAGCCCGACGAGCGTGGCGGCGGTGGTCATCAGGATCGGGCGGAGCCGGCGCCGCGCCGCGGCGATCAGCGCCGCTTCGAGCTCGAGGCCGTCGGCCCGGTGGCGCTGCGCGTTCTCGAGCAGCAGGATGCCGTTCTTCACCACGAGCCCGACCAGCAAGATCAGGCCGGTCAGCGATGACACATCGAGCGGGGTACCGGTGGCGGCGAGCACGAGCAAGCCGCCCACGGTCGACAGCGGCGCGCCGATCAAGACGACCAGCGCGTAGCGCAGCGAGTGGAGCTGCAGGATCAGGATCATCAGCACGAGCACGGTGGCGGTGAGCGCGACCGCGACGAGCTCGCCACGCGCCGCGCGCGCCGCCGCCGCCTGGCCCCCGATCTCGATCTGGGTCGCGGGCGGAACGGCCAGCCCGCGCAGCGCCTCGCGCACCGCCGCCTCGGCGCCCCCGAGGTCGCCGGTCCGGGTCGCGGCGGTCATCACCACCGCGGAGCGCAGCCCGTCGCGGCGCAGCACGGCCGGCGCGAGCGGTCGGGTGAACGCGACGATCTGCCCGAGCGGCAGCGTCCGCGGTCCGTACGCGATCGGCGACCGCGCAAGCGCCTGCGCGTCGTAGCGGATCGCGTCGGGATAGCGCAGCCGCACGCCGATCGTGCGCTCGGGGCGCAGGACCTGGGCGACCTCGCGGCCGGTCAGCGCGATCGTCAGATCATCGCCGACGGCCTGCGCGTCGATCCCGAGGCGCGCGAGCTGCACCGGATCGCTGCGCGCGTCGAGGATCGGCGTCAACCCGTCGCGGCCATCGAACACGTCGACCAGCGCCGGGAGCTTGGCGAGCCGCTCGCCGGCGCGCGCGGCGTAGCCATCGAGCGCCTGCCGATCGTCGCCGAGCACCGCGATCTCGATCGGCGCAGGGCTACCGGCCAGATCGTTGAGCACGTCCTGCAGGACCTGCACGTACTCGAGGCGCGCCTCGGGTACCCGCCGGTGGAGCGCGTCGCGCACGCCGTCGATCACCCCGCGGATGTCGTCGCGCTGGCCGCGCGGCACGAGGCGCACCATGATGTCGCCGCGGCTCTGCATCGTCGCGGTGGCCGGCCCGAGCTCGGTGCCGGCGCGCCGGGTGAACGCGCGCACCGCGGGGGTGTGGGCGAGCACGTCGTCGATCGCCGTCGTCACCTGCGCGGTCTCCTCGAGCGAGGTCCCCGCGGGCAGGAAGAAGTCGATGACGAACGCGCCCTCGTCCATCTGCGGCAGGAACCCGGTGGCGAGCTGGCCCCAGGCGGCGTAACCCGCCACGGCGAGCACGGCGATCACCGCGATCGCGACCGCGCGGTGGCGCACCAGCCAGCGGATCGCGCGGCCGACGCGGTCGGGCGCGCGATCCGCGGGCTTCGGCGCGCGCCGGCGCAGCCGCCCGGCCAGCACCGGGATCACGGTGAGCGCGATCACCATCGAGAGCGAGACCGCGATCGCCAGCGTGATGGCGAGCGCGCCGAGAAAGCTGCCGGTCACGCCGGTGAGCAGCGCGAGCGGCGCGAACACGACCACGGTCGTCAGCGTCGTCCCCACCACCGCGGCGAACAGATCTCTGGTGCCGAGCTCGACGGCCTCGGCGACCGGGTGGCCATCCTCGAGCCGGCGCACGATGCCCTCGGTGACGACGATCGCGTCATCGGCGACCAGGCCGATCGACACGGCGAGGCCGCCGAGCGACATCAGGTTGAGCGACACGCCCAGCCACCGCATCACCGCGAACGTGCCGAGCAGGGTCAGCGGGATCGGCGCGGCCGCGATCAGGCCGGCGCGCCAGTCGCGCAGCGACGCCGCGATCACGATCAGCGACAGCGCGATGCCGATCAGGATCGCGTCGCGCACGCCGGCGATCGCCTGATCGACGAGATCGGCCTGGTCGTACACCGGTACGACCTCGACGTCGGGTGGCAGCGCGTGATCGGCGCCAAGCCGCGCGAGCGCGTCGCGCACCCCGGCCACGACGGACGGCGTGCTCGCACCCTGGAGCCGCGAGACCGAGATCGCGACGACCTCACCGCGGGCACTCGCGACGATCACGTCGGGATCCTCGTTGCCATCGATCACGTCGGCGACCGCGGACAGCGCCACCGGGCCCATCGGGCCGCTCGCGATCGGCAGCGCGCGCAGGTGGTCGAGATCCGTTGCTTGCGCGTCGAACACGACCGGCAGGGTCTGGTGCTGATCCCACACGCGCCCCGCGGCGACGACCCGATCCGCGGCCTCGATCTTCTGCGCGAGCTGCGCGGGCGTCACGTGGAGCGCCGCGAGCTCGGCCGGTCGGATCACCAGCTGGATCTGGCGCACGCGTCCGCCGGTGACCTCGACGCCACCGACGCCAGCGACCCGGACCAGCGCCGGCCGCACGATCCGCTCGGCGACCTCGCGCAGCCGCCGCAGATCGGTCGCGACGCCGCGGGGCGCCACCGCGTTGAACGTGATCACGGGGACCGACGTGGGCAGCACGCGCTGGACGATCGTCGTCGCGCCGCGCGGCAGCTCGACGTGGTCGACCGCCGCCTGGCACGCGTACTGGGCGGTCAACGGATCGCTGCCGTCGGTCAGCTGCAGCGAGAGCTCGACCGCGCCGCGGATCGTGCGCGCGCGAACGTGGCGCACGCCGGGCACGGTCGCGAGCACCTGCTCGAGCGGCCGGGTCATCTGCGCCTCGACGAGCTCCGGCGAGAGCTGGCCAGCCTTGGCGACCACGACGACCCGGGGAAACTGGATCTCGGGGTAGATCCCGCTCGGCAGCCGGAAGATCGACACCGCGCCGAGCGCGGCGAGCCCGAGCACGGCGATCCAGACCAGGCTCGCGTGCCGCCGCAGCCAGGCCACGAGCTTCATCGGCCCGAGCCCTCGGGGACCGGGGCCGGCGCGGTCGCGGCGGCCGGCGCCACGAGCGGTTGTCCGTCCTGGAGCCCGAGGACGTGATCCACGACGACCTGCTCGCCGGCGTGGAGGCCGTCGGTGATCTCGATGCCCTGATCACCGCGATGGCCAATCGCGACCTTGCGCACGTGCGCGGTACCGCCCTGGCACACCACGACCTCGTCATCGCCGACCATCGACCGGCGCAGCGCGCCCACCGGGACGCGCTGGCCGGGGCGCCTGGCGATCGCGATCTGCGCCGCGGCCGCGGTCCCGACCTTGATCCCATCGCTGGTCGCGAGCGCGATCCGCACCAGCCCCAGCAGGGTCACCGGATCGACCGCCGGCGCGATCCGCACGACCGTCCCGGCGACCGCGCGCTCGGCGCCCATCGCGCGCACCGTGGCCGGCATCCCGTCGCGCAGCGGGCCCAGCGCGGCGGGCAGCGCCTGCGCGTGGAGCTCGAGCACGCGCAGATCGGCGATCTCGGCGATCCACGTCGCCGCGGTACCATCGACGGTCTCGCCGACCTTGCGCTGCAGGTGCAACACCACCCCGGCGAGCGGCGCACGGATCTCCCGCCGGGCGAGCTGCGCCCCGGCCAGGCCGGATCGCGCGCGCGCCGCCGCGAGATCGGCGCGCGCCGCCGCCTGCTTCGCCCGCGCGTCGTCGAGATCCTTGCGCGCGCCGATCCCCGACTCGACGAGGCGCTCCTGGCGGATGACCTCCTGATCGGCCGCGCCGCTCTGCGCCCGCACGCTGGCGACCGAGGCGTCGGCTTCGAGCGAGCCCGCCGCGAGCGCGGGATCCTCGATCACCGCCAGCAAGGCCCCGGCGGCGACGTGATCGCCCTCCTCGACCGCGACCTGCGCGACCCGGCCGGCGAACGGTGAGCTGACGACCGCGTCGAGCTTGGGCGGCGGCGCGATCACCCCGGCGACGTCGATGATGTCATCGATCGTGGCCGCCGCCACGGCCTGGCAGGTGACGGCGGCCGGCGCCGGCGGATCCTCCTCGGTGGCATCCGGTGCGGCGTGGCCGCATCCGAGCCCGAGCCCGAGCAACCAGCCGCGGATGTTACTCTGCATGACCCTCGTCACCTGCGGCGAGCGTGAGCTCGGCGAACGCCAGCGCGGCCGCCGCGCGCGCGTCGTTGACCTCGGCCCGCGCGGTCGCGAGCTCGCGTTCCGCGACCAGCGCCGACGACAGATCGCGCGCACCGTCGCGATACGCCTGCATCGAGAGCGCCGCGGCCCTGTCGAGCGCCGGGATGATATCGCGCTCCAGCGCGGCGAGCCGCTCGGTGCCCGCTTGCCAGCGGCGGTAGCTCGCCGACAGCCGCCCGGCGAGCTCCGCGTCGAGCGCCACGAGCCGGGCGCGCTCGGCCTGCGCCGCGGCCCGCGCCTGTCGCTGCCTCGCCCCGAGCCGCGCGAACACCGGCAGATCGAGCGACACGCCGATCCGGGCGTCGCTGCGATCCCACACCGTGTGACCCTCGGTCAGCGTGACGTCGTCGACGTCGAGCTCGGCCTCGAGCGCCAGGGCCGGCCAGCGCTCGGCGCGCACCCGCTCGACGCTCGCGTCGGCCACCCCGATCCGCTGCGCCGCGGCGGCGCGTTCGGGATGCGCGACCAGCCGATCGCGAAGCGCCGGGAGCTCGCCGGCGGGGCCGATCACCGGCGCGCCCTCCGCGCGCAACAGCCGCTCTGGATCCCAGCCCAGCACGCCGGCCAGCTCGGCCGAGGCAGCGTTCTCCGCGAGCTGCGCCGCCCCCGCCGTCGCCTGGGCGCGGAGGCGCCCCGCGACCGCGACCGTGACGTCGACCTCCGCACCGGTGCCCGCCCCCAGCCGGCCGTGCGCGATCCTCTCGAGGTCGACGGCTTGGTTCGCGGTGACCTGCGCTGCCTTCGCGTCGGCCCACGCGCGCGCCAGCTCGATCCACGCGACGATCGCGCGGCGCCGGAGCTCGCGCAGCGCGAGGGCGGCCTCGGCCCGCACGACCCCAGCCTGCCCCGCCGCGACCCGGCGCGCGGCGCCGCGCGTGCCGAACACCGGCAGCGGCAACGTCGCGCTCGCGATCAGCCGCGCGGTCAGTCGGCTTGTACCCAGGTGAAGCGCCGGATTGGCCCACGCGGACGCCGCCGCGACGCCGGCGTCCGCGGCAACGATCTCGTACCCGCCGACCTGTGCGCCGGGCGCCCTGGCGACGGCGGCCAGCACCTGGGCCAGGCTGACCGGCGTGCGATCGTCTGCGCGCGCGATGGTCACGGTCGCCGCCAGGACTACGATCACCAGCCTCATGACGACCTCATGGGCCTTGCGATGTGGCGCACACTGCCATTGCGGCATTGTGCGACCGTACGCACGCGAGATGAAACAGGCGTGAATTTTTTCGTCGGGCGTGGCGCGGGTTGCGGCACCCGGGCGGGTCCCACTCGACGCGTTGTGTATGCTTCACGCATGCGGCTGCTCATCGTCGAGGACTACCAGCCCCTGCGGGACTCCATGGCGCACGGACTGCGCAATGCGGGCTATGCCGTCGACGCCACCGGCGAAGCCACCGAGGCGCTGTGGTATGCGAGCGAGCACCCATACGACGTGATCGTCCTCGATATCATGCTGCCCGGCATCGACGGCTTCGAGATCCTGCGCCGGCTCCGCCGGGCCGGCAATTCATCCCACGTGCTGGTGCTGACCGCCCGCGATGCCGTCACCGATCGCATCACGGGGCTCGATCTCGGCGCCGACGATTATCTGGTGAAGCCGTTCGCGTTCGACGAGCTGCTCGCGCGGTTGCGCGCGATGGTGCGCCGCCATTATGCGCACGTCGACCCGGTACTCCGGATCGACGACCTCGAGATCGACACCCGGTCGCGCCGCGCGCGGCGCGCGGGCCAGCTCGTCACCCTGTCGGCGCGCGAGTACGCCCTGCTCGAATACCTCGCGCACCGCGCCGGCCATATCGTGTCGCGCGAGGAGCTGTGGGCGCACGCCTACGACGAGGCGGCCGAGCCCAGCAGCAACGTGCTCGACGTCCATATCAGCCATCTCCGCAAGAAGGTCGACGATGGCCACCCCAAGAAGCTGATCCACACGCGGCGCGGCCAGGGCTACGTGCTCGGCGAGCACCGATGACGTCGATCCGCGCGAGACTCACCGTCGCCGTGATGGCGGTCGTCGCCGGCGTGCTGGTGGCGCTCGCGATCGCGCTCTATGCCGGCGTGCGCGACGCGGCGTGGCAGCAGCACGACGCCGGGCTCGCGGACCGCGCCCGTGCGCTCGCGCTGATCGCCGAGAGCGAGGACGGCGACTACGAGATGGATCTGCCGGCCATGCTGGGCGGCTACGCAGAGGTCTGGCGCCCCGACGGCAGCGTCCTGCTGCGCTCGAACGGCCTGCGCGGTGACCTGCCGGCGCGCGTCGGGGCGTTCGACCTGACATTGCCCGACGGTCGGCCTGGGCGCGCGATCGGGGTGGAGTTCACGCCGCGGCACGACCGCGGCAGCCCCGCTCCGACCACCGAGCTCCTGCTCGTGCTCGCGGAAGGTACCGAGTACGTCGAAGCGGCCGGGCAGGCGGTGCGTGCGCGGTTCATCGTGCTCGGCCTGTTGGCGCTCGGCCTGGTCGGCGCGCTCACCGCGTGGTCGCTGGCGCACGGCCTGCGGCCCCTAGGCGCGCTCACCGCCGCGCTCGCGCGGATCGATGACAAGCACCTCGCGACCCGGCTCCCACTTGCGGGCCAGCCTGCCGAGCTCGCGGTCCCGGTGGCGACGCTCAACGCGCTGCTCGACCGGCTCGCCGCGTCGTTCCACCGCGAGCGCCAGTTCACCGCCAACGTCAGCCACGAGCTCCGCACGCCCCTGGCCGGACTGCGGACTCTGCTCGAGGTGAGCGCACGCGCGCCGAGGCCTGACGATCACGCCGCCGCCCTGAAGATCGTCCTCGAGATGTGCGCCGTGGTCGAGAGCTTGCTCTTGCTCGCGCGCCTCGACGCCGGTCAACTCCAGGTCGCCCGCGAGCGCGTCGAGCTCCGCGCGCTGGTGGAGGAATGCTGGAAGCCTCACGTGGCAGCGGCGGCCACGCGCGCCCTCGTGCTGCGCAACCACGTCCCCGGCGACGCCATCGCCACCACCGATCGCGCGAAGCTCCGCATCGTGATCGCCAACCTGGTCTCGAACGCGGTCGAGTATACCTCGAGCGGCGGCTGGATCGAGATCTCGTCCGATGGCGGCGGGCTACTCGACGTGATCGATAGCGGACCGGCGATTCCGGCAGACCAGCTCGACCGGATCTTCGATCGCATGTGGCGCGGCGACGAGGCACGCTCCGCGACGGGGCTGCATTGCGGGATCGGTCTATCGCTCGCCCGCGCGCTCGCCGAGTGCCTGGGCCTCGCGCTCAGCGCGACCAGCCGCGACGACGGCAGCGTGTGCTTCCGGATCGCGGCCGGCGATGCGACGCCCGCGTGAGGCGCAGGCACTGGCAAGTCGCCCGTGTGGATGGCATGAGCACTGGATCGAGATAGCGGGTACACATAGGTGAGATCTCAAGAGCGGTCACCAACGACGAAATCAAGCGACGGCCGCGATCGATAACCCTGGCGCGCGGTTGGCGTCATCCTCGTCCCACGTGGACGTGGAGTACAGCGGCCTACCGCCGCGATACAACGCTCGATAGGTCCCGAGGGGATCCCGCTCGTGAGTGCGCGGTGACCAGACCACAGGCGCGAGCGCCCCCAGGCCAGGCGATCCCGGGGGATTGACCAGCGGCAACGACAACCGCACGAGACTCGTTGGACCGTCGTGATACGCGGCTACGTGTAGACGCCTGAGGTCCCGGGTGCACGCCGAACCGGCTGACCCGCGTGGCGTGGCGCCCGAACCCAGGCCGAACAAGACGCATCTGTGAGCGTCGGCAAGACGGCGACGGCCACGACGGCCAGGACCGCGAGATGGCGACGACGGCCACGGCCACGACGGCCAGGATGGCGAAACGACGACGACGACGGCAAGATGGCGACGACGGCGAGATGGCTACGACGGCCACAGCGGCGAGATGGCCACGACGGCGGCGACGGCGACGACGACGACGACGACGACGACGACGACGACGACGACGACGACGACGACGACGACGACGACGACGACGACGACGACGACGGCGAGATGGCGAGATGGCGAGATGGCGAGATGGCGAGATGGCGAGACGGCGAGATGGCGAGATGGCGAGATGGCGAGATGGCGACGACCGCGAGATGGCGACGACGGCGAGATGGCGAGATGGCGAGATGGCGAGATGGCGAGATGGCGAGATGGCGAGATGGCGAGATGGCGAGATGGCGACGACCGCGAGATGGCGACGACCGCGAGATGGCGACGACCGCGAGATGTCGACGACCGCGAGATGGCGACGACCGCGAGATGGCGACGACCGCGAGATGGCGACGACCGCGAGATGGCGACGACCGCGAGATGGCGACGACCGCGAGATGGCGACGACCGCGAGATGGCGACGGCCACGACGGCCACGACGGCCACGACCGCGAGACGGCCACGGCGGACACGACCGCTCGCCGCGCCGGGCGCTCTCCCTCGAGATTGCCGTGTCGTCGACTCATTATTATTCAGGATTCGCTTGACAGCACGGCATGGCGCGACGAGCGCGGCATCGGAGCTCTGCGAAAAATCCCCTCGAGGATTGCATGTACTCCCTGCTGAGTGCGCCAATCGACCGGGGGTGCCTGGCCTCGAGGTTTGAGGTGAGATCGGCGCGTACGGCGCACGACAGAGCCTCGAAAATCTCGGGTGTATAAACACCGCATACGCGCGAGGGAGGCGCCGCGCGTACGGCCCAAAGGTGAGGTGAGCGATGGTGACGAACCTGCGTATCGATGACTGGCACGCATTGCATCAGCAGCTGCGTGGCATTGCGAAGCGTCGGGCGATCCTCGATGTCGAGGAAGCGCGGTGCCTGCGCGAGGCGGCAACGATCAAGCTGTGGCGGCGGCTCGGCTATATCCATATGAGCGAATACCTCGAGCGCGAGCTCGGGTATGGCCCGCAGGTAGGCGGCGAGCGCATGCGGGTGGCGCGCGAGCTGGCGGAGCTTCCGCTGATCGAAGCCAGCCTCGGCGACGGCGCATTGCCCTACTCGGCCGTCCGCGAGCTGACGCGCATCGCGACGGCGGCGACCGAAGCCGAATGGCTCGATGCAGCCCGCGGCAAGAACCTGCGGCAGATCGAGGCCCTGGTGTCAGGCAGGAAGCGTGGCGACTGGCCGCGCGACCCGACGAACCCGGACCTGGTGCCCCGGGTGGTGCGGCTAGAGCTCTCGCCCCAGGTGTTCGCGCTGTTTCGCCAGGTTCAGGGCGCCCTGGCCGACGAGCTTGGCAGCCGGCTTGACGACAGCGCGCTCGTAGAGCTCCTGTGCCGGCGCGCGCTGGACGGCGGCTGCTCGTCGGAGCGGCCTGCGCATCAGATCGCGATCACGGTGTGCGAGTCATGCAATCGCGGCTGGCAGAACGGCGCGGGGCGCGAGATCGAGGTCGGCCCCGAGGTCGTCGAACGTGCGAGTTGCGATGCCGAGCTGATCGGGTCACTCGAGGACGCACAACCGGCGCGGGTGACTGCGACCGTCACACCACGGCTCCGGCGCCAGGTGCTTGCGCGCGATCACCATCGCTGCACCGTACCCGGCTGTCGCTCGGCACGGAATCTTGATCTTCATCATGTAGAGTATCAGCGCGATGGCGGGCGTCATGAGATATGGAATATTACTACCACGTGCTCAGGCCACCATCAGCAGCTCCACGAGGGTGCGCTGACCATCCGCGGCAAGGCACCTGACGCCCTCGAGTTTTCGTGGCGCGAGCCGCCGGCCGGTCATGTCGAGGTGCGAGGTGCCGGCGCCGTCGACCGTGAGGCGCATGACGCCCCGACGGCCGCAGGGGACCAGACGCAGGAAGCGCGCGCCGCCGTGGAGCGGTCGCGGCTCCACGTGGAAGCCGCGACGATGGTCGACCGTGAGGCGCATGACGCCCCGACGGCCGCAGGGGACCCGACGCAGGAAGCCCGCACCGCCGTGGAGCGGTCGCGGCCCCACGTGGAAGCCGCGACGACGCTCGACCGCGAGCCCCGTGAAGCTTTGACGGCCGCAGGGGACCCGACGCAGGAAGCGCGGACCGCCGTGGAGCGGGCGCGGCCCCACGTGGAACCCGCGACGACGCTGGACCGCGAGGCGTGCGAAGCTTTGACGACTGCGGGGTACAGGGCGCGGGAGGCGCGGACCGCCGTGGCGCGGGCGCGGGCCCACGTGGAAGCCGCGACGACGCTGGAGCGCCTGATCCGCGAGGCGCTCCGGCA
>Ga0307509_10001284_pt1 | contig 42631 bp, 47 predicted proteins | sample 10_EM_MG_FD_202245 | JGI IMG/M metagenome (GOLD analysis project Ga0307509, IMG submission 202245) | Populus trichocarpa ectomycorrhiza microbial communities from riparian zone in the Pacific Northwest, United States - 10_EM | ecosystem: Host-associated > Plants > Roots > Unclassified | place...
TAACTGGTTGTTTATTTTTTTTTTTTGGATTTTTTTTTTTTTTTTGGGGTGTTTTTTTTTTTTTGACCCCCCCCCCCCCCCCCCCCCGCTACCTTGATACCTGCTGCGTGCGGCAAAAAGTAGCTTCGATACCGGGGTTTAACATCTTGGTTTAAAAGTTACTTTCAAGTATTAGGTTGGCAGCAGGTACGGGTAGCTATCCTCATGTGTGCTGAAATTGTGTATCACAGTAGGGTCGAGTGATCCAGTAGCAAGGCCTTAACAGTAATGTATTCCTACAGTATATAAGTGCCAGAAATTATCGATGGCGAGTTGAACCTAACGAGCTGTGGGCCAAATAGATATTTCCACAGTAGTAATGTGAGTGCGGAAGGTGCAGGAGCGAGGGCAAGAGAGAGAGACGAATAGACAGATGGGGAACGGATTGAGACCGGTTTTATTGATTTGTCTTTTTTTTTTCGGGAGGAAAAGAGAACTTGCTCAAGAGCGAGAAGAAGAAAAAAAGGTTTTTGGAGAGAGACGTGCCGCCAATGACATCCATACAGCTCTATGACTAAGCTATTATGCTCCGGTGAGAAACTTAGAATATCAGATTCTAACAATATTATAGGACTCCGTCGTATGATACTGTAGCTAGGAGGTACATCAAGTTCATTCTTCAAGCTCCAATAGTTAGCTTACTGCTGGTCCTGTAATTTAGCAGTTAGCCAGTTCGTTCCAGACGCTGGCGAGCCAGTGATGGCTGCGGGTTCCGATAGATGCTCGCCGACTCCATCTTGCTGATCCTACTTTCCGATCTGGTAACTCGACTTATTCGTCAATCCTCCGCCCAAGTGGCTCCATCGTCGTCTGTCTCTCATCCGAGTCCTGAGCTTGTTTTCGGCCTTGCCGTCGGACCGGAATTTTCGCAGCATAACTGGTCGATAGGCGAGTAAAGTAGAGACCTAACGGATTTACTTAAAAACCTACGATTGCAAATGACAAAGCTCTGGCCTATTTAAAAAAAACCCCCTCCTTGTGTCTCTCTCCTGCTGGCTAGGCTCCACTTTATGATTGGTTCTGGAGTTATAATAGCTGGCGGTATCTGCTATAGAGGTTGGGTTGTCAATCATATAATACCTTTTCCGACAAACAAACAGCCCTGTTTGGCGTCCCACGAAAATGTTTTTTTTTATGTGCACTTAAATGTCTTTTTTTTTTCTTGATAATGTATTTATAAATTAATTACTAAACCTCAGGCCTCTTGGCTGGTGGGTATCATATGAATAAAAAAAGTTCCATCAATATCCAGATAGAGGCTGCCATTCTGACTCATTTTAGTTTAATCAAAAGAAAAGTCCAGTATGATAGGAAGCCTGTAGGTAGGTTGAGCTATCATATAAGTTAACCAAAAAGGTTGCAATGTTGCAATATTTGATTTGCAACAAAAATGGCCATAAAAGTTCAGAAAAATGCCATTTTCTTTCTTTTTCTTGCGTGCTAAATAGGGCCTTAATGATGCTTTTTTTTTTCCTTTCAAGCATCATTTTGTTTATTTGGGGGGTTGGAATGTTATTGCGTAAGGGTTAAGGAGGAGGAGTTTTTCTTTATAGAGTAAGTGTGTGAAATGCTAAGGGCCAGTTTGGCAAAAATGGGACTGTTCCGTTGGGCGACTGTTTCTGCTGTGAAAGTGGCCTTTTCTCTACTTTGAGACTGAAGGAAAAGCGTCATTTATATGGGGGGAGCCGTTGTGTCCAAACGGGCCATAAGAAGTAGCGGTCGTGTGTCAAAAACAGTTAGTTATGATATCAACAGGGTAACAAGAGCAAGTCACCTAACTAAGGGTTAGGAGTTTTACCCCTAAGAACTTTCCTTTATATTTTCAACCCTAAAAGAGTGAAAGAAGTCCTCGCCAAATGCGAAGGTTTTTGGGGGATGGCGTTTTTTGTTTTGTTTATGGTTCGGCCATTTATGCACAGCAAGTCGATTGACGCAGCGGGGGACGCCTTGGCATAATGCGGGCTGGAAAAAAGGTGCAATTAAGCCTTTAACCCTAACAAAAATAAAATAAAAAAGTAAGAAAAAAACTCCCGTCATAATGGTTTGAACATCTACCGGTTTTTTTTATATATATTTGTACTCAATCTTGTGCCCAGGTGTCACTCGTTGCATCAATCGAGGCGTTTTGTATAGACGGCTGGAATCATACAAGGATAGTGAGGCTGGCCTGGGTAGCAGGAATCATTTGAGAGAGTTACTTATACTCGAGTAATACCAATACCGTGCCTCAATGAGCCTTCGGAAGTTTTTGATCCGATCAACATCTCAAGTTATCAACACCCACCTATCCTAGTTTTTCCTCGATCGATCTTCATAAGTGCAAAGAGAAGCCATAAACCCCCCCAATGCCCTTCGCATGCGCACTACGCAAAGTGGGGCGTTAAGTTACCCGCCAACGACTATCATACCATGACCAAATCCCTGACCCTTGTAAGGGAAAAATAAAAAAAGGAGCCTGTGGATATCCGGGGCACAAAGGAACGGGTCTTGCTTGGCTACCCGTGGGGCCGGAATGCTGCGTCTTCGATGCTTTCTTCTTGCGCTGGGCTATGGTACTGTAGACAGGTGTGAGATGGGAGGGGTTTTTATGGATTGGGAGGCATGCTCGGACGGGTATGTGCCCAACAGCAGTAGGAACCCCCTGCCTCCCTCTGCCACCACGGGGTTGTTGAAGGGAGGGAGTGGGGAATTCCTGGAATGGGGAACGGGTTGGTCTAGCCAGGGAACTCAATTTTTCAGGCATCATACGAGGAAAAAGGTAAAACAGGAAGAGAGAGGGGATTTTGGAGCAAAGGGGGGGAAAGAAAATAAGGTGGAAAAGTTCATTGGATTGGGAGGTTGATAGAAGACTTGAGAAGTTGCTAGAAGACGCTGGATATGCCAAGACCTGGCAAGGTTAGGAGCTTAAATAAAAAAGCATAAGGCTGTGACAACAACGCAGCAACCCAACTAAAAACCCCTCCCCCTCCTTTCAATTCGAACTTTTTTTTTTTGCTGTGACCAAGGGCATACACAACCACCAGCAATATCCTACTTCACTACCACTTAAGTCACCGCTACCACCAAGGAATCCCCTCTAACATCTCCAAACCCGCGTCCTCGAGCCCGGGTTTTCTTTTCTTTTCGTTTCTCCCTTCACCTTGCCTGGCTTTCTCTTTGCTTCATCCTTCTAGGTGTTCATCTATACCCTCTCACACTTACAACCTCGCATCATACCGCCAAACATCTCTACTGCCAGCTCTAGAAAGGAGGACCTCCTTCTGAAGCCGAAAAGAAAGATCTCTCGTCTTTTTGCAACCATTCCTAGAATAATTGATAAAAGGAGATTCGATCATCCTTTTTTATTGTTTAGTTTCCCTTCATAGAAGGAACACCACAGAGTTTTACCAGTCATGTCTGTCGTCGGAGTCGACCTCGGAGCGCTCAATACTGTGATCGCGGTGGCCAGGAATAGAGGCGTTGATGTTGTGAGTATTGATTCTTTTCTCCGTCTTTCATTTTCATCCACCTCTCATGGCGGGGCCGGATGAAATTATCGATAAAAAGAGACTCGGAACTAATATTTTCCTTCTCTCTCCAACCCGCAGATCACCAATGAAGTTTCGAACCGTGCAACACCGTTAGTTTACCCCCCACCGTTCTCATCAACCTTCATCTCATCTCCCCTCTATTCCCGGTTTTATCTGGGGGATTCCCTTTTTGCTTGGTGATAGGTTTACTGAATATTTTATGTTTAGGTCGATGGTTGGGTTCGGTCCCAAGAGCAGATATCTAGGTGAGGCGGCAAAGACCCAAGAGATTTCGAACCTCAAGAACACCGTCTCCGGACTCAAGCGTCTTGCCGGCCGAAGGTTTGGTGAGCCGGAACTCGATATCGAGAGGCAGTTCATCTCGGCGGATCTCGTCGAAGCGAAGGGTGGCGAGGTTGGCGCTAGAGTGAAGTACTTGGGTCAGGATGAGATTTTCACCGGTACCCAGTTGATTGCGATGTTCTTGTCTAAGGTTAGGCAGACGGCGTCGGCGGAACTCAAGCTCCCCGTCTCAGATGTTGTGCTTAGTGTCCCTCCTTGGTTCACCGATGCTCAACGTCGTAGCATCATGGACGCTGCTGAAATCGCTGGCCTGAAGCTCCTCCGGTTGATGAATGATACCACTGCCACTGCTCTCGGGTATGGTATCACTAAGACCGATCTTCCGGCTGGTGAGGAGAAGCCTCGTCGTGTTGCATTTATCGATATTGGCCACAGCAATTATACTTGCTCCATTGTTGCTTTCAAGAAGGGCGAGTTGACTGTTCTATCCACCGCTTACGACAGGCATTTTGGTGGACGCAACTTCGACAAGGCGCTTGTTGATCATTTCGCAAAGGAGTTCAAGGAAAAGTATAGGATTGACGTCTACACCAACCCTAAGGCGTACTTCCGTGTTGCTGCTGGTGTTGAGAAGTTGAAGAAGATTCTTTCGGCAAATGCTCAGTCTGTGTTGAATATCGAATCCGTTATGAACGATGTCGATGCTTCATCAACACTGAAGAGAGAGGAACTTGAGGAACTTGTCAGGCCCCTTCTCGACCGTGTCACCGTTCCTTTGGAACAGGCTCTTGCGGATGCTGGTCTGTCGAAGAACGATATTGACGCAATTGAGCTTGTTGGTGGGTGCACTCGTGTTCCATCGCTTAAGGACAAAATCGCCGAGTTCTTCGGAAAGTCTCTATCCTTTACCCTCAACCAGGATGAAGCTGTAGCACGTGGGTGCGCTTTCGCTTGCGCCATCCTCTCGCCGGTATTCAAGGTTAGGGACTTTTCCGTGCACGATATCGTCTCATATCCCATCGAATTCACTTGGGAGCAGTCGAATGATATTCCGGACGAAGACACTAGCCTTACTGTTTTCAACAAGAATAACGCTGTCCCATCAACCAAGATTCTTACCTTCTACCGCAAGGACCCCTTCGACTTGGAAGCCAAGTATGCTGAGCCCAACAAGCTTCCGGGAGTCATGTCTCCATGGATTGGGAGGTTCTCCGTTAAGGGTGTCAAGGCGGACTCCAAGAATGATTTTATGATTTGTAAATTGAAGGCTCGTGTTAACCTTCACGGAGTCCTGAATGTTGAGAGTGGATATTGGGTGGAGGAAGTCGAGGTGGATGAGGAGATCAAAGAAGAGGGCGATGTGAGTTCAACCATTCCTAGTCAGACAAGTGGGCTGTGCTCCTCCCCTTCTATCGATTTTAAGGAAACTCGGGATTTATCGAGTCGCCAGCATTATCCATCTGCTTCCGGTGGTCCCTCGCCGCCTCGCAAACGCGCTAAAATGGCTGATGATCTGTTACTGACTGAACAGCAGGCTATGGAGACGGATGAGAACGTCAAGCCTAAGACACGTAAGGTTAAGAAGCAGGTCAAGGGCGGTGATTTGCAGGTTCTCAGCAGTACAGCCACCATCGACTACACTCTTAAGAACATTTATATGGAGCGCGAAATTGAGATGGTCATGGAGGATAAATTGGTTGCTGACACCGAGGATCGCAAGAACGCGCTTGAAGAGTACATTTACGAACTCCGGGGCAAACTTGATGATGTTTACTCCAAATTCGCTTCCGAGGGCGAAAAGAGCCAGCTCAGATCTATTCTAGATGATGCTGAGGTAAGCCATTCACCTCCCCCCTTTCCACCCCACTATGCCGAGATCGATAAGACACTAACAGTGCTACAGAACTGGCTCTATGAGGAGGGCGAAGATACCTCCAAAGCGATCTACACCTCTAAGATTGAGGAGCTCCGTTCTCACGCTGGCCCTATCGCTCAACGCTACTTCGACGAAGAGGAGAGTAGGCGTCAAGCAGAGATAGCAAAGCAACAGGAGGACTACGCCATGAGGAAAGCCCAGGAAGACATGGCTAAGAGGCGCGAGGGAGACAATGATAGAATGGATACGGATAAGGCTTAGATTCCTTGATTTTTTCTCCGTTTTTCTTCATATTATCACTTTTCCCTTCTCTTGTCATTTTTTCATTTTCCTTTTTAATAACCTTCATGTCTCTTATCCTCATCATTATACAACCTCCTCCTCGCGGTTGTAATTCCTTCTCTCTTATAAAACAACGTCTATTATTTCTTCCTCTTGATATTCTTGTGAACCTTTTGTTGGTCTCGAAGCCTTCCCGGGGTTCACGCAGGCCAATTATTGAATCCCTTACTCTACATCATGGCAGCTTTTAGGAGAAAGAAGGAAAGAAGCACGGAAGCTGGCCCTTGTTGGCCTTGATTTGGTTGGCCCGGATCCTTCGGCGGCGGCGGTAAACCACTTGTTATCTTTTTTATATTTCCCGTTCGTCTCAAAAGAAAAGGTTGGAACCGGTTAGTTGGTCTGCGGCTTGGGGTTTACTTTTCTTCTGTTAAGAGGGACGAAGAAGGGGAAAGAGACGTTACGATGTGGTGTGGTGTGATTGGCACTCTTGTTTTTCATTTTACTTCATTTCGCTTGAGCGAGTTTTGGAAGGAAGGAAGGAAGATGCGACGAGATGAGGCACGACTGCATGACATAAATGAAATAGATGCGATACAGGTTTTTTCTTTCATTTACCGTTGTTCAAGTTTGCGGGTGCTACAATTTCGCTGTGGATGGTATTTTCGTAGCTATGTCTTGGTGGCAGGTCGCGGGCTACAGTAGGCGGGGGTCGATAGGGATCGATGGGTCCATTCTCTCGCTCTTAGATCTTTTAAAATAGGGGGTATGTTTTCTGGTTCCCTCTGGTGATCTGAGTACTCGGAAGCATGTAGTTGCGTGTAGCAGTCGATGTTATTAGAATACATATCTTTAGTACCGTATCAGTAGGGAGTCTAGCGGAAGCCATCAAAACCCTTATACTGGTATTAGTTTTGCATGCGATTGCGTTATTGGGCTCTCCCTCCCTCTCTCTTATCCCCCATACTTCGAAACAGCCTCTATACCCGTTACGAGGAGCGAGGAACTGTCCCTTGGGGGTATATCCCCGTATGCGAGGATCTCACAGTTGGACATCCAAAACCGAGTCCCTGTGTCCCTATTGGCTCAGGTTTGTGCCCAATACTCTACTACCAATCCCAAGGCGTCCGAGAGCATGACCAGTGATTGTACGGCATCCAAATATAAGCGGGAAGTGGGCCCGTTCCTGGGCGTTGCTCAGCTAATCAGTAAAACAGTGCCTCCAGTGTCATTGTGCAAAGCTTCCAGTAGAGTGGGATTGGGGGTGTTTCGCAATCCTCGAGTACATATATATTTACATTTGAAACGGAGATGTCATCACAGCATCCCTGTAGACTATAGCGAAGCTTAGTGGAACATTTCGGCTACCGTGGGCCGAATGCTCTCGTATTCCTGAGGTGGTGGAGGACTAGGATGAGTAGTGAACGTCGATGACCAGCGGATCATCTTAACCTCCGTACGGGAGCGTCTGGGTCTCTCGTTGGGAAGATACTGTGATACGATATGACGTTTGTGTCCGGGTTTGGGCCCCCGACCGCTGACTTCCCTTGGACACCGTACTGTACTTGGTAATTATAACTCTCTCGGGGCATCCACTTACCTACCACAGCCACTATGGCATTCAAAGGCCTCAATCCCCACTGTAGAGCAAGGCTCTGGATCGAGCCTTAAGAGGGAAAAAAAGTCGTAAGGTGGTTGTTACCGATTGGGACTCAGAAGTTGTGTCATGCTGCTGTCGTCCGGTTGGGATGAACATCGAGTAATATGTCATAGCTTTAAATTCAATGTTTTTCCTTTTTTCTCTCCCGGATTCGAAGGGTCAGGTTGGTTCGTTAGAGCATGCAGCGGACCGGGGTTAATGATATAACCGGTGTTGTCATTCTTGTATTGTAATGTAAGAGACTGGGGTTCTGGAGTGCACTGGTACCGGTAGTATCGAACTTATACACCGACTTACTTGCTGCGACCGGTTTTCTTGTTGGCTCGCCCCTATGGTTATGTAGGAGTAGTGAACTGTAGGGGGAATGGCATGATGATAACGGCATGGTGTTGTCACATCGTAGCAATGCTGAGGACCAGTCCAATCGCCTTCTGAGCATCAGAACGTGCACGGACCAAGTAATCTGTGAATGGCGTCTTTTGTTTTTGTTTTTTTCCCGTGAAGAAAATTTCTCATCTGCCTGATTCCGAGTCTTGGTAAGTGGCAACATCAGCGGAAAGAAAGAAAGAAAGAAAACGCGGAACGGAGACGTTGAATTCCAACAACCAGAGGCCCGGCCGGCGCCGCGGCTGATACCTTATGGAGGAGCTTGGCGACGAATCGACCCCCACCCGAGTCCCCATGCAAGATGCCCGGGTTTGGAAAGCCATTGCAAAGATGTGCAATAAATTTTGTACTTTCAACAGTAATCAGATGAAAGAGAGTCATAGAGAATTTAATATATGGAATTGACAATTTCTTGTTTTTTTGTTTTGCTGAGCATGGCGCTGGTAGCAAGCTAACCAGAATACCGTATTGGTAGTTGCTATGTAGAAATCCTACACAATTTCCTCTCTTGGCCGTGCTTCTGAGCCTTTCTAAAAACTCTGCCACTTGGAATTTTTAGCACAGTTTTCTGTAACCTGGCCTTCAATTATGTGAACCTTTGTGTCAAGCCATGCTATCATACCTAAAAAATGGCTGAGGTTGTTGTGGCAGGTAGGGGTCTGTTGAGAAGGCCAATGGAAAACCCGGTGGGAGCCAGTTTCTTGCCACCAAGCTCGGACAATAGGGATAATAATTGTGTAACCTAGAGATAATACCGATGACATCAGCAAGATGGCGTATCTCTCTACCTCCGGTAGGGCGCGACGAATGACTGACGCACAGGATACTAGGAACATCTGCAAATCCTGTGATCGTGGCCTTGATGATTAGATTTACCTTCAATTCATCCAGACACATGCCACCGGGCCGGGACTGATTGGAGATTGTCTGCGAGGGGTGATAAGATGGAACCTACGAAAAGAAACCTTAATGCTATCTATGAGGCAAAAAGAAAAGAAAAAGAAAAAGAAGCTACTTGCAGGGGCGGGGCAGTTGAAGCCCGGTATTGAATTGAGGGGTGAGGGAGGAGAGTGAGAAAAAGGAAAGAAAAAGGCTAAGAATTGGATGAGGATGGTATCGCAGTTGGGTGACCCAACATAATCGATGGAGGGGTAAACGCGTTGAGAAACGTAAGAAATAGGAGGCAAATTTTTTATCGTCTGGTGTGAAATGGGGTCGGCACCGCCCAAATACGCTGCCTATTGTAGGACGCTGTGGAGGCTTCCTGCCTGTTCCTTTTGACGGGAATGAAAGACTTTATAGAAAGAGATGAAGAGGAAGGAAAATTAAAGCAAGCGTTCAACTCTGGAGAGAGAGGCCCTTTTATTAGGGGCTTGCGAGTTAGAAAGGAAGGAGAATACTCTGGACGGGTACTTTAGGGTGATCCTTTTCCGATGTATTTTCGGATAAAGAGTGAATTCGTTGTATCGCTGTTTAACATATCATACGTGAGGTCATACCGAAATATACGGAACAACGAAAAATCTGGTGAGTGTGGGACATGTCTGAGAGAGGCAATCACACAGGAAAGTCTTGATTGCTACTTGTATCAAAAAACTTCAGCAAGAGGAAAGGCAGGCTGCAGAGCAGGTGGAAAATGTAGATTCTAATTTTGAGTCTAATACTTCTCTTGGTAGTATTATAGCTCTTTTTGACAACTTATTTGATAGTTAATTCGCTCAACACATTATTTTTTACTGCCATTTTGTTGTGTATAGTGCTGTAGTCGCGGTGTCGGTCACCAAATTTTTATTTGTGCCGTATAATTCGGTGTGCCCTCAGGTACCTTGCCGAGCATTTTTGCATGCACAATGTCATGTAGGCCGAGTTCCGGGATGATAAGAGAAATAGTTTTCAATGTCACCCCAAATAATATCCATATTCGGAGTGGGTGAGGTGAGAGAGGGGGGGATGGCGGGCATGGGGTTGCGAGAAGCCTGGCCCTGTGTGGCAGTTGTTTAATAAATACTTGAGTCCTCTCTGCTTTACCACCCCTCTGTTTCTCCCCCTCCCCACCTCTCTCACATTCCTCACGGCATCCCCCTAACCCCACCAGGACTCCTTTTTCCCTCTCCAATTCTCACACCTATTCTACCCTCCAGTAAGTATATCCTGCTTTGCCCTTGGAGTATGAAATACTCCCAGTCCTCGCCCTGATACTTCCCTTTCTGAATTGTTTGCGATAATCCGAGCTCCTCTCTCTCTCTCTCCACTATCCCTCCCGGCAGGTTTTCCTGACTTAACATCAAAATACTGACAAGATATATTAGGGTCTCAATTCAAAATGGTTGTCTCTGTTGGTATCAAGTCAGCTCCCAAACTCCCTATCTTAGAGGATTGACGATGATGCTAATAGTTCTTTTTCTACCCTCAGCGGCTTTGGTCGTATTGGACGTATTGTATGTTCATCCGTCTAACCCCCCGGATTATCCTCAATCCATAGGTATTATTTCACCAAATGAGTATTTCTAACTTATTTCTTTTGTGGCCATTAGATCCTCCGTAATGCGTAAGTTTTTACCCCACTTCCTTCCTCTTATCGCTGCTACTTTATCAGCGGGGCAACTTGCAGCATCGCCACGGCCGGAAAAAAAAAGAAATTGTGCTAATTAGTGCAACCAATGAAATAGTGTCGAACTCGACGACATCAACGTCGTCGCTATCAACGATCCCTTCATTGAGTCCAAATATGCGGTAAATATTTCAATTTCTCGCTTGAGAGTTAAGAATCCATTAGGATAATGAATATCTAACGGTGTTTTGTCCCCTTAGGTCTACATGCTCAAGTATGACTCTGCCCACGGAAACTTTAAGGGGGAAGTTAGCACCAACGAAGCCGGCGACTTGGTTGTCAATGGAAAGACTATCAAGATGTACACTGAAAGGGACCCCGCCAAAATCCCATGGGGGGCTGCTGGTGCTGAATACATTGTTGAATCTACTGGTGTTTTCACTACTACCGAGAAGGCCAGTGCTCACCTGAAGGGCGGTGCCAAGAAAGTTATCATGTTTGTCCTCAGATGGTCCACAATATCAAATGTCATGACTAATGCAAGCTTGCAGTTCGGCTCCTTCTGCCGATGCCCCCATGTTTGTTGTTGGTGTAAACTTGGATAAATACAGCAAAGATATTACCGTTCTCTCCAACGCGTCCTGCACCACCAACTGCCTTGCACCTTTGGCCAAGGTTTTGAACGACAAGTTCGGTATCGTTGAGGGTCTTATGACCACTATTCATTCCTACACCGCTACCCAGAAGACCGTCGATGGTCCCTCGGCCAAGGACTGGCGTGGTGGGCGTACCGCTGCCACTAATATTATTCCCAGCAGCACTGGTGCCGCCAAGGTGAGAGGAGGAACTACCTTCAACCCAAGTTTGGAATAAGTTACATGCTAAACCTTTTTTTTACAGGCTGTCGGTAAAGTCATCCCAGAGCTTAATGGAAAGCTCACTGGAATGGCCATGCGTGTCCCAACCCAGAATGTTTCCGTCGTGGACCTCACTGCTCGTCTCCATAAGGGAGCTACCTACGAGCAAATCAAGGATGCTATCAAGGAGGCAGCCAACGGTCCCCTCAAAGGGATCCTCGCCTACTCTGAAGACGATCTTGTCTCCACCGACCTCAATGGCAATAACGCCTCATCTATCTTTGATGCTAAGGCAGGTATTTCATTGAACGACAACTTTGTCAAGGTTGTTAGCTGGTACGATAACGAATGGTAAGTTCAAGTCCGGTGTCGGTTCGTTTTTTCCGTTTCCCTGGTACGGGAGCTAATTCTCTGTAGGGGCTACTCTCGCCGCGTTCTGGATTTGATCTCCTATATTGCTAAGGTTGATGGGCAGTAAATGTGTTACGATAGGTTGGCTTAGGCAGAGGGGGAAAAAAAAATTCAATACCAAATGAAATTAGAACACGGGCGATTCCAGAAATCTTCTCCCTTCCATAGTCGGTCCCTTGTGAAAATCTGGACACCGTGTATAAGGTATCAAACTTTCCTCATGATATCCACCATGGCCATCACAACGCATCACTCGTCTGTATAGTGTCACCCGTTGAAACCCCTCAAGCCCAAAGAGTAATATCATGGAAACATGCTTCCGATTTTGACCTAATAAGTTGATCACCGATCACTTGATGACTTAGATAATAGCCCCGGGTTGAAAATTGTATCGGAGAGGCAGATATCGGGCTTCTCATCAGGTATCAAATCCGCACCTTCCCTGTCCCCGCTTAGGAACTTAGATTCCTAGAGCCTCGTTCAAGGTGTTTACAGTAGCTTGTTGCATACGAGAATCGTTATCACATCTCGAGCTTGTCCTCGTACAGCAGTGGTATGAATTTGACGGTTTCACTGAGACCAGTACACGAGGCGTGCTGTAGAATTTCTCGTGCCTGATCAGGGAGATAGTGCTGCCTTGTGTTGTGCTACATGCTAGGGTATTCAAACTCTGGACCGGGGGGCATCTATCGAGTGGTGTGCGCCTATGATACGTGATGCAAATCTCGACATAACTTGAGATAGCGTAGATAATAGATTAGGAACCTGCTACTCATACTCCTACAGCCCCCCCTTTGACTATTTTACCGAAAAAAATCAGGCTCCCAAACACTCTTTACTAAAAAGTTTCTCCCCCCACCCCTTCTTTGAGTACCTCAAACACCACCTCTGTCCTCGGCGCTCGTCGGAATCCCTTCCGAACGCAACAATCTCCTCACCACCGCTAAACTCCTCATTCTCCGACCTCCCAAGTGTATGGAAACAAAAATAATGCAGCGCCCTCCCAATATTCGCCATCTCAGTGTACCAATCGCAGATGGTCTCCTTGCCACGGTTCACATTAGTGAACCGCCAATCCGCCGTCCAAGGCCGGTGATAGTCCACAAACTCGACCGCTTCGCCGGGCGCAAGGCAGGTCTGGTTGGCCAGCTGACTAACCCCCCAGAACAGATTCGAGTACTTGTTCTGCGGCAGCTGCTGGGCGTCCGAGAGGTACTCGCAGCCGTAGGACACAATCTGGTGTTTTTGCTGAGAGCCGCGGAGTTGCTGCATGTAGTCCACCGCCTCGCTGATTATGCCGCCGCGCTCAGCGACTCGTGCGTCGCCGGCTTGGGAGCCCGCTGGGTGATCCCAGGGTGGCGGTAGGCGGATTGGACCCCAGATGCGATCTGAGTAGGTTCTGGGAGGGGGGTGGTGGTGGTGGCGGGAGACGGAGGGAGAGGGCGGGAAGGTGCAGGCGTACCGATGTTCGAGGAATAGTGGGCCGAAGTTGTCATGGTATTCGTGTGTCGCTGTGAGCTTGCAATAAGGGTATTTGCCAGCGCTAACAAGGATTTCCGCGGGGAAGAGGAGGAATAGCGAAGTGAGGAGGATCTTAAAGGTGGGCGTCATGATCAATGTTCTCGTGTTACTACCGATACCACGGTACGCCGTAGCATAGGTAGTCTGCCGTTCTCGAGCACTACGCTAAAGAGCTATGGTAGGGGAGACCTGGAAAAGCGGGGAGAAATAAGAGTGGGTGAGTGGAACCAGTCTTGCTTTATGTCTGATGCGCGGTTGTGCTTTTGCTTTTGCAGATATTTGACGCCGCCACAGACCGGAAAGGCTATTTTTTGACAGGAGGGGAAAGGAGGAGGACAGGAGGCGCATGCGTGATCGGCGGATTGGCTGGGGTATGACAAGCGCTCTGGTTGTGCTGCGGATATGATACGCCGGTGTGCTATGCCGCACGAGTTGAAACATGATTAGACTACTCGTGCGTTGGAAGTCGATTGCGTGCTGGTGTGGATATAGCAGCAGCATTGTCGATCTAGCGCCGGAGGTTTGGCTGTCTTCTTCTGGAGACTGCCAAACTATCATAGCTGGATTGAGCCCGAAGGTAAGGGGCGCTTTGTGCGGGTACCGGTGCTGTGGATGTGAGGGAGGTAGCTTTGACCCAGTAATCCAACAAACCTACCTATAAAATACCCCCGAAGATATCTCAATGCCGGAAGGAATACAGTGAGAGCCTGATAAGGCACGGAGCCCAGGTGCGCTGTGGTGTACGAGCACTGCGCAGCTTTGCAGAAAGCAGTAGGAGGTACCAAGAGTAGATTTGCTCATTGTATATAGTAGTCAGGCGCACGAGGAAAACATAAACCGGCGGGTGATAAACAGGATTATAATTATGAGAGCAAACAAATGTAAAAAAAAAATTCCGTTACCCTGCTTCGATGAATTTGCCTTCCCCCCCGCATGGTACCACGCCCCAGTTCCTCGCCCGCTAATATATCACAGTTTTTTTGCGCCCCTCCGTCGAAGATTATATCGACTTGCGGCGGCGGCTGCATACTAGACTTTGCCTCTCCCTCTTCTTCTTCTCCCCTAACACCCCCTCAAGTGAAAGGTTTCGGCACGAGTATGATATCATACTTGTATAGTTTAGGGTTCCGAATGGTTCGTATCCTACCGTATGTATTATACCCCGCGCTAGAATCCCCGAACTAAAGACTGGGCTAGGGGTTGACTGCAATCTCCAATAGGGGAAACTCCTAGTCCCAGTGATCCTCCGGATGTGAAGAACCAGTATATGAAGAGTGAGAAGCAATGATTGGGCACTCCTAGGGGATAACTTGGGTTAATTGAGCTTGGAGGTAGGGTTTGGGTACCTGTTGATCGGATGATTCCGGTAAGGATGGACAACAGTTTATTATGAGTGGGCACACTTGTAGTGGCACGAGCGCTAACCCGATACTCTAAGGGATCATCATCATGCCGACTGACTTAACAACCCAGTATACCGGTAGTGGAATATCAGCTGCGGGAAAGCCGCTAGCCTCTCCCACTCTTACTAAAACTTTGTTTGGCGCAAGGATCGGACCAGGATTTGTGCTCTAAGTCCAGGCTTAAGACCCAAAGTCCGGAGGCTCGGGAGCCCAGACTTTCGATCTTGGGCCAGCAAATGCAGCCAGATCTAGATCCAGACTTTTTCATCGATTGCTCACCTAGGGTTGATCAAGAAGACTAAGCAAGATACATAGAACAAAAGGACCTAAGTGTTGGATAATAGTGAGTGTGTTTCTCAAGAAAGTCTAGTCCTAGCCCACACCTACCAAATGCGACAAGACCCAAAGTCTAGACTTAAGGTATAATCCGGACTCTAAGTCCAAATCCTAGCCTATAATACTAAACAGGGCCTAACTTGAAGTTGTCTGCGGTTGGCAACCTTGCTTTGACGGTTCGCGCGTTTCTAAGCTCCTGGGAGTGTCTGAGGCTGCATAGTCGGGAGAGCACTGGCTCCCACTGCCGCTAGGATCGGGTTGCCGATGTTCCTGCTAAGTAGTATACTATAGCACTTCTTGAAGTGTAGGGAAATTGGGCGGAATCACCACTGCAGGGGGTAGTTGAATGATGGGTTGATGGGGAATATCAACACGAAGGTCTCAATCTTTGAGCATGTCAGAGCAGGTCAAAGAATTGTACCTGACGTTTCTTTTAAAGCATCCGGAACCTGAATTACGTGTCCGTGGGCCCAGATCACGGCGGTTCCTGGGAGATCTAGTGCCATGAAGATCTAGTGCCCGCCTACACAACAAATATGGCCCTCCCCCTCTATAAGATTCATTGGTGAAATAGCATGCCGCGATAAGACAAACGAAACCGGTCCAGTAACCAACGCCCAAGGAAGTATGCCGCAGAGATAACCCCACAACGGCCAATCTAGCCCACTTCGAATTGCCCGCCTCAAGCTGCGAAAATCCATTTGTCCTCTATTTTATGGTGTTATGGGATACAAGTCGCCCAAGTGCCTCCGTAGCCACTACCAGTCCTACTGAGAGGACATGCGGGCCGAGCAATAGCCGCTCTACCGTGCCGGTATATAGTCGGCCCCAAATAGGCTCCTGTCAAACACCCCGTGAGGTCGTTATCGATTGGTTCATGAATTGTCACTCGGATCGGGTTTCCCGCCCCCCCCGGGTGCGGGAAAGTTCGGGTGAGACCCACTCACTCTGTGTGCATGCCGTAAAAGCCCATTCGATTCGCTATCTCCGGTGGGCCTCTAATCTCCCGATTCCGGGGATAGTCTTTTTTTCCCTTGAAGGAGAAAAAGGAAAAAAGTGAGAGATTTATTTTTTAATGTGGCGGGCCCTCCCATCCCATTTACTCTACCGGCACAGCTACTCGAGTAGTATCATACCGGTGTTTGTGGATGGTGGCTTGCCTTAGTTCTACCCATACGGGTACCACTTGCGGTGGCTCAAGCTCTTGCTCCGAGTTACCCTGCTGAGCAACCAACCTTTTTCTCGGGCCACAGTTTACACAATAGGAGTGATTTCTAGAATCCGAGGACTAGTCTTCTTCCTGGAGAGCCCTTTACGAGGTGGCATAGATCCGGGCACAACTGTTCGGATTATCATAGAAATAACAGAATTAGCTTAAAATAAATACGCTGTTGTATTATTTGGGCGAAAAGTGTCGAGTGCCGGCGGTTTTCTAGCCAGTGGATGCATGCAGAAAGACCTTGTCCCGGACACCGCGTTATTGTCGACCTCGTCTTGCCCCCAAAACATTTTTTTGTGCCCAACGAAAAACCTCATTCCGCCTGATAGCGCTTCCCCTTCGTCTCAACCTCCAAATCCCTCTCAACTCGTTCTCCCACCATCCTCCCTCTCTCCACACCCCTTTCCTCTTCCTCCTCTACCGACTTAATTTAGAATTGATCTATTTGCAATAATGTCGGCTGCTGTGGTTCTCGGTAGAGCTTCGTCGCGCGGCGTTGCTGCTTGCTTGAAGGGTGGTGGTATTAAGAGTGCTGGATTGTTGAGACTGTAAGTTTTTCTTCCTCCTCTTTACCACCTTTTTTTTTTGCCCCCGTTTCCTCCCTTTACTATCAGGCTTTTCCGGAATGGGAGGGGAAGTCTGCATGAAGGATCTTGGATGTCAACCCCGGATGGTTAATCCACATGCCAAAACTTCCATCGCGGAGGGCATGGGTATCAATTGAGGAATTCGCAGTAGCTTACAATTTTATTCTCTCCGTTTCCTCTAGTCGAAGTCAACCCCAATCGCTTTCCTCGCTACTCTCCAGATACTATGCATCAAAATGTATTTCCCCCACCCCGAACAAACTTGGGGGGGAAAGAGTTGACAATTTCGAATAGCATACCCCCCTCATACTGTTGTCTCCATGCCCGCTCTATCCCCGACAATGACCTCGGGGAATATTGGCACATGGCAGAAGAACGTTGGCGATGTTATTGCTCCCGGTGATTCCTTGGCTGAGATTGAGACGGATAAGGCTCAGATGGACTTTGAATACCAGGAGGATGGGATACTAGCCAAGATATTGAAGCCTAGTGGATCTAAGGACATTGCGGTTGGAAACGTAGGTTCAATTATGTACCTTGTGCACCTGCCATCTAGTGGGGTGTTCATGGGTCGTACGACTTTCACCCTCGCTAGTGTATTGACTAACATGGTGTTCTACAGCCGATTGCTGTCGTCGTGGAGGAGGGAACAGATGTGTCCGCCTTTGAAGACTTTGTCGTTCAAGTTGAGGTCAAGAAGGAATCTCCGAGTTCTTCCGAACCTCCAAAACCCTCACCGGAGCCTGTGAAGTCTGAGGAGCCAACTTCTAGTGGAGGCAGACTAGAGACTGTTTTGGAACGTGATGGAAGACTCATTGCTACCCCTCTCGCGAAGAAGATTGCATTGGAGAAGGGAATTGCGCTGAAAGACGTCCAAGGGTCCGGAGAAGGCGGTCGCATTACCAAGGCTGACGTCGAGGACTACAAGTCCGGTCGGGTTTCCTCTGCGCCCGCTGGTGCGGTAAGCACTGATATTCCGTTGACATCCATGCGCAAGACAATTGCATCTCGTCTCCAGGCTTCGAAGAACACCAACCCTCACTACTACGTCTCGGCTTCTCTCTCTGTGAGCAAGCTTCTCAAACTCCGCCAGGCTCTCAATATCTCTGCCAAGGGAGAGTACAAGCTTTCCGTTAATGACTTCCTAATTAAAGCTGTGGCCAATGCACTACTCAAGGTTCCCACTGTCAACTCTTCTTATCGTGAGGATGAGGGTGTTATTCGTCAATTCTCCACTGCCGATATTTCTGTTGCTGTTGCTACCCCAGTTGGCCTTATGACTCCCATTGTCAAGAATGCTGATGCCAGAGGTTTGGTTTCGATCTCTAGCGAGGTCAAGTCCCTTTCCGGAAAAGCTAGGGATGGAAAACTTAAGCCCGAGGAGTACCAAGGTGGCACCTTCACCATCTCAAACATGGGAATGAATCCCGCTGTTGAAAGGTTCACTGCTATCATCAACCCTCCACAGGCTGGCATCCTGGCTGTCGGAACTATTAAGAAGGTTGCCGTTGAGGGCAAAGACGGAGGTGTTGAATGGGACGAGCAAATCGTTGTTACTGGATCCTTTGATCACAGGTAAGCATGAAGATCTCCCCCGGCTTGAATCCAATGGTCAATTTTTAATTTTTTTGCTCTCTTAGGGTTGTTGATGGTGCTGTTGGCGGAGAATTCCTTAGAGAGCTCAAGAAGCTCATCGAGAACCCCCTAGAAATGCTCCTATAGGAGCCCCCCTTTGCTCAATTCTCATTTCCCTTTCCTTCACTTTGTCAAGTAGGTTAATCCCATGAACCGGCGTGCCACGAGTGATTTTACATAGACGAAGTAGGCTAGTAACGATAACTAAAGCATATGAATGTCGTCAATGGCGGGAGCGCTCTTTCTCGATATGGCTGTATAATTCATTACTGTCTCCCTTTTCTTCTCCTTCTTCAGATTTTTTTTCCCTTTCTTTTTTGCACCACTTTGTATATCATTTCGTGTTCTGTTTATGATGTGATGTGTTTGCAGCAAGCAAGGCGGCGTGATGGCAGCCGTACCTTTTTTCCTTCCGCGCACCTAACGACAACACATTCCTTCTGCCCTTTTTGTGATACTAAGTGCTAGCGGCCAAACACTCCAGCGAATTGATATTAGCACAGGAGTTTCCCAATTTTAAGGAAAGTGACATTGGCACAGAGGGTGATGTGTCCTTTACTGTGTTTTTTTAAGTAGGGCCGTTACCGGTAATGGTAGCTTAATGTACGGTACAAGTACTGTGCTCGGATAGCCTCGCAATCATTGTCTAGCATGGCACGCCGGAGAACTTATTGGAATTATCATGCCATTTGCCTCTCTATCAGATTTAAGCTGAGGCCCGGAAAGCGGAAGAATGGTTCTGCGGCTTATGTAAACTGGTGCGAATTTCAGAATTTCAGAAACAAGTGGTCCACCGGTAAGCATGAGCAAAAGTTAGCAGAAGGTGGCCATTTCATTTCTGTGACACCTTAAAAAAAGATAGGATAACCAGCACGGCTGAGGAAGCTCTCTCTCTCCTCCTCTCCTCCTCCCCTCTCCCCCTCCTGTCGTCCGCCATCCATCTTTGGTAATCTCTTGGATATACAGGGTGGTCCATCCCATTCCTTATTCCTCTTCTCCCCTTTTCTTCTTATTCTTCTGGTTATTCTTCTTCGTCACCTTCTTTCTTTTTTACCAGAGGCATTTCTTGCTTTTCGGTTCCTTCTTTTTCAGCACCCTTTACTCTCTCAAAAGAGCCTCAAGATCAGACCTAGGACATCTGCAAACAATTCTGCAGTGGGATATCTCACTTTCCCATCAACCCCCTTTCGCCATGTAAGTTCTACCTCTGCTAGTGTTCCCAATAGACCGCCTCCGTCCGCTAACATTCCCCAGGGCGATTCTGGTAAACTCACCCCAGATTGCTTCGGCATCCTTACTTAATCCGCTGCCGCCACTGTTCCGATTGTACACATGGCCTTTCCTTGCAACCTACCCAGCTTTTTTTTCGATTTACTTTCCTTCTGCTAGCTATGAGAAGTATCTGGGCAGTCAGGAGTGGACTGTCCTCTATTTCGGTATTATCTTGAGTGTTCAGGCGCTCATTTGGTTGGGATGTCATTGGAGCATCGGTTGGAGAGCCTGGATCACTGGCATCAAGGTATGGGGATCGACGACGGAATCGAGGAATAGGTTGCTGACGTGTGCGGCGCTGGCGTAGGTTTCCAGAGTTGAAGATGCAAAATTGATCAAGGTCATTCCGGTCGAGAATGCCGGAAGCCCAGATATTTGTGAATTGACTCGCGACAGGGTGAGTACAAGTCAAGTCCTTAGAAGCACATTCAATGCGCAGCATACTTTCGGCAGTTTACTGACACTCCCTCAAGAGCGGTGGGGAGGAAGAGATATCCTTCTTGTTTCAAAAACGTCGCTTCATCTACTCTCCGGAAACTAGCTCGTTCTCTCCCTTGGTATACCCCGTTGACATCGAGCCTAGGCCAAAGCTCGAGACTTTCCAGAATGCCCGGGGAATCAGCGAAAAGGATGTTGACCACCTGTTTCGTCACTATGGAACTAATTCTTTTGACATTCCCGTGCCCACTTTCACAGAGCTCTTCCAGGAGCACGCTGTGGCGCCATTCTTCGTCTTCCAGATTTTCTGCGTTGGGCTGTGGTGCTTGGATGAGTACTGGTACTACTCACTGTTCACGCTCTTCATGCTGGTCGCTTTCGAATCCACAGTCGTTTGGCAGCGCCAGAGAACTCTGAACGAGTTCAGGGGCATGAGCATCAAGCCATATCCGATTTATGTTCATCGCAGTGGAAAGTGGAAGGAGGTTCAGTCTGATCAGCTCCTGCCCGGTGATCTCGTGTCTGTAAGTAGGACGAAGGAGGATTCTGGTGTTGCTTGCGACATGATTCTTATTTCTGGAACTGCAATTGTCAACGAAGCTATGCTTTCGGGAGAGTCAACTCCTTTACTGAAAGATTCTATTGCTCTTAGACCTGAGGATGCCGAGGTTGATACCGAGGGAATGGACAAGAACGCCATTGTTCACGGTGGCACAAAGGTTCTACAAATTACACACAATACTGCCAACCCCGATGATGCCCCACTGGAAAACAAATCTGGTGTAAAACCCCCGCCTGATGGTGGCGCTCTTGCTGTTGTTACTCGCACTGGATTTGAGACCAGTCAAGGATCCCTGGTTCGCACTATGATTTACTCCACTGAACGTGTCTCTGCCAACAATGCTGAAGCTCTACTATTTATTTTGTTCTTGCTCATGTTCGCTATTGCTGCGAGTTGGTACGTCTGGACTGAAGGTGTTCAGAAGGATCGTAAGAGGAGCAAGCTTTTGTTGGACTGTGTTTTGATTGTCACCTCTGTTGTTCCCCCGGAGCTTCCTATGGAATTGAGCCTGGCTGTGAATACATCTTTGGCAGCTTTGGGGAAATACGCCATTTACTGCACCGAGCCTTTCAGAATTCCGTATGCTGGAAGGGTTGATGTATGCTGCTTTGACAAGACTGGCACTTTAACTGGCGAGGATTTAGTAGTCGAGGGTATTGCTGGTTTGAATGGCGGAAAGGCCGGAATTGAGAAGCTTAGGGGGGTTGTAAATGCTGGTGGAGAGACCACACTAGTTCTTGCTACCGCTCATGCACTTGTTAAACTCGATGAGGGTGAAGTTGTCGGCGATCCTATGGAAAAAGCCACTCTCAACGCACTCGGATGGACCCTTGGAAAGAACGATACTTTGACCAGCAAGACTACTAGCTCAGCTCCCAGAACTAGCTTCGCTAGCCCTGCAGGTATTGTGCAGATAAAGAGACGTTTTCAATTTTCATCGGCATTGAAAAGACAGAGCTCTGTTGCTTCGGTATTACTCAATCATCAGGGAAAGAAGACTAAGGCTACCTTCGTCGGTGTTAAGGGTGCCCCAGAAACTGTCCGGAATATGTTGGTTGAAGTGCCTGCCGATTATGAGGAAACCTTCAAATGGTTCACTCGCCGTGGATCTCGTGTGCTCGCCCTTGGATACAAGTATCTCTCTCACGATAGCGAGTGGAGCCAGAACAGACTGAACGCTTTGAAGCGAGAGGAGGTTGAGTGCAATTTGATATTTGCTGGTTTCTTGGTTTTGCAATGCCCTCTCAAGGATGATGCGAAGAAGACTGTCAGAATGTTGAATGAGAGCAGCCACCGTGTTGTCATGATCACCGGAGACAACCCTCTCACCGCTGTTCACGTTGCGAGGGAGGTTGAAATTGTTGATCGTGATGTTTTGATCTTGGACGCACCTGAAGACGATAAATCTGGAAACAGTAGGTTTGATCGTTTGTCATCCAATATCTAGAGCGAGTACTAATTTGTGCTTAGATTTGGTGTGGAGATCCGTTGATGAAAAGACCATTATCCCGGTTAATCCCAGTGACCCGATTGACAAGGAGATTATCGCAACCAAAGATATTTGTGTGACTGGTTATGCTTTATCTAAGATGCAAGACCAACCCGGTGTTGTAGATCTGCTTAGGCATACCTGGGTTTACGCTCGTGTTTCCCCTCTCCAAAAGGTATGTTACTTTCTTAAAAAGTGTACTTATACCGAAATCTTACTAAATGGCTACCTTCAGGAATTCATTCTCAATGGATTAAAGTCCGCAGGCTATACAACATTGATGTGTGGAGACGGCACGAATGACGTTGGAGCGTTGAAACAAGCGCACATTGGTGTTGCCCTCCTAAACGGATCAGAAGAGGACCTCCGACGCATCTCAGATCATTACCGTATCACCAAATTCAAGGAGATGTACGAGAAGCAAGTCCAATTGACCAAGAGGTTCAATCAAATCCCACCACCTCCCCCAGTCCATATTGCTCATCTCTACCCTCCCGGGCCCGGAAACCCGAACTACGAAAAGGCTGTTGAGAACGAAGCTGCTAAGCGGGGTGTTACCAAGGAGAGTATTCTGGCTAAACGTGAACCGGAAATACCAACAATCGTCACACCGGGTGCTCGCGCTCTACAAAACTCTAAACCTACCAAGGAGCAACAGGGTGCGCAACAGGCTGCCAAGTTTGCGGATAAGATGATGGCACAAATGATGGAGGCTGAGGAGGACTCTGAGCCGCCGACTATTAAACTCGGTGATGCCTCAGTTGCTGCTCCATTTACCAGTAAATTGGCCAACGTCATTGCTATCGCCAACATCATCAGACAAGGGAGATGCACGCTCGTGGCTACTATCCAAATGTACAAGATTCTAGCACTGAATTGCTTAATCTCGGCCTACTCTCTTAGTGTGCTCTATCTCGATGGCATCAAGTTTGGAGACGGACAGGTTACTATCAGCGGCATGTTGATGAGCGTTTGTTTCTTGAGTTTGAGCCGAGCAAAGCCTGTTGAGAAGCTCGGCAAGGAGCGCCCCCAACCAAACATCTTCAATTTCTATATCATCGGAAGTGTTTTGGGACAGTTTGCCGTTCACATCGTTACTTTGATTTACATCTCGAGATATGTGGCCAGGGTTGAACCGTAAGTTTATTTTATTTTCCAGTTAGCTACTATAGATTTTGATAATAACCATGTAAACAGAAGAGACGAGAACGTCGACCTCGAAGGGGAATTTGCCCCCAGTCTTCTCAACTCCGCAATCTACCTCCTCCAGCTAATCCAGCAAATCTCCACCTTCGCCATCAACTACCAAGGGCGGCCGTTCCGCGAATCCATCAAGGAGAACAAGGGAATGTACTGGGGTCTCATAGGCGTGGCTGGGGTCGCCTTCTCCTGCGCAACCGAATTCATACCCGAACTCAACCAGAAGCTAAGACTTGTCCCCTTCTCTAACGAGTTCAAATTGACCATGACCACCGTCATGATACTGGACTTTGGCGTCTGCTGGATCATTGAGAAGTGTCTGAAGTTCCTCTTCAGCGATTACAGGCCGAAGGATATTGCCGTTAGGCGGCCAGACCAGGATGTTGTTGAGTTGGAAAGACTAGAGAAGGAGCTTGCGGAAGAGTTGATTGCTCCGGTCAAGGGTACCGGAAGGTAGACTTGTAGGGAATGGGTTTAAGTTCTTTCCTAAACTGCTTGCATTTGTTGAGAGTCATATATAATTAGAGCTTTCTTCTTTTTGTCAACGAGAGGGGTTTCGTTCTCATTTTTTCATGCTTTTTTCCCCCCGACCTTTTTTCAATGGTTTCGCCCGTTGTAACATTAGTCTACAGGTCATAACTGTGTAAATAATTATCCGTCAAGTTAGTTGTGGGTGGAGGTAGGAGTTGTTTCTTATGTTTGATGTCTGTTTGCCTGAGCAGGTGTAGCTTCTGTGATTGTTCTGTTTCGAGATAAGAAAGTGAATATAGTTGTGGGCTGCCGTAGTGTCCATGCAAGCAAACGAACGAACCCCCCAAACTGACAGGCAGAGGGAGAGCAAGAGACCCTTGGGTCCTGGGGGCTTTTATTTGTTTTTTATTTTTTATTTTTTACATTACCATCGGCACTGTTATCGTACGACGTTCTATGTACGGCACTGTACGGCGTGGTACCCGTTCGGTTCCTACCATGATGGCAATGGTGCTATAAAACCACATGGCGGATTTTTAACGGTGTTGTGCGTTCACAAGATAGCTGGGAATTTTTCTTGCTTGACGCCGGTTGAAGGCGGATGTAATGTATATTTCTGATACCGGCTGTATGGTATATAGGTAGGTGGTTGCGAGGGTGCGGATTGGGGGGTCATGGTGCTTGATGAAGTTCTTGAAGGTGGGCGGAAGCTGGAGGTTGGTAGAGTTACTGTAGTGTGATATGGGAGGGCACGGTACGGTACCGTACGGTAGCCTACGGCATCACGCTGGTTTGTAGGTTTCGAGATTGTATGAATCCGGTGATGTTTGGTTGTGGATATTACCTGCACGGTGAGCAGAGGCTAACTCGTAGTGGAAAAGAGTGCTCAGAGATCTTCGACGACTGCCATATGATAGAGGTGCAGTATGATACCAAGTATGGCGATAAATTAATTTAAATATTCTTATTTTTGCGACATTCAATTACGATGCTCTCCCTTTTAAGCCTTATTCTATTCTATTCTATTCTATTTTTATTTTTATTTTTATTTCTGCTTACAGTAACTCACGATATCGACACTCATTCCTTTTTTTTTCCCGGACAGGAGTCGAAGAAATGGAATGGAGGCTGAATCAGGGTTCCGAACTTTAGTCTCTGTGTCTCAAATGGGGGAGGGGAGGGCGTCAGGACCCTGGGTTCTTGAAACTCGGTAAGGCGATGCAAAAGCAAAGTACTGTACCAGTACTTTGTATGATGACACCCCCACAAAATTCTATATACTCGTACAAGTGAACTACAGTGGTCGTGGGTATCATATGATAGCAGCAAGGAGGAGGAATTGAGAATTGAGGTATTTGGAGGGGGAGAAGGGGGCGGTTTCTGCCATTGCAGATAATTGGCTATGGTGCTCCCCTTTCGCATGGTGTGATATGAAATGATGGGTGTCATGGATGGGAGGCTCTCGTCCACCATTTAATTATTTATCTTCAATCAATAGTAAATTAGGGTCGTGGAGAAGAGATCAAGGGGAATTAATTGGACGATGCTCAGGGGAAGGAAAAAAAAGGAAAAAAGGAAAAAAGGAAAAAAGAAGTAGTCTAACTTGATGCAGCCATGGGACTTGAGCTTGGCATGGACAACGACAGATGATCCTCTTATTCCTATTCTCTCTATTTTCTTCCTTTCCCTCTTTGGCCATTTCTGGATCGGTACAACAACCCCCCCCCCCTTTTTCTCCTCCAAAAGGCCGACAGATTGAAAAAGTTTCGGGTTTGCATTGCTCTTTTGCTTACTACGGTCGCTTTGTAGGTAGGCAGGCAGGCAGGCAGGCAGAACATTTGACAGAGAGAACTCCCCTTGCTCATTGCACCGCACCGCACAAACCAGACCGACCCAGCACTTCACACACAACTCGCACACACAAGCACATTCTTTTCTTGCTTGCTTTTGTTTTCCTCTCTCTTCCGCCTCTTCCTAGGAATTCCTGCGGTAAGCTCGAGACCTTTCTATTTTTCCTCCTCTTCCTCCTCTCCTTCACCTTCCCACACAACCCATACCCCCCCCCCTCCCTCCCTCTCCCCCAATTCCCCCATTCATCCACCTTCGCCCAGTACTTCGGGTTGTTTGTACTGCCGGTGCTGCTTCTTAACACTTGCTTCCCTTTCCCTCCCGTCTTCATCCGTCGAGGGTTCTATATTTTATTTTCTCTTCCACAACTCTCATTGATTGAAGGGATATAGCTCCTTCATTTTATTACTTTTCTACTGCAATTGTCGCGTGTATGTGTTCTTTTTTCCTCTCTCCCCTCCTTCTATCACCGATCGGTATTGCGTGAACCCTGAGTTTACGTGTTAATCCCTCCCGCCATCCTCCCCCCCCCCCCTCCTTCACTTGCAATATTCGCCCACTACGCTCGCATTGTAACATAGCTTTACATCTTTGCTGACACCCGCGTCCCCAACTCTAGATTTACACATCCTAATTTTCTTCACACCCCTTTCTTTACAGCTTTGCTTTAAGGAACAGATTTGAAGGAAGTCAGAACGGTATGGATCGGTTCTTTTTTATTTTATTTTTCCCTCCCCAGTGACGGAGTGTCAGAAGGGAGAGGTAGCGAGTGATTTCCCGGAATAGAATGGACGAGAACTAAGGCATGGAAAGGAGGAGGGTACGAGTCAAGAAGGGTGGAGGGAGACGCGCTTCTATGGCCATTTGTCCAACACTCACATGTGTCCTTGCTGAAGCTGCGTTTTCCGCCATTCCATCGCCATCTCTCCTTTCCACACTCTCTCCTCGTTCAGCATCTTCTTCTTGATCATTTGCTGCCTTTGTTTCTGATTAATCGTTATCCTCCTCCTCCTTCCTCGACCCGCACAATGTTGAAACTAACTCTTAGAGCTTCCCCCGATTTAGTTACATCCCCTATCGTCGCTATGTCTACCCCTTCTTTGCCGGATTCCCCCCAGCAGGAACCCAGATTCTCACCATTATCGTCTCCTCTTGTACCCATCGTCGCTCAGTCTACCAACCCTAAACTTGCCGCTGCTCAGGCAGCTTCTGCCGATGCTAAGAACATCGTGAGACGGAAGTTGACGGGGTATGTTGGGTTCGCCAATTTGCCCAACCAATGGCACAGGAAGAGTGTTCGAAAAGGATTTAACTTTAATGTCATGGTTGTCGGTTTGTTCTCCCTTTTTTTTTGAATTCACCCCGGAATTTTTGCGCTATCCCCTGAATCAGGGGTTGGGATTGATAGTCAAAATCGATAAGTGTGGCTTGTGCAATTGAGCGGCTGACAATTTGTTAAGGTGAATCCGGACTTGGAAAATCGACTCTTGTGAATACTTTGTTCAATACCTCTCTATACCCCCCTAAGGAGCGCAAGGGACCTTCCCACGACATCATCCCTAAGACTGTCTCGATTCAATCAATCTCGGCTGATATTGAGGAGAATGGCGTTCGTCTTCGCCTTACTGTTGTTGATACCCCTGGATTCGGAGACTTTGTCAATAATGATGAATCCTGGCGCCCAATCGTTGATAACATTGAGCAGCGTTTCGACGCCTATCTGGAAGCCGAGAATAAGGTTAACCGAATGAACATTGTTGACAATAGAGTCCACGCCTGTGTCTACTTCGTTCAACCTACCGGACATGCCTTGAAGCCCTTGGATATTGAGGTTATGCGAAGGCTTCATACCAAAGTCAACTTGATCCCGGTCATCGCCAAGGCGGATACTTTGACTGATGAGGAGATTGCTGAATTCAAGAAGAGAGTGTGTTCGCTTCATCTCGATCTTATTTCTGGATAGGTAACTAACAAATGTGGCAGATTCTCGCGGATATCAACCATCACGAGATCCAGATTTTTGAGGGACCCCGTTACGAGCTTGATGACGATGAAACCATTGCTGAGAACAATGAGATCATGTCGAAGGTACCATTCGCTGTTGTTGGTGCCAACTCCGAGGTTACCAACGCGGACGGTCGTAAAGTCCGTGGTCGTCGCTACCCTTGGGGTATCATCGAGGTCGACAATGAGGAGCACTGCGATTTTGTCAAGTTGCGCCAAATGCTGATTCGCACACACATGGAGGAGCTCAAGGAGCATACCAACAACTTCCTCTATGAGAATTACCGCTCTGTTAAGCTCACCGATATGGGTGTTGCTCAGGATCCAAGTGTCTTCAAGGAGGTCAACCCCGCCGTCAAGCAAGAAGAGGAGAGGACGCTCCACGAACAGAAGCTCGCCAAGATGGAGGCAGAAATGAAGATGGTCTTCCAGCAAAAGGTTGCCGAAAAGGAGAGCAAACTCAGACAGTCCGAGCAGGAACTTTACGATCGTCACAGAGATATGAAGGAACAGCTCCAGAGACAACGAGCAGAGTTGGAGGAAAAGAAGAGCAGGGTCGAGAGTGGAAGGCCTTTGGAGGAGAAGGGGAAGAGAAACAAATTTTCGCTACGTTAAAGGCTATGTATGGAGTTGGTACAAGCGGATTTCGGATTTCGGATGGAGCTGGGGAATGATAGCCGAAGCAATTATCCTGGAGAAATTTGGGGACTACGACGTAACACTTTTGCAATTCCTTTCTCTACCTTTGACTCGACCTTTTGCAGATTCCCATCGACATTCATTTCGATATCTTTCATTACTCTCCTTTCTTTCCCTTGGGCCCCTTCTTATTTCTTTTTAGTACCGAATCTGAAGTCTCTCTCTCCTGTCTCCTTTATCTCTTCAAATCCAAAAATCCATGTTCGTAGGTATGCTTTGGACGTCCTGGTCTTATCATCTTTTTCTTAACATTTATTGTTTTCAATTCTGTGTACTGTGATTCTTAATCGTGAAAACGTTGTCGTAAATTAGCATCCAGAGCACTAGCGGAGGGTTCCATTTTCGTTTTTTTCTTCTCTTTTATTTTTAGCTTAACTGATGGGAAAAGGTGGTGGAAGGTGTGGTAATGTTGATTTTTTTTTTCTTCCTGTCCTTGTGCTGGTAATGTTCGGTGTAGGTGTGATTGTGACCTTGCAAAGCCGTGATTTAGTCATGTGGCGGCCATACCTCTTAGAAAGGCCTGAGAATTTTGTAGATGATGTGCCCAGCAGACTTGAGGTTTGTGCTTTTTGTTTTCCTCTTCCTAAGTACTGGTAGTCGTACCGTCCTGTGTGCGCTCTATGTTTTAGGCTTGAATGAATGGTTTATATAGCGTTTTTAGCATGACTGTCCTTAGTTGGACACATACATTAAAAACCCTCTCTCTACTGGTAAGTTAGTGTGATTTCTTCCTTTTCTCGCTCGTTCCACGAATTGTTGGAGGTGTGGCTGGTAAGTAAATCCCAATCATAGATTTGGTGCTGAGCAATCATGGGGAAACGTCACGGTGGCTTCTTTTAGGTTTGCCCTTTCTTATCTTTTCTTTTTCTCTTTTTTTTTTTTCGTGGAACAACGAACGACTCGAGCGACTTGTGGACAGATGGCTTTTACTGAGCCCTGGCCCGTGTGCTGGTGACAACGGTTTTGCAAGACGGGACAAAAAAGGGAGGAGGAAGGTCCCCTTGATAACATGATAAGGGGAGGGGTGGGTACTGCGGTTGAAGAGCAAAGTCAAAGGTAAAGTCTATAGATACCGGTATTACTTGTATTATGATACGAGGGCAGATGAATTACAGCTAGATGGATGAGATTTTATTGCTCGGGGTCGGATGGTTAATTTACAAGTATTGCTCGACCTGGATATTGAATTGAGGATCGTGGTACGGGTACTTGGGTTCTGGTTATCACGGCTACTTGTTCACCCGTTCAGGAGTCACCGGTATCCCATTGTACAAGCATCGTACTTGAGTACAGGTCGCATCATCAGAATCTTTTCCTCCTCCTTTTTCCCCCTCCCAACCGCAGCGTAATCCTCGTATCTACTCGAGTGCCTCGTTCTGAGTAAAAAAAGTATTGCAATATTTCTTAGTCCGGGACTGTGTGACGACATTCCCTAACCACTTTTACCCCAGAAGTAGTCCCGACTTTATCCCAACCACCAACCTCCCCTCCCTCCCTCCTCTCTTCTGTCCTCTCCTCTCCTTCATCCTCCGTCCTCCCACCCTTCCCCTTCTTTCTATCATCCCCTCTCAACTCAACGGATAAAGCCACCGTAACGGTATCCTTAACGACATACAGCTTCTCCCGAGAAGGAAGAATAAAAATAAAAGAATAAAAAAGTACTGTACAGCCAACAATCATGGCTCCACCGCCAGAAACCCCCCTCCCGCAGCGGCTCATGGCTCTAGCACAGACTTTACAGTTTGGTTGGTTCGTCGGGTATGTCTCCCTCCTTCCCTTTCCCTCTTCATTTCTTTCTCTCATCTATCTGTCTACTTCTTTAACTAACGATGAATGGGAGGTAACAACAGCCACTTCACCCTCCTCCTAACTACTTTCCGCTACGCCCTCGCAGCTATTAAGTTCTCCACAAACACCCGGGTAGCCAGCGTCTGCTACCGCCTCGGCTTCTTTAGCGCGGCTGTGACTTATGGCATTGTCGTTTACAAGGCTTACCGACCGCGTGTTCGCAACGGGCAATTACCCGGAGGGCAAGCCGGTGTTCTGAAGGTGTTGGCAGACGAGAATATCCAGTATTTATGTACGCTACCTTTCAATTTTTCTCTGCGGGAGGGAATGATTGCTAATATGATTACACTGATGTAATAGTCATGGCCCTGATCTGGCTCTACTCAAAACCAATCTTCTACGCTCTCCTCCCATTCGCCGTGTACTCCACTTTCCACTTTCTAACATACCTCCGCACCAACCTCTTGCCAGCCATCCTGCCCCCTCCCCCCGGCTCCGCAATTTCCCCAGGGGGGGGGCCAAAGCCGCAATCAGCACTCTCAGAGTTCATTGCTAAATTTGTTAAGAACAATTACGACTACTCCATGCACCTTGTAGCGAACTTGGAACTCTTCCTCTGGGCCCGCATCTTTTGTGGCGCCATAATATTCAGGAACTCTTGGATCCTTTTGGCAATTTACACCATCTTCCTCCGCACGAGGTACTCGCAGAGCCTCTTCATTAGGGAAGCTTTAAAGGGGATCGAAGTTCGTGGAAATGCCCTCACTGCGGATAATAATATTCCTGATGGTGTCAAGAGTGCTTGGAACACTATGAAGAGTAGTGTCAGGAGCTTTGGCGAGTTTACGGATTTGGGACGGTATCTCGGCGGCGGTGGTGGTAGCAGTGGAGTACCCAAGAAGGCGCAGTAAAAGGTATTAGTGGTGGATAGGTGGAAATGGGGTTGTCTTGTCAGAATGAGTGACGGGGATGGAGAGTGGAATGAAAATGGAAGTGTATTCGAATGGGGATTAGTTTTACAATGGGAACGTTGAATGAAGTGTTCTAGTTTCCTTTTCCGCTTCTTACTAGTCTTTCCTTTTCTCAGTTGGATTTCACTTTTACGCGGTTGTGTATTTCTTTTGCTTTTCCTTGCATCTAGTGGGTGCAGTACTTGCTGCTAGTCAGGGGTCATGAGAATGGACATGTCTAATGAGGAGGGACAAAGTCAACGGATCGCCAATTCTATTATCGTTTCATTCCATCTAGTTCGGTTGTGTTCATCGGATCCATGACGGGTTGTGGGGAGGGAACGAGGAATACCAAATACCGAGTGACACCACATGCCCAATATCACGTTGATTCCCTCGCCCTTCCCTTTCAAATACTCTCCGGGTTTCTGGGTCGGCTCCTTAATCCCCCCTCCAACTGCCAACCACCCAACTCCGAGCATATCTGACGGGAGACCCTCACCCACCCACCCACCACTCGCCATCATAACCCTTCACCACTGCGATAGAGGTGCCGTACTCCTCAACCGTACGCTTTTGCAATGGAATTTATCGCCCACCTCGTGTGCATTGCCCTCGCATGGGCTCCCACCACCACGCACCTAAGGCTGTAGCCAGACTCAACGGCAGATGCCAGCAATGCGACACTCCACATCGCCCACGTATCCCCCGTCCCCCTCTCCATAACGCGCGTGCCCAACTCCCGCACGCCCGCCGGGAGATCGAGGTGGGTGGGAGCAGTCAGGTGCGCCGCCCTTCTCCATCGTACCGACGAGTTCGGGCATGCTTATTACGAACGACGGGTTTTCCGGATTCCGGCGACGGATTGTTTCCGCCCGGGTGTATCTGTGGGGTGTTGGTGTGGGAGACTGGATTAGGGCCTAGTAGGGCAGGAGGATGTCCAGGAAGCCGGTTGGATATTGTATCGGACGTGGCTGGTCTGATGCTCTCTCCCCTCGCCCCGAGGAGGAGGAGGAAAAATGGAAGGGGTAGCTTTCCTCAGGCGACAACTTCCAGAAAATAGCGGAGTATGATGTCTCTCCGGTTGGTGCTGGGGGGATTGCCACCATAACGACATTTTTACATACATACTTTGTCTTATCTTGCCTCACCTCCCCGGCGACTTCCTCAATGGATTATATGAATCCGTCCGCTTGCGGGGTTGTGTTGTGTATATAAAGTTGAAGCACGGGGATTTTATCCCCTAGTTTGACCTCCATGCTTCGCGGGATTGTGTTCACGGCTGCCATCCCGTTCGGTATAATACCAGCACTACCTACCTACCACCCGGATTCCGCTGGTGTATTTTACTACGATACTGGCTGGTACGGCCTCCAGGGACTTGTCTAGTACGATACAGCGTGGGGTGGGTTGCACCGGTGGGAGTTGATATATGCTATAATATATAGTTCTGTCCGCTGCTCGCTAAGGGGTTTCACACTATTTTCTAGGGTTCGGTGGATGGTGGGTTGTTGGGAGGGTTATATGCTGGGGTTGTTATCGTAGTTGTGGAAGGGGGTTTTGCTTACGCTGTTGGTGGAGGTGGTGGTGGTGGTGGTGGTGCTCGTTTTTGTAAGGAGGGCTGGCTTCTCGAATTGGGGGGTTATAGCGTCCAGGATGCCTTGACAATTTGTTTGGTGGTGTGTGCTCATGGTTATGGCCTGGTCAATGTTGAAGAGGTTTATGTATGGTATGGTATATATATTGGGGCTCCCGGGCAGGAATGGAAAGTGGGCAATCAATCAATCACGGACCCCGCCTGCCGCCTTTCTAGTGTGGAAATTCCAGAGTGAGTCAGATTCCCCTTTCCCTTCTCCTCTTGACTGCGCTGGAAATCCAGTTCCCCCCTTCGTGGAGCTGCATGTGTGGGGTGGGTGGGTGGGTGGTGGTGATGATGGAATGAGGGAAAGGAAGGTACCGCGGTAAGGAAACGGTCTTTATGTCGGTTAATCAGCAATCATGTTACTCCTAGGATAAGATCCAAGACCAGGAGGAAGAGGAGGGAGTTGTATCGATTAAACCACATTACGGTAACTTGGGTGCTGTGCTGTTTGATAAAAGAGTTCTATCATATATCGCTGCCCACACGCACAACCTTAGCACCGGGCTTTTTCCTCCTCATTCTTTCTTCATTGCTGGGAGCAGGCATCCCACCACGCGACAATCTTGGAGAGGCGAGCGGGGGGAGTGCGGCGGGTGGGGGGTTGCATGCCAGGCGCATGGATGGTGAAAGACGCTACAGTGAGCAAACGCTGACTGGAGTAAACGCCGACGGCTCAAGTGGGAGGGGAAGGAGGGGGTTCTTGCTACGGGTAGTTACTCTAGTACCGCACTGTACAGTACCCACTCGTAGCAACTAGACTATCAAGAATCCTATCCAACAGTACAGTATACGTAGTGTACGAGTTTTAGGACAAGGTGTATGTGAATAGCACCGCACCCCCCACCAACCAACTAACAAATAATCAACCAACCAGTGAACAGGAAAGTGTAATTAATCTATTCACACAAACTGCCCATCTAGGGGAAGGAAGCGGACAAACAATTGCTCGGGAATATCAGGTCACATTCTTGGCAACCCCTCTCCCTCTCGTTGTTTGTGGTGTAGTGTAGTGTAGTGTAGTGTGCTGTCTGCTGCTTTGTCGCTGCGGTGTCATGTGTTCTCACTCGGGGAGGGGTGTGGAGGGTGTTCTTTGCTGGGTGGTGTAATACTGTATGTATTTTGGTGGCGGGGTTGTGGGGTACTGTTGTGCTCCCGTTGTGTATCGGGAGTACCGGCAGTGAATTGAATGAATGAATGGAAGGGTAAAAGTGCAGGTCCGGTGATGGCGGAGGGGCGTTTGCGTGCGTGGGGTGGTGTAAGGTTGTGCGGAGTCTCTGACGGCTTGTTTGTGGTGTTTATCTCATCTAGGGGGATCACCGTGCTCCGGGTTGCTCTCTGGGGATGGGGGTCGGGATGGGGCGGCTTGGGGTAGTTGGGGTCAGTGTAGCGAAGGATATATTCTGGTTACAAAGCATAGATCTGGAGGTGCCCAAGGGAGCTCTAGGCGATAGATAGATCGAGATCTGGGTATCTGAGACAGCCAAAGGGCTTACCGGTAGAGTGAGTGAGGTGGAGTGTGTCAACAAACTAAAGTTACGGTATTGAGTGGGGGGGAGAGGTGGAAATGTGATCCCCGGCCAGGAATGGAAATGTTTGCTGCTCCGGATTGGAAAGTGAGTGATTGGTGGGTGGTGTTACTGTCTTTGGATAATTATCGGGAGTAGGTGGGGCGCTCAAGTCTCTATATATATATCCCATCTTCCTTGTGATATATTCCAGCGTCTGGAACTTGCCATCCTGGATGGTAGATCGTACTAGGAGGGTAGAGTACAGTACTACCGGTACGGTATACTACAAATCTCAAACTTGTTATGCGGTACGGACAAACAAACACTTTCTGGACTCCAAGCTGTGGGGGGATAGTATATCATATGTTTTGGAAACAAACGGATCGAGCGACATCCCATGATCCATTATTTATTAAGCGAGTGAGTGAGTGATCGAGTGATTTTGTGGATGCTGTTAGTGCGGATCCTTCTTCGACGTCGCGGGGGTTGACATTTTGCACGCTCGGACGCTTTTCAGGAGCCTCCGGACGTCCATGATGCTGGGACATCTGAGAGGCTAGGTGTGGAAGAAGGGGCGTACTAGTTACTGTGCTGGTACTATGTTGTTACAATCCGGCCACACATTACCGGTCTGGAAGGTTTGTGCTGCGGACGCCGCCGGCGCGGACTGGACGTCGCGTCGCGTCCTGTCTGGGACGGAATCATACGCACGCACAAAAAATAATAATCATACGCACAAAATAATACCGTGGATGATAATACCCTACAGACCCGACGTCTCCCAGACGCCGCGTCCTCTCTAGACAGGCGGTCGACTCCACACAACTGCTCCGTAGGTTTGTATCCCACTGTAACTCTGCCTGCTATGATCCACTGAGTATCATCCCTTCAAGTACCTGCAAGCTCCACAACACAGCATAAAAAAGGGCAAAGGCAAGAAAAACCGACGAATAAATACACAAGATATAGGATTAACGGCATGATTGTATTCTGGTCGGTTGATACAATTACTTCCACCATAACCTAGTGGAACGCTTTGGTGTGTGGATTATTGAAAGGAGACTACCTCACATCGGATTTGAGGTGGATGGGCGATCATGGAATTGTACATTTATCTAGGGCTTGTGAAAATTGTTTTTGGAGGGGTGGTCTTGTAGATTGTGATTATGTTTATTTGGAATGTGCTGTGGGGTAGGATGTTACTTGGAGGTTGGGGGTTGGATGGTGGTAGGATGCTGAGGTGGTGAGATTGACATCAGCGGTGCTTAAAAGGTGCTTATAGTTGGCTAGTGAGAAGCGGTATGGAGGGGGAGAGGTTTGGGCATTAATTGAATATATTGGAGTGCAGACAGGATATAACTCTTTCACTGGCAGGATGAGGCTTTGGTTTGTTGGTTGGGGGTAGGAGGGAGTGGGGTTCGTTGTGGGTGTTCTGGCAAACTGGATATGTAGGATGTTTTTGTCCAATATTGGTTGGAGGGAATTGTTGGAGGCATTGTGCAAGATAGAGGAATACTGGGTCCTGTGAGGTTTATTAAGGCCAGCCTTGAAGTATGGAAGGAAAGAAGGAAGGAAGGGGGGGGGTTGGCGTTTCCGTAAACTTTCATTAGCAAAGTCTTCTCGAAAAGATGGGTTCTATGGTATTATCCTAGCCACAACGAAGGTACTAGCACAAGCTCTGCCAAACGTTTACAGTTCAAATTATGCATGAAATCTGGTACCAGTACCTTTATTGCCGTCAAGACAGTGCCATGGTACCTCCCTTTCGGCGAAGACTTTGCCAATAGGAGTGTGCTGTATACATCAATGAGAATTGGTGGAATAAGATGGGAGGGTTCGGTGTCTCGGCGTTTGGCGGGTTCGTTAGTTTTTATGTATGGTTAGTTGGGAGGGCATTCTGGGACCATTGACTGGCAAAACAGTAGTGTGTGCCCGGGGGAGGAGGAGACAGAGCTTATGTTATATATATGCACATTAGAAGTATCCCTGCGGAAACGGGCATTCAATGTTTTCTCCCCTACAGTAAGAACTCGAATAATCGGACCCGAGATGGGACGTTGGAGTTGCCTTTGCTGGTAAGGGTTGGCTCTTTTTTCTTTTTCTCCTCTCTTAAGCTCAGTCTTGTTAAAATATTCACGAAGGTTCCATATCTGCGACACAGTTACTACACCGGGAGTGAGGAGAAGGAGAGTTTTTGTTTAAAGATTGTTGGGAGGTATGGAAGTTGAAGCAATGGCATGTATGAGCGAATGGTTAGGTGCATCAGAGATGTTTTGGGAAGATTCACGAATCAGACTAGGGGTACTAAAGGGTTGGAGCTAGTGTTAGCTAGAAGATGGAATGAACGAGTGTCACACTTTGATGATAGCAAAACAGGAGAAGGTATCAGGAAAGTTTGGAAAGGAGCATTCAGGAAAAAGTCTGTAAGTAGTTGAAACGGGCGAAGGGATTGAAGGACGAAATCTGTAGGAAAGTTCAGGGTGTGGTTTGGAAAGCCAGAGATGGTGATGGAAGAACAGAGTTGAGTGATGGTGAAGAAGTGTGTTTCTTGGAAGAGAGTATTGTGTATATATAGGACGCTGCTGGCAGCACAGAAAGAGTAAGGACCGCAAGACTCTCTACCGAACATAGACTATTTTGAAGAAGTCTGAGGGGTCAGTTTCCGCTATGCGCTCACCCCCATATCCAAGAGAGGGAATTTCGGACGTCTTAGCCTCCAATTATTCGAGCTCTTACTGTACTCGCATAGTACAGACACCTTGGCATCTAGTTTGGCAGTATCCAAGTCTCCCTTTGCGATTTGGCTGCAAATGCAGGAGGAAATACCACGCCTCCGCTCCCCAGGTGAAGCTGAGAAACAAAATTGATAATATCAACCCTTCTAATAAGGAACAGCCTCCCAGGAAACAATCATCAGAGCAGAATCACCGAGGGGACTTTCCTCTCCACTTCAAGCTTCCACCTTCTCTAGCCATAGGGCGAGAGCCTCAATCGGCGAGATTGCCCTACGCACGTATATAAATCTCGTGTAAGGAGCAGGGTTCTGTAAACTATGCAATCTGCGCCCATCCAGGAAGTGAAAATAAATCTCTAGTATGCATGTTAGCTCCTGCAATGGTTGGAGCTTAAAGAAAGCGCCAAAGAGTGAAGGGGCGAAAGTGCAATAGCCTCTATGCTTAGTAGAACATAGAAGAAAGGTAGACTAGATAGTTGTTCAATCTATCTACTAACCAAGTACGGCCAGGAGATATATATCCCTGCTTAACTACCAACTTCAAAAACTCCCAAATCTTAATCGGCTTTAAAGAAACACAATAAGCTGACAAATCCAGATCCCTAGTCATTCCAAGCAATCTATGATAGAACTATCCCGATATTCCACGGCCATCCGTGACCCAGAAAGCCCATGTACTGTGCCACCTACCATATGCCCGAGAGCAGAGTATATGAAAGAGACACCGTGGAACCAAGCACCCAATAGCTAACGCCCGATGGCAACATGCATCAACAAAACCAAAAACCAAAAACCAAGGCTAACTAGCATAAGATGTTAATGCAGCAATCCACAGGTATGCGCCTACACACTGTGCATCTCAAACCGAATGCCATATAACCGCATATCTCCTAACCACATGGTCAAATATCTGCATATCCGCATAACAGCATGCCCTTGAAGTGATCTGACAACAATGTGCTATGTAAAACATAGTGCTATGTGCCAATTTTCCGCCTCGAGAAATGGAGAAATCAAAGGTGATCGCCTAAACTGGACTGCGCTATGTCCTACGCGCAAATATCCTTCCAACAACTATTATCCACTTGGGAGATGGGGCCTGGGCCCCTGATGGGTGTGCGGTCATTTTTGGCTTTTTTGGGTCTGAATGGTGGAGGAGGGCCCGTGTGGGTGGGTGAGGTTTTGGGTGGACACATCGTGGTACTTGTGTATGATACGAAACATAATAACAGGCCGATGGAACTACACACGGGCGCCTGCTGACCTCCCCTGGGTTCTGTGGTCTGCATTCTGACAATTGAGGATGAGGATACTGCGCTGTGGAGCTAATACTACCATTCAAGTGTGGTACCCGCTGAGCCTACCAGCCGGTTGGAACTTCGCAATAGATATAATAATATTATTATATGCCTGGAATATAGTACTTGTCCCAGGCAAGAAGTATCCGGAAACAGGGGTGATCCTGGAGTCAGAATTTTGTATGTGACTTAGATAAGCACGGATTTTGTACCATACAAAACTCCGACTCCAGGATCACCCCTGTTTCCGGATACTTCTTGACTGGGACAAGTACCTGTCAATACCCTGTCCCCTTAATGATTGTTCTAGCATTTGAGGGTTTCTAATACCAGAACACACTTCCTGGGTGTCTAGCCCAACCTTGACCATCAAAATAATCGGAAGGGGTTTTTGAACCTTTATTCCGCAAAGTCCTGCTTGTTATAAAATGTAGAGACCATCCTTTGCGGAGTGTTGGGGCAGATTTGTCATTGGATTTGGTCAGTGTGTTCAATATCATATATTTGTAAACTTCTCGGACAAAAGCCACTATGAGTATGATAAGCACAAGTACCACTGGAAGCACACTGAAACAACAAAACTCATAGTCTCTGAAAATGCTGATTTGCGCCCCCACCGAATAACCAATTAACGCAAAGAAGGTATCAGTAGATATCTAAAGATCTAGTGAATCCAAAATCCGCATTTCTACAAAAAATGCTTCGGCTCTGGAAGCCACATTCATCGATTAGAGCGTCCAATCTTCAAACCGGAGCTAAGAGCCATAAATTTTATGCACTCCCAGGGGAAAATATACCTACTTTGAAGAACTGCCAGTCTTGTACAGCAACAATCCGTTCAATATTGCACCATATGGCCCAATGCTAAAATCCCACAGCTAGAATACCAAGGGCCACGTTTTTGCCAAGAACTGATATATTTGCCAAGCAGGTTGGTGTATGATAAAAGCGGGCATCAATGACATCTTTTGTCAGGGCATTGCATCAGAACCAACTACCGGAAGCACATCCAACCGGGGATTACCCGTCGATTCTGTTTTTGCCCCATTTCTTCCGTTCCTCTTGGCCTGCTAGATGTCTTATTCTCACCGGGGGGGTGGGGGGGGGGGGGTTAGATCATCGGCGGAGAAAAACGTCAGATTCGGTGAATTATCCGATGATCAGATGTCTCAGATCGATGTCGAGAAGTCTTGCAGTGCATGATAAGAAGGATCATAGATATCGTGAAATAACAATACCCGGGCGATCGCAGCTGATCCTTTGGGGGTCTCAGGATAAGTTGAGTGTATCGGGGCCTATCGTTTTGCTGCTGCTGAACCAGGTTTGGTGGAAATGGTTAAGTGGGGGGTTGCCTTGGCAAGCATGGATAATCACTCGTTTTTCCGATTGGGTTGGGGCTCGAGGATTGAGTGTGCATATATGGAGATGCCGGGTGTGAGTAGAGCGCTTGTAGCGATGAGGGCTTGCTTTCTTATACTTCCGGCATACCGGGGACGGAGTTGCTTCCGTTAATTAGAGGTGCCAAGGTGTGTCTCTGACTTTCCATTGTTTTGGACACTTCGGCTGCTTGGGATATCTGGGGCGTGGGCGCCGTGTTGTACTAAAGGCATCCTAGTACCATAATAGGGGCCAACGCAATAGAGGCTTGTAGGGTCCGCTGGAGGGCTGCGGACATGAGCGAAGTATCTCATCCTGAAGTGCAGCTTGCCGAGCTCACTAGCTCAGTGGTAACTTGCTCAGCTTTGCATAATATCCGGAGCCTAAAACAGAGCTTGGGTATCTAAGGCCGGGGACGCAAGTAGGAGAGGCTGGGTATTTTTGATATTTATACCAGTGGGGAAAAGGGATGATTGGATTTTACGTCCTCCGGGTTGAAGTATTTCTATCGGGTTTCGAGAATAGCCAGGGAGTATACTCAACTAATAGGGAAAGGAGAAGGGTAAAAATGTATTTTAAGGGATACCATTGGCGGGTTAATTTGTTGTATGGTTGCGGGGTGGCAAGGGCTAGTAAAGCAACCCGGTTGAGCGCCAAAGAGACAGTCATCACATGTTTCGCGGATAACTGAGGGCAGAGAAAATTTTTAAGGAGCGATGCGTTTGAGCACGCTCGCAGTGGGCGATAACTAGTACTGAACTCTTCTATTATATGAGCTAACTTCCGAAAATATCATTCGATGAGCCCGCGACTAGGGAGGGAGGGCCCCCTGGATCCGGGCTTCCACAGTATGTCAGGTTGTGAAACGAGTGATACCTAGTGGCTGGGCACTTCAAAAAAAAACTTCTACAAATGCCTTGTACTGGCAAGGACGAACACGAGGCTAAAGTCTTCGGATGGGTGCGCAATGCCATAAGGGGATATCACCGCAACTCACCCCTCGATAATCCCAGCCCCCCCCAATTAAAAGCCCACTCCTGACTGCACTTCACCCCGAAACACACCGCACCCACCCTAACGGTCACCCTTCCTTCCCTTCCGCCTCCACAACATGCCATCGAAATTCCGCATATTTTTCCGCATCGCAGCACCACCGGATACATATATATCCCGCGCCAAGGGAAAGGCTCGGGGAGTTGGCGCGTTGAGTATTACCTAAATACCTCAAGGGGATAAGGGAAACTGCAGAAAGCGACAATGGGGGGGTTGGCAAGTAGCCTCCCGGGAGTTGAATACGTATTTAATATTCCAGCGACCACCGTGGTGAGGCGGTATTTCTTTTGTATAGGTTGCATAAAAGGGAGGGAGATCAGGAATTATAGCGGGTAGAGACTTCAAAATTATTAAATAATCGGTATTTCGGTTAATTGAATGATGAGTATGGGGGGGAGCGCGGTGCTGATGCATTACTTTGATGGAGATGTATGTGTACGGTATGCTGCGCTGAGAATTAATGCTCCTACCCGGTGCTGGAAGTGGCCTCATGCGTTCTGATGGTAAGCCGCAGATTATGCGTTTTTGGCACTTGGTTGTGTGTAGCGCCGTGTGAAATACCCATTATATCGAAATCATGTTCTTCCGATGATTGATGCTGCCGGCTAGGCCTCGGGCGAATAAGGCTGTAAGCCAAACCCGCGGTAAGCACAAGGCATTGCTAAATACTCGCTACTCGTGAGGCGTAGTGCTCCTCAGGGGCCTGCAAGAGAGAAGAAGCTCCATACAGCTCCTAAAATTAATAGAAGGGGTTGCGGCTATGAGGCCTTGAGGCTGGGGTCACAGTTCCGCCACCTAGATGTTAGTTGACAAATTTGTCCTCGGGAGGAGCACCTGCCGACGAAGTTTCAGACTTGGTACAAATTTTGGATCCTGACTAAGACCCCTCCTCCGGTTCGACCGGCCGATCCCATGGAAGATAATGATGGGATTGTGGAATGCAATTGATTTTTCTAGATCTGGTGGATGGAAGGGAATGCAGTGCACTGTGCTTTAACATTGGCCACGGGACCGGACTTCAGTGCGTACAGGATAAGGACATTTACCATGCATATGTATGTCTCAAACGGGCTTCTCTCTTCCGAGTTGATGCATAGGTTTGGAAATTTAGATGCTGTTTGGCATGCTGTGGGAAGAAAAGTTTTTTTTTTTTAAACCTTCGGTGACGTCCTCTATTGCAAATGAAAGATTTTATAACGTTGGATTATTATTGCTATCACTGCTACTTTTGCTCCTGTATAGCCAGCTATTCAACAAATTATTTTTTCCACCGGTTAGAACTTAGGATTGCTGGTTTGGGGGCAGGAAGTGGCCCTACTCGAGCGGTGGACAGCACTGGACAGGTGCTGTGCTTTGTGGACAGAGTTACAACTTGACGACCACCACCGCCCTTGAACCTGGGTCTAGTTTTTCAAATGCACACACAAGCTGCTGTCCACTTCTCAGGGTTCGTTCTGCCCGAGGCAAATATCGTCCGTGATACCCCGGGACTACAACAAATGGAAAGTCGGTCAAGTCGAATTATGCAAATAACTCCACGCCGGCAAATTCAACCTCAATTGCCTAAGGGAGCAATATATCACAAAGTTGCATTCCCACATTCACAGAATATCCTCTGCCCTCCCGAAGGCCCAATCCTAAGACATTCTAGGGCTCTCTCGTGCTAGCCGGCATCTATCTATCCGCCCGGGGGGGGGGGGGGGGGTAAATCTCCGCTGAATGAGA
>Ga0307509_10001285_pt1 | contig 42605 bp, 56 predicted proteins | sample 10_EM_MG_FD_202245 | JGI IMG/M metagenome (GOLD analysis project Ga0307509, IMG submission 202245) | Populus trichocarpa ectomycorrhiza microbial communities from riparian zone in the Pacific Northwest, United States - 10_EM | ecosystem: Host-associated > Plants > Roots > Unclassified | place...
CTGTACAAAGGGGAGCAAGCTCCCCAATGAAATACAAGATCTTAGTGCTTAAGCCGTTTTCGAGATATTCTTCAGCACTGTGCCGAACGCATTCCCCACCACGTCCTTCAGAAAACCAGCGGTTTTTACAGTGGTTGCGACTGTTTCCACCATGTCCCCAGCAAAATTCCACCCCGCGGATGTAGCAGCACCAGTCTTGTTTCTTCCCTGGGCTCCAGCAGCCATCATGATTCCTGCCTTGACAGAATCCAATTCGTTGAGGACCTCGACACCAACAGACCGGGCCCAGACAATCGGCTGAATGTCTGTTGCATATAATTTGTGCAGCTTATCTGTGGCAGACATCACGGCGTGGTTTGCAAAGTACCGTTCTTGTACGTAAGGGAGAAGAGCAGTGTAAGAACCTAACATGGATAGTGAGTCAGAATGTAACTATATCATTGAAAGGAGGCATACCGATATCCCCACCAGTGAGCAAACTCTCCTTGATACATCTGGCAAGACACTCTACATCAGCCAAACCAAGATTGAGGCCCTGCCCAGCCAGTGGGTGAATGGTATGTGCTGCATCACCGACTAGCACTGTCCGCGCACCTGCTCCCTCACCGATGTATGACTCAGCATGGTTGAAGCGCAATGGGAATGATACCATAGACCCAGACTGCAGTTCAGTCACAAGAGGAGGGACACATTCGGAGTCTGCTGGGGGGATACCAAGATTGTCGGGTTTCTTTAGGGCGGATGCATAGGAAGAAGTCTGGTCAATTGCATGTGCTTGTTCACGCCAGTATATTTCTTCTCTTATTTCACTTGGAGATATTGGCTTCCCAGCAGCGTGAGCATCCAAAATTCTCTTGTGAAGATATTTCATCGATACGTTGGGTAATCTGAATGCAGCATTAATCATACTAGTGAGAACATCAGGCTCACAAGCAAGGAGGGAGGCGGCCAGCGGAGGTTTTGTCGACCAGACTAGGGAAGATGCAGTTGAACTAAGAGGAAGGAATGCAATAGGTCCAGTTGGTAAAAACCGTTGATAGCAAGTTGTATTTGGGCCTTCGTAGGCACCACGAGGAGAGTGGTTCATGGTGGCAACGATTGCTTGAGTATTGTATGACCATCCGAAGGAAGGTATTTTTGCAAATTCTCGAACAGGGGAGTTAAAGCCATCAGCACCAACCTGAAATGGTTGAATGATTATTAGTACCAGTTCAAGATGCCTCAAATAACTCTTGATAATTACCAACAACCTCGCCCTTAGAACGTTCTGATTGTCGAGGTGAATTAAAGGCCATCCACTGCCATTAAATGCATCGGTCTCAATGGAAGTAACTCTCGTACGCTGGTGGATTTGAACCTCAGGGATGCTATCAAGTTGCCGTAGAAGACCTCGTTGAAGATTAAGGTTCTCTGTTAGGCGAGCCATACTGGGGCTCCTTCCAGTGGAAAGAATATCACCGGCGGAAAATTCGATGCGTGCGTCCGATACACCATCCCAAACCTTAATAAAATAACCGTCAGTACTGTGAATGGATATTTAAAGACAGGTGTGGATTTTGCCTGCATTTCCTCGACAGAACAAGTTCGGGATTCCTCGATATTTTCCCAGGAGCCTATATCTATAAAGGCAATTAATGCAAATGAAAGTCGCATATGAAACTAAACATACCTCGTAGGAATGCTTGCGAGGCGTTTGTAAGCGAACTGACGCGATTTGAGAAGGAACCTGGCGTTCGATTCCAAGCTTTGATTGAATTCAAGTCTCCGCCTTCTATCAGAGTTATCTTCATACTTTTCCTCACAGACGGAAAGGATCCTGTCTCTCCTGAGAATCATAAATTGCGCATGTGAACGAGAGTAACTACCTAACGCGCTTGCCAACGCGAGTCCAGCGGGCCCTCCTCCGATGATAACAATATCACTTTCTACCACATTTGGTTCAGAATGCGTTGAGAGACACCTCCTTTTGGAACCTCCGAGACAGAGCTTGAGGACATTTCGGCCTGCGCCTCTTGCGTTTGTGGTCGTCACGGTCAAGGACATCTTGATGGCAACTTCTCTAACAATGAACACGTGCCTGGAAATACGCGGACATGAGCGGCTCTTCATCCTCCTCTTTCGGGGTCTATGGCGGCTCCTATTGGACCTGTATCCGCTGCTCAGGCTATCGGCGAATATCTTCAGTCTCCAGACGATTTGGTCAAAGTCTCAGCTTTCCGAAAGAAACTTGAGAAGGAAAAGGCGTCCATCGATACAAGACTTAACAATGGCGTTAAAGAACAATTGCAAGCCACAAGACTGGGTTTGAAGAAATTTCTCGGCACAAGAGAGAACGTACAGACTATAAAGGACGAGATGGTATCGATTGAAAGAGAGTGTGAGGATCCCTCTGTTCGTGTGGCTACATTCGACCAAATCAGCAGGGTATGTGTATTGGTACTCCTCAAGTAACCATGGTCTAAAATACCCTCAGGTTTCATTGGTGCATCGCAATTTTGAATCAACAGAAGAAATGGTGAACAATCTTCTTGAAATGGCCGCCCAATTGGACAATCTCGAACAAATGCTTGCGGCAGATTCCAGAGAAATTGTCGGACCTGCCCCAAATCTGCTTATCATCCATTATCAACTCAACCAACTTGAACGCTTTCGGAATCAAACTTTGCATCAAGCAAAGAAAGCGTTGCCCAGCTCCCAGGCCACTTTAACTCGATGGTTCGAGCGGCTAAACAAAGTCATTGCTGAATTCGACGAATATATTGTGCAACTTGCTCAAAACATTCTCAATCTCGTTCGCGCAGGCCATTCGGATGTTGTGGTCAAACTTATCAAGATAGCTGAGGTTGAAGGAAAGGAAGACGAGAAGGTGTGTCCTTTCCTGGCAATTCAGTGGGGTTTGTTCCGATGTTTTTTTTTTTTTTTTTGAAGTCTTTGGTAATGCGCTTTGTGAAAAAAGCGGCCAAGTTAGATGCCGCTCTCAAATTCAAATCTCTCCAAGCAGACGCTCGCGTGCTCAAACATTACCGATCCAAGATTACCAAAGGCATCACTCAATCTATACACGACAAAATCCAGGACTCATATAAACGATCAGAAGACAATCCAGTGGCATTCCTCGGGAGTTTAACTTGGCTCTATCAAGATATCCTTCGAGTTGAAAGCGACGTCGTCCCCTGCTTTCCAGCTGAATATGAAATCTATTCTCTATATCTCCGAGAGTATCACAAGGCACTCAACATCGTAGTCAAGAAGATAGCCACCTCGAAGACAGATGCAAGTATCCTGTTGACCTTATATGAATGGCTAAAGGAATACAAGGCCAACATGAAAGAACTCAACGTTTCGCTTGACCTTTTAGATCCTCCATTGCTGGATGGAAAAGAGCAGTCACTCATCGAAAACTACGTCCAGCTTATCATCCAGAAACTCGATGAATGGACCGCCAATCTTATGAAAACGGAGGTGGCCGAATTCACGAAACGAGATGAACCGCCAGAACTCGACAGTGATGGACTATACGGAATGCAGGGCGGAGTCATCTTATTCCAGATGGTCAACCAACAGGTCGATCTCGCAACGGAAAGTGGCCAAGGGGCGATCCTCGCTCGGGTCGTGGGCGAAACAAATCGTGTGATGCGAAGTATTCAGGACCAGTGGTCGAAAGTGATCGATTCGGAGTTCAAAAAACAAATCGAAAAACCGGAAGAAGTGGCGGGTGGTCTTGTGGAATACTGCATCGCGCTAGCTAATGACCAGATAAAATCGGCCGACTTCGCTGAAGCCCTTCTTGCCCGCCTCGAATCTTTGGTTTCTCAGAAATATGGTGCACCAATCAGTGAGCGGCTGAATGATGCCATCGATGGGTATTTGGATGTCGCCAAAAAGTGTATGCAAACCCTCATCGACATCGTGTTTAACGACTTGAAACCCGCCACGAAGAACCTCTTCCAACTACCTTGGTACGATGGTGTTATGCGCCAAATCATCGAAACAATGAGAGATTATATGGCTGATTACCAAAGCTACCTCAACTCTGCCTTGCTCGAACTTCTAGTGGAAGATCTCATCGATACATTCCTATTAACGTACCTCAACGCCCTCGCCAACGCACCGAAACTGAAAATGCCAGCTGCCGCTGAGCGATTCAAGGAAGATATTACAGAAGTCTACGCCTTCTTTATCACTCTGGCGCCAGCTCCTGAGATCGAGGCGCGATTTGCAGTTCTGGAAATGATCCTCGCGATGTTGGAGGCATCAAAGGATATTGCATTCCTATCTTTCTGGTCGTTTGCCAAGGTCCATGGTCCGAACATTGCATTTGTGGAGGGCCTCATGAAGTCGAGGGGCGACTTCGACCGTTCAGCCGTCAACGAAATCATGGAGAGCATAAAGCGCAAGGTTAAGGACGAAGGATTGACAGATCGTAAGTTACCCTTATCCCATGTTTCCCTTCTGAGATTGACACTGATTCCCAGCGGCCGAGCCAACCATTATGAAGAAGGTCAATGTACAAAATGCATTCTCTAGATTCCTTCGGACATGATAGTATTCGTATCTAGTTTCCACCTTGTTCTTGTTGATTCAACCCATTTGTATCTTTACATCACAATTTGCATCTATATAGTAATACCCCTGATTTACCCTACTGTAACCGGAACCATCATTCGGTCTTTGTTTTGTCCACTGGTTGGTTGGATCTATCAGGCAGAACAGCTGCGACTTCGTCGATTTTCTTGAACTGCCAAGGGAAGCGGGATGGATACAGGAACGGCCTGAGGTCAAATCCTAGATTGCGAAATTTGAGTTCTCTTAGTGGCACAAAATTGGGCATACACACTGTTGTCGTCGGGGCTATATGATTCCTGTATTGTTTTTCGTGAGCTTCGACAAGAAGGTAGGAGAAAGCGTGGATACTGACTGCATGATAAGCAGGGGTCAAAGTAGTCATTTTGTGACGATTTCGGGCATGTTCGAAGAAAAATAGTTTGACTTTCTCAGCAATCTGTGAATGATTGGTATTTTACGTCCTCCTTTTTTTGGGTGAATATCTATTTACCTGGATCGGGGACAAGAAGGAACCCCACTCATGGACGAGCTTTGTGAAGGTGCTGTATGGGCCACATTTCTCGACCTTGCGCATGCGACCAAATACGGACAGTTCATCGTAAGTCATACCCATATCAGCCTGAAGAAGAAAAAGATTATTCATAAAGGACGGAGAGAAAGAGGCCCAATATACCTCATCAGATTGAACATAATTTTCTGTAATAGGTTCGAGCTCGGCAGTAGGTACAGCATCCAAGAAGCTATGAATGATTAAACTGTCAACTATTGAGAAATGTCAATGCAGACTGAAATGACCTTCTTAGGATGGGAAGACCGAAAGCACCTTCGGCATATGCAATGAACTTTTTAAGGTCGGTTTTACTTATACCACCAATGGGATTAATGTCCGCTGGGGCATGTTAGAGGGTGAATTACTAAATGACGACTATACATTACCGGAGGAGCAATCATATTTTGTAAGATAACCACGAAGACTAATTCGCAGTTCAGTAATTTGTTGAATACCAAAAGAAAAATACAAACCTTTCATCAACATTTGCACTTCCAAGGACTAGCAGGCCTCCATTTTTACCTCGAACCCAAGGCAAAAGTTGTGCGAACATATATGAGAGAACCATTCGGAGCCGAGCCTGTCATGAAATGAGGGTAAAGATATGGAACCATTATCATCACAGCGTTTTGACCTGAATATTTTGCAGGGCCAAATTCTCTGCATTGGTGCCTCCTTGAGAACGGAACTGGGGGCGAGCGCCTGTAACAAGGCCAAACAAATTTCGGACTGCTGTGACAATTGTGTCCATGTTTAGGTCAATGTGGTAGCTAGCAAAAATAAGACTTGAGAAAATATTTTATGCACATTTTTTGCGGCATTCTCACCTCCCAATAGCTTCTGCGAGTTGTTTGGCCCTTCGCCGAGTTTCTATGCTGGAGTTTTCTGTGCCCATATAACATGTATGAAAGATTCTAGTCGCAAACTCCCTGGGATCCGTTGGAAGGTAATCCGAATCTTCAGGCTCGCCAGTCATGCGCCTCGCGTCTGCAATAACTTGGATTTCTTATACCAAAATTAATTTAAACACAGGTAACGTATTAGAAAGCATACCTCCGCGACCCGCTGCCTCTGCGACCAGTCGGCACATAGAATGTACAATAACAGCTGTGGCACAACTGTCGATACCACCACTGAGGGGAATGAAGTATCCTTGTGTCCGCGAGCGACGAAGATAGTCCCAAAGCCAACAGGCAGGGCCCAGCCTATTCCACATGCACGGTAAGAATCTCTATTTTAAAACAGGAAGTCTAACCACGAACGCGATTTCTTCTTCGGGGGTGTGGTAACGGACTGGAATGGACTTTGTGCCAATCAAACCAACCATATCCTCTTCACTAACTTCGTCGAATTTGCCACTGGTGAGGGCGAAGTCGACCTCCACCCGGTGGTATCTCTCGGCTGAAGCTGCCTGCATGCTTCTGCTGGAAATGGCGCGATGGGCCCGAACGTCCTCAATGTCGATGGTAGCAGTGATGACTTCGACATCTGTCAAGGAGAACTGAGAACCCTGAGCCACGACTCGTCCATTCACGGCAATCATAGCGCATCCGTCGTAGTAAAGACGGTCTCCGTCACATCCTTGTTGATTAGCATATAGATAAATACCACCAAGCTGAAGTATAGTGCATTCAGTGTGAGATGGAAGGCATAGGAAGACAAGCCAAATACTTTTAGAGTCGCTTCTTTGATCAATTCCACTCTCCTGTAAAGCTTACGGAGTTCATGGTGACTACCACTAGAATTAGTGAAGATCTCCACTCCGTCAAGACCCATCAAAATGTGGGGACTGAATGTTAATAGAAATAAGAAACATTAATTGGATGAACAAGTCAGAAAGTATGACCTCGCAGGGGTGAAGAGTTCTTCACACAGTTCCACTCCAATGCAGGTGTCGGTCGTGCTGACGACAGCATCTCCAAATGGCACTTTTACCTAGAATATGAGTGGTGTCAGAGCCATTTTGTGCATAAAAAAGTTTTCAACCTGTTTGGTGACTGCCTGGATGATCCTAGGGAGATAGTGATCTTCCCACTGCCTATGTTTTGCCCAAGGTGTGAAATAACGCAATTCGCGATAATTTCCGTCATTGGCCAACCACATTTTTGGCCGAATAAGGAGGATCTTCTTGTCATGAACGATTACTCTGCAATTATAAATGACGTTCTTATGGACGATGGGCCTGATTTTGGATGGATTCAGCGTGATGGGGTGAGTAAAGCGGTACTGACATTCCAAGGTCACATACGATCCCCAACGTTTCATCCGACGATAGAATTTTGGCAAGAACCTCCCAAGAATGAAGTACGGTGTCGCCTGGGAAGGCATATAAATATGGAGCACCAGAAGTGGAGTTGTACAATAAGAACCTTCAAGGAAATGATCTAAACATCCATATCCACTATCCAAATGTGAACGACGAATACCCGAAATTGAAGACGATGCACGCTGCACTCACGGAATCTCAAGCTCCGGTCCAACCCTAAGTGTTGCCCCGCGACTCTTAGCGAGTGCAATGCTCGTCATGATCCTTTCATAGTTTCCCTGGGATGTTTCAGCTTCAACAAGCATGAACAAGGAGCAAGAACTCACCTGGAAATCGAGTGCCCATTGATTGAGAGAACTTGGAACCGATTAGAGGGGGGATATTGATACTATTTATATGAGATAGCTACCAGCTGTAATACGTGAATCAAGGCGTCGAGAAGTTAGAGGAGAAATGGCCGTACGTAGCCAAAGTTATGAGATGACCCATAGCACCCCGGAATGAAGTGGGGAACAAATGTGTTGGATTAACCTCCCTACAGTTCACGCCTTTTTAATTAGTACGGGCACCTATGGGAAGTTGCTCGTGAATATGAAGTTCAAAGCCAATTGCAAGGTATGCAGGAGTGAGATTCCGAGTCTTGTTATCAGAACATGCGGGCCGACGATTTCCGAACATGACTTGTATGATTTACCTACATCCTGCACCTTAATAGAGAAATTTTGATTGATGGACTATGGAAAGCTCTATGTGTTCTATCTAGACGCAAACCTGAATGGATATGAGAGGTATACTGAAAATGTGCAAAAACGAAAGCTGGTGTGACATGCAGGAGGTACTTGTTGTACAGCGAAGGGGGTATTATATTACAGAAGAAGCCTGCCGCAGCAATCTTTAGGCCGGAGTATTTGAGTAAGAGGGCGGGGCTACAAGGAGAAAGAGTGGAAATGAGCATCTGATAGGGTTGAGCAGACATGAGACTGCGTACCAGGAGAACGAGCACCACTTTTGAGGACATTCACCATCGCGGCTCTTTCTTCATCAGTGAAGTTGTCGGCAAGACGAAGGAATCCCTCCATCGCGGCTTTACGGTCGTCTTTTGTCAGTTGGATCATTTGGCGCAGGAGATGGTCAGCCCTCAATTGGGCGGCAGTTTGTGCAAGATCCAATTTTTCAAGGGCCTCAGCGACTTGACGGTAGTCGGTTGTAGGTTCGATGGCGGCCAAGTTATTCAACAAACGCGACCGATATTCATATGTAGAGTCAGGAGTAGCTTCGGCAAGCTGTGAAAGAGCGGCAGAACGAGCAACGCGGGCACGAACAGCCCAATAGAAGTGGCGTCTTGCATTTTTCCATACCGCAGGTTTCGCACAGCCCTTAGCTTCCATGCGTCCAGTTCGACTACAGAAAATGTTTAGCCATAGACAGTGTATAGATCAACAAAGGGACTTACTCGTGAAGGTCGGCATAGAGAAGCGCGATCTGCTTGTATGTGGGTTGGAGCAGGGTCTCCCGCTCCGTCAATGCTGTCGAAGCAGCAGCGCGCTCCTCTGCCGTCTTGCTGGAATCCTTGCTTGCACGTTTCAAGGAGGCGTAAGTCGAATCCAACCGCTCCATCAGGGTCAGGATTTTGTCACGACGCATCTTGATCTCGACGATGCCCTCTGGTTCAAGAACACCAGCCCGGGCGTCGACATCTGCATACATCTCCATCTGCTCAGAGTTGATTGATGGATCAAGGACGACCCAGGCTCCTCCACGAAGTTCGCCATTTGGTACGATATAGACAAACACGGGCTGCTTGTAGCTCGAGAGGCCGTCGACGATCTTGGACCCTTGTTTCAAGATTTCGTCGTACATATCTTGTTGACCACCAGAGAATCCACGCCAATTCGCGAAAATGATCAATGGTAGACCCTCGCGATTGAAGTCGAAAATGGCCTGGGCGGTCTTGTACGCTGAATTGGGATACCACACTTGACCAGCTTCCATAATGCGCTGCTCAAAGGATGAAGGATTGGCTGGGTCGGCGGGAACAACACGTTCGATCGTACGCGTCTCGACGGCGATAACACCCATAGGGATACCACCAAGACGAGCACGACCAACGACAACGGTCTGAGCCCATCCGCTGAGAGTCTCCTGGAATGACCCGTTGTCGAAGAAGCCGCTCAGGTATTCAGATGATGTTTCGTCAATCTTGCCCTCGATGAACCAGCGAGGATCGTATGCGCCCTTTGGTGGCATGTAGTCGATGTCGCGATCCCATGTGTCGGATGTCATTCGAACAGGAAGTGCACCATCCTTCACCTCTGGCACGTAAGAGAGCCATTCAAGGATATGGGTGGCTCCTTGAAGATCACTACTTGCTGTCAAGTGAGAAACACCGTTCTTGAACATGATTTGGGTACCACCAAGTTGGAGATTGGAGGTATAAACTTCGCGACCGAGGACTTTGTTGAGAGCCGGAGCACCGGTCAAAATAATGGGCTGCCCTTCGACTTGCACTGCACGCTCTCCAAGGCGGACAAGGTAGGCACCGATTCCGACTGAGCGAGCGGTGACCAAAGTAATGGTGAAAATGTCGTCGTAGGCCCGGGAGGTCTCTCCGGCAATAAGACCAGAACCTTTCAGGCACTCAACACCGAGGCCATCTTGGAGACCAATGACGTCCGTGATCTTGAACCGACGTTCACCATCCTCCACTATTTCGACCGTCCTGACGGAATCCGGCCCCTTCTCCTTGAGCTTAAGGTAATTCTCTGGTGTGAGGTAGAGATAGTTGACACCCTTCTCTGGGCGAGCATGATCATTCCAAGCAGCGGAAAAGAGAGGAAGGGCCTCCTCTGCGAGGCCAATTCTAGCGCCAGAGTTGGCAGATAGATAAATGCGTGGTAGACCCAAGTCGCGGGCGTATTGAGTGACGAGATAGAAGAACTGATCCTCAGCAGGGCCAAAGGAACCAATCTTATATGTGATGTCGTTGGCGACGACAACAACTTTACGTCCGAGAGGAAATTCTGGAGTCCTCAATGTGAACACCCAACCCACCATACCACATGTGTTGTTGCCTTGGGCCCTGTCGACCTCCGCGAGCTTGTCGTGTTCGTCAAGTACGAGCTCCTTGGAAGTCAAAAACAGTTTGGGAACAACGAGAGCAGGATCGGTCTTGCGCGCTTTAATCCAAACATTGTGGAGAGCCTTTGAGAAGAGGTCGGGGAAGTCGTACACGTAGGTTGTACCGATGAGGTGAGCCTGATAACGTTTAGGCTGTAGTGACTCTTTGGTGGGGTAGGCCTGGTGCACCGGGAGCAGATGGAGGGGCCCCTTTTCACCGATGGACTTCAAGATCGTGGTTCCCTTGTCGGTCGTAATCTCCTGGTAACCGCGATAGTTAACGATAAAGCCGGAGACATTCTCAATGATGCAGCGTATTGGGGTGACATTGCCTTCATTGTCTTCAAGAGCAATCCGAATCTCAGAGCCAGTTACGTGCAGACGCCACAACCGCTTGCCGTGTCGTTCAATGAAGCCGGAAATAGCAGCAAGCACGTCTTCGTACTCGACTGCCAAGTTGTAGACAAAGTTCATGAAGATGTGGTTGCAATCTGCGTTACGGTGTTCTGCGCTGACAATTTCTAGAGCGTCAAGGATACTCGTCACCAGCCGGTCAGTCTCGGAGATGAGATATTCTGCCGTGCTCATGGAACCACGAAGGCGACCTGGTCGCACAAGGGCACGAATAAAGAATCGGTTATCCAGTTGGTTCTCGTGGGCGATAGCATGGTAAATGTGGATTTGTTTGGCCTCCACAAAGCAGGGTTTCAGGTTATAATTGGAAAGGCGACTGAGTTCCAATTGGAATGCAAGGGCCGGTTCGATGTTACGAATAGCCTGTTCTTCGTTCCACGCGCCATCGAAGTCACGAAGGGTGAAGTAAACTGGGTATGTTCCGCGGCGGCAGAGAAGGATGGAAATGCGACGGATACCTCGCTGGGTAAGGATGCTGGCGTGGTCATTGACAAAAGAGTGAATCTCCTTGTTCCAATCGGTTTCAGCCATATCGTCTTCCTCGCGGAAGATGCGAAGGGCAATGTTGACGACGTTAGGTGGTTGACTGTTGATACCGTATCTCTCCGAGAACTCCTGGGGATCAAAGGCAGGCAACATAGAAACAACGTTGTTGAACCCCTTTGCCATGGATCTGAGATTAGGGAACGAGGCAATAGCTCCTGTGCGAACGGGTTGAGATTGATGACGATTGATCATATACGTCAAGTCGCTGACGGAGGCAGATCGACGAGGTTCATAAGTCCTGGGAAGAAGGCATCAGGAAATAACGCAGGGAAAGCAAGAGGGATGTGACATACCCTGTCGCAAAGCGCGGGGTGTCCGGAGGCGAATGCGACTGACCGAGGTTAAAGCGCCAGGTTACGACGGGCGGAACCTCCCCATCATCGAGGGCATCTCCATCTTCATAATCGATGGAAAGCAATGAATATGCTTTGTATGCACGCCTGATATACACCTCGAAGGCAGCTGAAGAATAGAGCTCAAAATCAACAGTTAAGAAGGGATTGAGGGATACTGCTTACCAAGGCGGACCATGGCATCTTCATGGTTGAAGAAGGCTGGAAGCACGTCGTACACGGTGTACCTCGAATCGGTGAGTTCACGGAGCACCTCAGCGGATGGAGTTCTTGTAACATATTAGGAATCAATGGTAGAGTAGAGTGAAAAAGAGAAATGTTGTGCACACCTAGGTGCCTGTCCTGATTCGCCGTAATAGTTGTTAGTAACAGAGTTCTTTAAAACGGCTTCCATTTGGATGAGACGTTCCTCGTAGGAGGGCATCTGGCCAAGAATGAGGACCTCTCGGGCCTTGAGTGAAACGGTTGTCGAGGACCTGAGGATTGGTTAAACAAAAATCGGTTCATCCGAAAGCACAAGGACATACTTGGCTTCGAGGGCAGCGAGTCCTTGTAGGACCTTAAAGAGTCTACTTTCAGCATTGGACACATTAATGATGCTGTCCTTCACATAGTCGAGGATAGCCAGGACAAGTTTGACCTTGCCCTGCACCTTGATGTGGCTCAGGACAAAGCCGATCGCGGTGTCGAGGTCATCCTTGTATTGCTCACGAAGGGCAAGGACACGGGCCTCGATACTGCCGCCGAAAAGTTTCTCTGTGGCCTCGTAACGCTCCAAAAGATTGGCAATGGTTTCCGTTCCATGGCCCTTCAAGCCACCCTGGTATCGTTCCAGGATTTCGTACAATCCAACGATTTTAGTGCGGAACATAGCGCGGTCCTGGGACAGAATGTTGTCTTGAACATAGTGGTCGATCAACTTCTTGATGCGTAAAGCAGGGAACTCGGTGTTTTCACCCTTGGCTTTCGCGGCATCAATGGCAGTTCGGATGGTATCTTCCAACTTGGAAGGAATGCGGCCGGACAGTGATGAAAGAATAGCATTGACCTCGGAGTATGGGAGCTGGGGGTCGTGTAAAACTTCGATGAATTCCTTGAAGGTTGAATTCATGGCGGATTGATTGTCAAAACCGTCGAGGATATCATTCAAAACTCCCAGACAACGGTTAAGGTGCTGATGGGGTTTATTGCCGATGACCCCTGGGGTGCCCATGGGAGGGAGAAGTCCCTCAAAAGGTTTCGCGTGCTTGACCCGAGCGGGATCATCCAAAGTGAGGATACCAAGGATATCTCCTGGTTCGAGGCTGACCCCAGGTTGTTTAATCAGTTGGACGGTACCGTCTTCAGACGCGACCAATGGCATATACATTTTCATGACCTAACAATGGGTTTGAGTATAAAAAGGGTCATAAGGAAAACATAAAGGGCAGACCTCAATCTCAGCATATTGGTCACCAGCTTTAACATGATCGCCACTATCCAGGAAGTACCTGATAAGCTTTCCTGGACTTGGACTTCTGAGCTGAGTGGGATCGTTTTCTTGCTCGATCAAACAGGTCTTGGCATCCACCATCAATCGGAGAGCGCCGACTTCCTCTCGCCAATAAATAGAGTGACTCTTTCCATCCAAAAGAACAAGTAATCCACCATCCGCCAAAGGACGGGCTCCAACCATTGTACTTCCTCCATTTAAGTAGAGAGTCCACACGGTCGAAGAAGATCGAGCGGCAGTGAAAGAATAGCGGGTATTTTCATAAATAAAATCAATGCCGAAGACGGTGCGTAGAACGTCACGCGCAGGGACTTGGCCTTTGTCGAGGACGCGTTTGTACTCCGTCCAACAGGCTTCCGAGGCCAGATATGCCTTGGTGACAGCACCGCATACAACCGCCAAAGTCGCATCAGGGCGTTCCGCAGTAAGCTTGTTGCTGATCAGGGAGTCAAGCCATCCAGTTGTGATGGTGTTCTCTTTGAATGCTTCGAGTTCTAAGAGCTTGATGAGATACTCAACCGTCGTCCTAAAGTCTCCTCTAATGCTCAATTCCTTCAAAGCGACAATCATATTCCTGCGACTCTCGCCTCGATCTTCGCCGTATGCAAAGATATGTCCGAACTGTGAATCGGCGAACTCGTGCAACCCACCAGCGGTGCTAACCGAGAAATAACCCCAAACATTTGTGCTGGAGCGGAAATTGAGCTCCTGGAGCGAACCAGATGAAGGCTTGAACCCTGCATCAGGATTTTCTGCTGTGATACGGACGGCAACGACGTGGCCCTTGGGACGGGGTTTGCGTTGGAGTTGGCTAGATTCAGGATTCTTCATATCGAAATCGATCTCTGAGGAACCATTGGGAGCAACACCGTAAAGTTGACGGATATCTCGGATTCGGTGGAGGGGAACACCCATAGCAATCTGAAGCTGGGCGGCGGGAAGGTTGACACCGGAAACCATCTCGGTTGTTGGATGCTCGACTTGGAGACGAGGGTTCAACTCCAAGAAATAGAAATAGTCTTCGGCATGGCTATACAAATCTTTAGTTCGGGATTAGCAAATCGTCAAAGGGGGGCTGAAAAATAAATCGCGCATACATTCAACAGTTCCAGCACTAACATATCCAACAAGCTTGGAAAGTCGCACAGCAGCACGTTCCATTTTCTCAAAAGTATCTTCTTTGGCAATGGTTACGGGTGCCTCTTCAATGATTTTTTGGTGGCGACGTTGAACAGAACAGTCACGCCCAAAGAGCGAAATGGCATTGCCATACTGATCAGCAAGGAGTTGTACTTCCAAGTGACGAGCTTGGCCTGCAAGCTTCATGATGAAGATGGGAGATCCTGGAATTTATTTAGTATGCTTAAAGTTAATGCATATGTCATGACATACCAGGAATTTCTCCTGCGACGGCGTGATATGCGTTCTTGAATGCGCCCGGCTCCTCAACTTTCCTGATTCCTTTCCCTCCTCCACCCTCGCTTGCCTTGATCATTACTGGCCAACCAATTAATTCAGCCTTCTTCAGGCCCTCGTCAACGGAGGTGACGCAAGCATCTGCATATGCCTTGTCGGGAACAGTTACATAACCGTCTTCAGAGAGGACGGTTTCTGCAATTCCAGTACCTGACCATGGCATGGTTGGTACGTCAGCACTTTGGGCGACAATAGTACTCGAAATTTTATCGCCCAAACTTCGCATCGCGCTTCCTGGAGGACCAATAAAGACAATTTTGTGCTTGCTGGCGGCGAGAGACTCTGGAAGACGCGGGTTTTCAGAGGCGTGTCCCCATCCAGCCCACACTGCGTGTACTCCTGCACGTTCGGCGACATCGACAATGAGGTCGACATTGGCATAATTGTTGTTATTGCTTCCACCTGGAACTTCAATGTAACGGTCCGCCATGCGAATATATTCGGCGTTGACTTTCAGATCCTCCGGGGTAGCCATCACTGTAAACTCGACTTCTCGTTCCCTGCCAAAGGTTTCGTAACTCCATTGACGAATGGAACGAATTTCCTTGACAGCAGCAATACCTGAAGGTAAATATGTTAGTTAATATATCGTTACGCGTTTTCAAGGCATACCGTTATTCGCGATGAGGACCTATGCGGTTGGGGTTACTAACAGGTGCCGCTAGGTAAATCAAAACACATACCTTTGTAATAACAGTATGTCCACCATTGCCTTTAACAAAATCCCGAATGCTACTGGAGGATGCGGCGTCCAGCGAATTACCACCTAAATTTAGAAAGAAAAAAAAAGTTCAACTCCAGACTAGGGGTGCCAAGAACGCGTGACGGCACCTATGAACTGCTGGACGCGAGAATGGTCATATGCCGACATGGCTAACACAATGGGGAGAGGGGGAGAGCAATCAAGGGGGATGCAAGCTGCGATGAGGGAAAAAAAAAGAAAAGCGAAGGGTTGAGCTCGTTATAAACCAAGAACCACTTCTGGGGACAGAGTTATGATCGACCCCAAAACTCTGTATTCCCGCTTATGTCAGCGCCTCTCCCGTTTACGCGACCCTTTACCTCTCATTACTTCGGGTTCGCACTGCTTATGTGCCCGGTTTTCTCCACACACACGGTTATTGTGGTTCTTTCAGCGAATATAGGTGTTAGAAGACGTCATTTCAGAGCAAGGGTGAGAAAGCAAAGCATAGATCGCAAAGAAAACTTGGGAGGAATGAAACGAAATACATGTGCTCTCCAGTCGCGATTCATTAGATACATCTTATCAACCTACACCGGGTTGATAGCTAGGAGTACATCCTCGCTCGCGTAGTACAGAATGGTGCTCAACGGGATAACATCGTCCTTCCACTGCAAATCATTGAATAAAGTCACAGAAACTGAACGGTAAGGCGCGTACCTTGCGGTTTTCTTCTCAGTCGACGCAACTTCTGTCTTCGCTCTGTTAAGAACCTTCTGGAATTCCGTGACGCGGTGCCTCATCCGCGAATGCATGTATGCCTTGGAGCACTTGATATGATAATGCAAGTAATCCCGGAAGAGTTGAATATGGGATATAGTACCCGATGCGACCGAACTGTGAGAGAAGTGCCTCGGGAAGAGGACGAAAGTAACATAGCCGATATCCTCGCTGTTACGCAGGCCTGGGAGGTGACGAATTTCCAGTGGAGGATCGCGACTTGAGTACAAAACTTGTGGGGCATTCTGGATGGATGGCTGGCGGCGAGCGTCCACAAATTCCTGTAAACGTTTAGCATGGACCAGTGATATTTGACCGGAAACATACCTGAAGGAACACTTTCCCGAATATTCTGTCTGTCTCCTCTCTGAATACCGTCGAAAAGATGACGGTAACTCTATCTGGAGCGGCCTGGATATACATCGCCTCCTCGTCTCTATAGTGCACCTGCATCAACTCGCCTTGGCCTCCCTTCGTTTCTAGCTCCTTCTGGGTGGCAAATCCACGTTCAAACGGGGCTGCAAGGGCATTGCGTTTCATCATAGCGAGAGACAAGACAAACGCATCTCTAGCCTCTAATCAAGCTAATGAGTCGCAATTAGCACATCATGCCTATCCAAAACGTACCAGGTTCCGCAGGGGCTTGCTCAAGATCAATCTCCAGACTGACATTGTAGTCTGGCTCAACCTTGCTCGAGAGAAGTGACCCATATTCTCGTCTCAGAATATCCAAAGCCCCATATTGCACAAGCTCATCCCAGCAGCGAATGTTCATCGACAAAAGTAGGACAGTCTTGCGCTCCGGGGTTGATAGATGAAAACGGACATTATCATAATCGACAAAGACAACATCTAGAGACCCAGGCCTTTTTTTGGGTGAGTTTGACTTCGGGATCTGAAGAAACAAGGGCGTTCACTTTTGAATCTTCTCTAGCACCGTAGTTTGAATAATAACGTTATGGGGCTGAGGTGATGGTAAGTGCAGTAACTTTCAATGTCAGTCTCGTACATACCTCCAGGAGAATCATGGTGATCGATGAAGGTGAAGACGTGAATCTTATGTATAGTGAGTTCGCAGAGGAATTGACAAGTGAAAGGTGATGTATCAATACAAATCACTCAAGGTATCCGCAGATCTAGAAATGGCGTAGTGATCTGGGTTTCCAGCTCCGCCAGTGCATAGCCACCTTGAGCGCTAACTTGTTAGTATGTTATATTACAACCCAACTTCCGTGGCGCTGCATGCAAATCGTCACACTTATCGAGGTGTATATTAGCCCAATGGAATTTCGTAGGGTTAGACATCCTTACATCAGGAGCGCTACGCAAACAAACCTATCCAAAGGTACAACTCGGGTATAACGTTTAAGATAATAACATAACACATTTCAAATCACGGTGGCGATCGGTCAATAGTACGGTATGAGGGAGCAGATGATAATGCAGAGGCTGAGGATTGACGCTGTGCAGACGGTCGAGGTCTCTTTCCCAGTGGGTAAGTGGGGGCACGAGACGGACCTGCTGCCATCGCGTCGTCCGGCAGCGCCACTCCTATTGTCAAAGGCTGGTTGCTCGAACTCGGTCCCAAGTTGGGCATGGTGCCCATATCAGTCGTTGATGCATAATTTGGAAGATTGGGCTTCGTCGCGTTGCACATGACTGAAAGCACATACAGTTGGTCCAGAAGCTACAATCGTGCTGGAACTAATACCAGAAGTACCTAGACTGGTTACGCTACCGGCGGTTTGATTTGCAGGAACGACATTGAACTGCACAAACGTCAGATGTCCATTAAAACTCACGAAAGGGTGACCCACGTAGACGGTATCGTCGACCGCACCTCGCGTCGCCACAGGCGTCAAAATAGGTTGATGGTTGGCTGCGGACACAATGGAGGAAAGGCGATAAACGCCGAGTGGGAGGCCGCCAGGTACATCCACCTCGAAGAGCCCATCTGCACCTGGAGACGCCTGACTGACACCTTTGAAAAACGCAAACAATGAAGGGGGGTCGGTGGGCTCTATTTGACCCATAGAAGCGAGAGATTCTATTACGACTGAAATGTGTCCCATAATTTGCCCTTGTTGACTTACTTGCTGTGGAGCAGCGAGGAAATTTGTCGATGGGTTGACGAATTGTCCAGCGAACAAATTGGTAGCGTTGAAAAGGATCGAGAAGGTGGCATTTTCAGGGATGCTTGAATTGAAGGTGGGTTGTGTAAATCGCACTGAAGGCTGAAGGACAAATGAATGGCTACAACGCAGAAGTTACATCTCACAACTCACCATGTTGTCGGATGGAGGAACAATGCCCATTGGCGCGGGGTTACAAGACTCAGAGGTCACTTGTTTCCCATTTGTGAGAGGAACCCCTGTCAAGGTTGCACAATAATTGATAAAGTTGTTGGTTGAGGTCAAAGATGGAACCTGGGCTGATTAGGAATACCTCAATAACGCTCACATGACGAAATAAGAAACGTACATGCTTGAGGAGGGGTGTTTCCGTCACTCGCAAAGCCTGCAGAAATGATAGTACTATCCAAAACCAAAGATGTTTGGGTTTGTCTTCGGGCAAGGGTGGCAGCTCGCCATTTAGTCGGTCGTGAATTTCCCTGCGTCCAATTTGTCGAAGTCCGCTCCAAGACATTATCCCTTGACTCGACCGACCTTACGATGCTCCGTTTGTTTTTAGGGATCACTGAAAACTGAGTTTTTCATGAATTCAGAATGGATTTTTTTTTTGGGAGAGCCACGGCAGGGCGTACATAGACCACGTCATTCAAGAGGCCGCGTTGTACAAGAGGTACAAGCACTGGTTGGTGGTTTGCAGCGTGCGCCGTGGCTGTCATTCTGTAGAATCCTGAGGGCAATCCCAGGGTGATAGGTGTCGTGCCGATGAGATCGTCTGGGACTTCTTTAGAGAATGTGAAGATCCTTGGATCTGTCAATGACGTTTGGCCGAAGGAGGTAAGTGCCTCGATAACAATATGATAGTGCCCGAGAATCGTTCCGTCAGTGGGATCGAGTTGTTGTGGGGCCGCGAGAAAATTTGATGTCGCATTTGCGAAAAGACCAGTTTTGAAGTTTTTCGAAGCAATTGTGACCACCAAAGGTGTGTCTTCGGTAAAGACATCACCATTTCTGGGTTGCGTGAATTTAGTAGAGGGCAGCTTATTCTTGGACGGGAGATGGCCCATGGGAGCGGTGTTACACGAGCTCGTGTGTGTCTGTTTGCCATCTGTGAGAGGCAAATTTACGGTAGAGCAAAAATTGATGAAATTATTCGTTGAGGTCAATGACGGGACTTGACCTGTTCATCGTTAATGGCCCTTCACTTCATTATGCTACAATAATGCGTACTTGGACTGGCTGATGGGCCCATACGTCCTGTGCGAATCCCGTACAAACGAGGGTTGACAACAGTGTTGTCGAAGATTGCGCTGCATCCTGTGAGGGTGTTTGTCTCCTTCGAGGAGTAGTTCCTGGGGTAACTACAGCGCATTCTATTGAACAGAAAAAGTGCGACGACCCACGATATACACACCAGAAAGGACTTCGATTCGTTGGCTACGTCGCTCGGAATTAGCGGATAACGACGGCGCTTCCCAGAGAGCCGGCATGTGTTGAATGAACGTTAAAGTAAAGTTTTGAGGGAATGTAGACTTAGGTTTCCAAAAAGCACGAGAACTGCGGGTGAAAGTAGCGAGGAAATCAACTTCACGCCCGCTCAAACGGCGCTGAGCAAGGAGTGGGAGCGAGAAAGGTGCTGGATAGTCCCAGCATCTTTGCTAGGTATTGGGTCTACCTGGGGTTCCTAGCAGTTCGTGAACATCTTGAAGTACCAGACAATCAAATCCCTGAGAGGATTAGCATGGTGATGCTGAAGTTCCCTTTGTCTCTATACGGGGAGATCCTTAAGTTCCCTAGCAACAACATTCAAGTTAACTGCTCTAAACGAGGTGGCTTCAGGTAATGTTTGTTGGGTAAGACATTGGCCCTGTCAGTTTGGTGTGGGATAAAGTGTATAGGTGACCAGCGAAAAGCGTGAGTCCAAGGTAAACTTGCATAAAAAAGTTTGGGCACAAACATGAAGCCACTTAGTCTCCGTAGCCTGATAATATGGGCTATTTTACAATCTAGAATTTGTCACCAATCCATAACCGAGAGGACGAGGTTGAACGGCTTATATTTATCCAGAATTTCATCCTTCCCCCTGTTCGAATTATGACGACAAACAAAAAATGTAAAACTACACACACTAGCATTGGTGACCCTTTGACTATGGCTTTATTATTTATATTTATCAGTTACAGTGTGTACCCAAAAGAAAGCCAGGCAAAGAACCTGGTGTAGCAGTCTACGAGGATAGCAGTCGCCCTCCTGTATATGTACTAGAACATTGATGCAGTGTCCCCATGATTGGGGTCACCACGACGACAAATTGCAAGCCAAATCTTTGTACAGTGTTGTCGTCGGATAGCTGCTCCAAAGCAAGAACTGGCCAAGTTATCTGGATTTTGAGAAAGAAGAGACGGCTGGTGTATGTTGGTTTGAACCTTGTTCACAACCATACCATCGACGGTCGAGCTTAATCCTGGTCAGTCTGGTCTCTGGGACGGTACTTGATGTTGCGACGCTCGAGCTCTATTTCCACATCCTCTGGTATGCGACCTGTTACGCGTACCGCGTACATCCCACGCACATATTTGGCTATAAACGGAGAAAAGATAGGTCAGGAATTCGCAAAGAAAAGTAGAAGAAAACAAGAATGACGGATGGAGTAATCCAAGGAGAAAAGAAGAAAAGAGCGACACCAACCTGTCCTCTGCCAACGTGCAACCCAGCTTGCATCTGCGTCAATAACGGCAATAACACCGTCGAACTGCGTTGTCGTGCACGACTGAATGCGTTCTTGATTTGATCTCATCTAAATCTGCGTCAATTACCTGGCGTTTGAGAAATTCAGCCAGTGAGCACACCTGGAGGATTTCATCGCAATTAGGACACCCATGCCTTCTAAAGTCGGCTGGAGTTTGGATGATTGAGCAGAGTAGGCACGCTCGCAGAGACTTTGAACGAGCTTGGGGAGGAATAGTTGCCCCCAGAGGTTCCGTCATTGGTTTGAGGACAAGAGTTGTTGATCACGTTTCCTTTTCATCAATCTCATCATTCCCATGAATCGCTGCCTGCTTTCTGCAGTTGGGCGGCCTACCATTGCACTCTCCCGCCCTAAATTTCCCCGTCACTCACTTTCTACAAAGTCCGCCTCGATGAAGGTGTGAATGGGACGGATCCATAAACGTCTTACCATGACTCATTTTTCAATCAGATCGCTGTCGAAGGATGCTGCCATGGCGAGCTCGATGCAATTTACTCGCATGTTCACCAGCTAGAGATTCGCAATAACTATGCCGTCGATGCGCTGCTTATTTGTGGGGACTTTGAAGCCGTCAGGAACCACCAAGACCTGGAATGCATGAGCGTGCCGAATAAATACAAAAAAATGGTGGATTTCCACAAGTAGGTATCCGGTTGTTTCTTCTGGCCCCACCTCATTTCCATAAAGGTATTATACAGGCCAGAAGATTGCCCCCATATTGACAATTGTAATCGGTGGAAATCACGAAGCCTCAAATTATATGTGGGAACTGTATGTGCTCGCTGTTTTTGTATTGCTTTAAACATTTAAGTGTATCCAAGTTACCACGGTGGATGGCTTGCACCAAACATATACTTTATGGGACATGCTGGGAGCATCCGACTGAATGGAATTCCCATAGCTGGCGCTTCTGGCATTTTCAAAGCAAACGACTTCCGACTTGGCGCGTACTTTTGTCCAGATTTTATCATCATTACGACGACTTATCGGTTTCTTTATTCACAGGGCATTACGAGAAGCTCCCTTATGACGCTGGATCTATGCGCAGTATATACCACATCCGCGAATACTGTGTGCGCAAACTCTCTCTTGTGAGTTACCTCGGTGGTTGCCTGAGTACTTGGATTGAGATTAATATTTCCATCAACAGCTCTCTTCAAATCGAATCTTCCTCTCACACGACTGGCCTCAACACATTGAACAATATGGTGACGTCCAAGACCTACTCAAACGCAAGAGCTTTTTCAGAGAAGACATTGAGCGCGGCACGCTCGGTTCTCCTCCCCTCATGGGACTTCTGAAAACCCTCAAGCCTGAATGGTGGTTCTCTGCACATATGCACACGCGTTTTACTGCAACAGTTGAACACGAAGGTGCTCATGGGCATCCAGCGGCTCCTCCAGTGCTCAACCCAGATGAAATTAGCATTAATCACGATGAATTTGAGGGTTCGCCTCCTACCCACCCCCCTTCAATGGAGGCAGCCAAATACATACCGAGAAACCCCGATGAAATCCTACTGGATGATGAGGAAGAGAATGTCGATGTACCACCACCTCCGCCGCCGCCACCATTCGAGACCAAGTTCTTGGCTCTTGACAAATGTCTGCCCAAGCGCCAATTCCTCGAGGTAGGCTCTTCATTTAACATTTTAAAATATAGATTTCTGAACTATCCCATTACAGGTCATCGATATAGACCACGAAATTCAATCTTCGCAATCGCAGGTATCATCTTCAACGTCTGGACGCCCCCCTCTTCTTTCATATGACCCTGAGTGGCTTGCGATCACGCGCGCCTTCCATCCATACCTCTCGTTGACTCGACAACAATCGCGCTTCCCAGAGGAATCTGAGGCGCGCGCTCTGGTTGATCGAGCGGCGAAATGGGTGGAAAATAATATCAAGACGGACGAACAAGGAGAAATCCTCGTAGCGGACCACCAGACGTTTGTCATGACCGCACCTGGCCCTGGAAGGGAGGCCAACAACATGAGGTTCCAGCAACGTGAGTGTTTTTATGAACCACTTTGAAATACTGACATCCGACTTTCCAGCACCTTGGTACACGAATCCCCAAACGGAGGCATTCTGTCGAATGCTGGATATTCCGAATAAGATTAACCCGCCTCCGGCGATGACGCCGAGTTCGCCACGAATGCACAACCAACGTCGCAGTAAATCACCAGTTGCGATTGGTGCTTGAACTGCCTACATCGTATCGCAAAGTTTTTCTTTCTGTCATTCTTTGACAGTCACTGCCCAATTCAGCTTCTATAAAATATCACTTTATAATTATTACTGTATGACAGCCCAGTCACCCATATAGTAGGGTGTAGATATTCAATTATATTAACGTGATCTTGTACTGATTAACTCTGAAACGACAGTGAAGGGGGACTTCGTATTTATTGTAGCAAGAAAAGTTGACGACATTAGACATGAAGATCTTTAACAGGATATCACCTGGGACTGCCACTTTTGTGTCGTGTTGGTGGTTCTCCCCCGAAGCGAAGCAGACATTTGGGGTGATTTCCAGGGCGGCAGATAGCAACATAATATAAACCACACGACGCGTCAGCACATGACAAAATAAAAAGATGTCTACAATATAACGACTGGTTGCGGTTGAAAGAACCTGCAGCGTCAGTCGCGTTTGGCAAACCAATCAGAACACTTCTTTAGCTTCGAGACCGTAGCGATGTGCACAGGTAATAGGTGATTGGTGTTGATCAACGAGAAAGAGAATGGTTCCTACAATTGCGATTGTCCGATGAATATCCAAACCAAAAAAAAAACCCCCGCAGGATGCTACAGTGGAGAAAATAAAAAGAGCGGAATGATAACGAGAAATCCAGTGATCATCTTCTCCGCTGCTGCCACACCGCCAGGGGCACATCCTCTTCTTCGCCAGGCTTTCCCTCGCTGGTATACGGCCGTTTATCGTAAGGTGAAACTGCAGATGCACTGTTTCCCTTTCGCAAACCACCGTTTGGCGGAGGCGGAGTTGGGGGCGTGTATGGTGTTGCCGACATAGATCGACTTGGGCCTCGATGTCCAGCCCTTTCTGCCAGGTTTTCTTGCGAGTCGAGTTTGTGTATTTGCATCGGCTGCGTCTGTGGGAGGTGGTGTTGTTGCAACGGCGGGGAGCGCGATCGGCGATGGGGTCCTGGATTTGGTCGGTGTTGCGCGGATAGCGGTGACGGGGGTTGGTTATTCCAAATAGAATGGTCTGCAGGGGGCATCGCTCCAGGAGGTAGGGCCGGTCGTTGAGGGTTCTCGTTCTGCGATTGGTAATAATATTGTTCCGCTGACATCTTCTGTTGTGGCAGTACCAACTTCGGGAGGGTATTCGTATATGTACCAGGCTGTGGGCCACGGGGATAAAGCTGATTTGTGGGTCCATTGGCGGGAGGAGAAGTTGGACTCCGTGGAGGTTGGCCGTTGTATCCTCCGTACTCTTGCTCCATAACACGATGTTGCATTTCGTACTGAGGTCCCTTGATTGGCATTTCAGCTCGGCGGCCTCCTGGAGGACCACCAACAGGAGTTTTAGTGAGCGATCCCCGCCGACCAGACTCCTTTTTCTTCAGTTCCAACTCGCGTTCTCGCTCTCGTTGTTCCTTTTCCAACCTCTCTTTCTCCACTTTCTCTCTTTGCTCTTTCTCTCTTTGCTCCTTTTCTCTCTGCTCCTTCTCCCGTTGTTCTTGTTCGTCGTCCTGACTTTCGCCTGTGGTTCCTCCAGAATTCTGAGTTCCATTTGCTGTTCCTTGAGTAGGATTTGGCGAGGAATTCTGAGCCTTATTGATGACCCCAAGGTACCAGAACATGAGGTTACTGATGAGAACCTGTTCATAGAGTGGGCGCCGAGGATTTGCCAATTTAATATGGCTCAGCCGGTATATTGCGCGTTCGACATGAATTGGGTATCTTGCATATGGGTTTCCGCCGATACCTGGCGCCAGACCAGGAGATGTTGGGGGGACATATGACTTCGACGACTTTGAAGCGCCAAGTAAAGCTTGAGCGGCTTCGCGACCAGACGTGCCACCAGTGATCGACGACTGGTATTCTGATTCTTGTTTTTTCTTCCCAAAGAGCGAACCAAAAAAACCAGATTCCTTCTCCTTTTCCGCACGTTCTCTGTTTTCCCGTTCCTTTTCTTTGCTGCTTCTCTTGCCACCTCTATCTCCACCCCACTTCCCAAATAGACTTTTCTTGTCCTTTTCCTTTCGACCTTGCACTGATGGGTTTGGTGGTACAGAAGGAATTGTTGGAGGAGTGTAAACTGAACGCTCAACGACGGGCCCTTGTGGAGAAGGTGTTCGCGCAGGTGGACCCTGGTCCTTGGCAGAGATCGGTACACTGAGATGTTGTGGTTGAGGGTGATGAAGAACTGGTGTAGGTTGTGGAGGAATATGTACAACAGGGATCTCTGGCAAGGTGGAAATCACCTCAAGCGGTATCTGCGGTGGTTCATCTGAAATGGGGAGAGGTTGAGATTCCTGTACAGGTGACACAACAACCGGTGGGTAAGAATTATCCTCATCGTCATCCCTAGCATATGCATCAAAGATGGATGTCTCCTCGCTATAAGAGTCGGGTCTAGGGGCATTCTGGCCACCCTCATCAGAAAAAGGGCGTCGCAAAGATGGCGGGCTGGTATCCGCTTCGCCATGATCGCTGGATGACATATCACTCGACGACCTTGGCTCGGCCGGGGGAGTTGAGGCAGATTTTACACCAGCACCTCTTCTCGAAGCCCCGAACCGATGACCACCACCATCGCCAGGCAATCCCGGCTTGCGTATCTTCGTTCGAGCAGCTCGTCGCAGAATCTGACCGGGTGGGGGGACGATGATTGGGGCATCCGCTTCGTCGCCCATATCTGGCATTTCGTCCATGAGGTCGAGAGCTATGGACAGGAGCATTAGTCTATACATTTGCTGCGTATTGATTGTACAAACCAGAGGGTGACACGTTGAGACTAAGACTCCTTCTCAAGACGTTTCGTAGCCTCGTCGGGTCGTCGCTTTCTGAGGCCTCCTCAGCCAATTCCTCCAACTTTTGGAGATCGCTGATCGTTAGCTGTGGTCCTGGATTGGTTGGGTATAGCAAACTGCGATTTCGTTTGAGAGGAACCACATTTTCGTCTTCAACGCCATCGTTTTCCTTGGGCCGATACTGCCTACTGAGCATTGATCTTTTACGACTAAGGCTTGAGGACGAAGACAAAGACCGAACAGTCGAACCCGTAACCAGTTCTGAGCCATCCGACGGAGGTGATCTTGCATGTTCCTTGAGAAATGCGCGAAATTCAGCAGGGGCAATCTCAGGGTGCAAACTCGCTGGAACCCAGAAGAGGTGAAGTGGATCATCGGATGGGTTGTTGGGGTTGTCAGTTGTACGACTAGCACCGGCGGAATAACCCAGATCGGACGACGAACTGGCTTCACCAGGGCCATTAACAGAAGCAATATCTATTGTCGGGAATGCATGAGTGGGAGATTTGTTCGGCCAGAGTGCGCTGGGTGATGGGGGAGGGGATTGATTAGGTAGGTCTGGGTCGATTGTGAGGGCACCTGGGGCCGTTGAACGTCTTCTGAGATCCCTGAGAGCCTCTACCTCTCGCTGGATCTCGTACTCGGATGGTTGTAGTGGTCGAGCGGCCATGGATGCCAACGTAATGGTGGAGAAGGACGTAGCTGGCCAATTCTTCAAAGGCCGTCAGTGTCACAAAATCGGACCCAAATTACCAGGAGAGGGGCTGGGACGTTGAGTGGTGAAGAGGAAGCCGAACCCGCTGCAAGGACGATGGGCTGGACTTGCGAAGAACAAGCCGGAAAGCGGAGTTCTGGGGCCCTGCCAAATTTACTACTTATGTACACATTCCTGTGCTATCATGTTGGTCCCTTACGACGACGGTAGTCTATTCAGAGTTGTATTTCCTTATCCCCCATATCCATTGTCACCAAAAGTCTCTCAAGTGAGATTCATTGTACCAAGGTCCTAGCAAATATGATCCGAAAAGGCTTATCATGAAGACGCCCTCTTGGACACAAGTTGGTGTTGGTATCATCCCGCACTCGAAGTGTTCGTTGTGGCCTGAGCCGATAGTGCTGCGCCTTCTCGTCGAAGTTCCTGAATGACCGCCTAAAAGATCAAGCATTTTTGCCGTCAGTCAGCAATCGGAGTGGCCTTCGCCATGGATTAAAATAATGAGTCAAACAGACAGCAAGAGCTTCAGGATTAACTCCATTTTCGATCATTCCAACACAGGTAGCGAGAGTTGCTTTGTCTAATTGAGTATTCAATAACTGAGAAATATCATAGAGAACTATAGGGAGTATCGTGAGCGGAGACTCGACGAAAAGATATTTTTGGCTTACTATCTAGCGTCTGCTGAGCGGAGGCGTTTCTTTCCGACTCCTTGGTCGACATAACGGAGGTCAAGAAGAAGCGATACTTTACTAAGTTTTGGAGAGTAGCAACTTGTTCTCACGATCAGTTTTGACTCTTGACATGGCTCCTACAACATCCTCAAAGTCTGCGGTTGCATCAAAGGTGAAGAAAGAGAAGATATTCCACCCTGCATCCAGAAAGGCTGGCCAGCTTGCTCGACATGCCCTTCGCAAAGGAAAACTTGGCAATTTAGCGACCAAGCGAACTCAAAAGCATCATTCATTAGGTGTGATCCTTTGCCAATCACCCGCCTTGAAAAGGAAACGAATAGCAATGATATTCTCTAGTCGATCTTTATGGCTTCTTCTTCCACGCCATGCCAGAAGAAGGTGTTTTAACCCTGGAAGATTTACACCACATCATTGGTGACATCTGGTTAACACGATTTGACGAGGAACTGCAAAATGAGAAAGCAACAAGGAGGAAAGGCCGGCCAAAGAGTACTAAGGAGACAGCACTTGAAGAAATAAAACTTCGAGAGGCGGAAATATATCGTACGGGAATGGGCGCGTACTAATTTGCCTTCGAATTGCTTATCGAACATTAATCGATATTCTGCAGAGGTTATTGATCTCACTCACTTGCCAACAGTGGAATTATTTCGAAGATGGGACCAGAAGGAGGCTGCATTCATACAGCTACTGCGTTTTATTAGAATATTCAAGGGTGATCCTCAGCTCACTGTCCTTTCACGGCCTGGCAAGCATATCTCTCTCACCGAAAAAACCGACCCGGGGTCTCAGGACGATGAAGAGATGATGGCGGAAGTGCTCAAAGGGTCACATCCACAAGCACCTACTTCAAGTATCATTGAAGAATCACCGCCGCCGTCCTCAAATGCAATGATGGCGATGGACGATTCGTAGGGTTGATTACACCCTCATTTCCTTGAGGCCTAAGTAACCAATTAGTCTCATTATGTTTCGCAGAAAATTTTACAACACCTGCTGCATTCATATTCAGTCTTGCTTGAAACGTGGACCGGATTCCTTAACGTCACTGACTTATTTTTCTCATCAATCAGATCCTGTGGTGAGTGAGATTTCTATTTCATGACAGAAGAGCTTGGTGTTATCTGCAAATGGGAACCCGGCCCGAATTGATTCCATTTGCCGCGGGTCGGGGGAAATGTTTCATCTCTAATCACCGCTCAGTCCTGGTCTAGATCGCTGGGGAGGATAAACTTGGATGGGAATGGTTGCTATTCAATGGATTATTTTTAACACAAACGCCAGATCCAGTCGAACTTTGGGGCTTAGCTGAGGCTCTAGAACACCATGAGTGGGTTTCCAACTCGGACCGCCTTGGATGACCAGAACTTTATGAATGGCTTCGGAGGCCCCGAAGTGCTCTCAATGACTCCCAGTAACTCATCACCAAAAGTCCTAATTGTGCGTCGTCGTGATATTTCATTGTGATCCAAATAATTTGACTCCGTTAGGTGGGTGGTGGTCCTTCAGGACTCATTCTTGCTCTCTCCTTGCTCCAGAATGGCGTACCCGTTCGGATTATCGAGAAGAATTCCTTACCCAGACTTGGACAGCGGGGTGCGGGTATCATGGTCAGTACTCCCCATACTCCCTGTTAACTTGAATCTAAACGTTACGTCCAGCCTCGCTCACTGGAGCTCTTCGCTTACTTGCGGATCGTTGAAGACGTCATGAAACGTGCTATCTTGACCCCCACGGTGCGACTGTACAAGATGCCTGAGGGAAGGGAAGTAGTACACGAATTTGAAATGTCGCCCCATCAGCATCCCACCCCTACAAATCCTTTCGTATGTTGGCTTCCTCGTTCTTAGTTAATCCCTTACGCAACACTCAATCTCTAGCTTAATCCTGTAATGCTGGGTCAAGATAAGCTTGAGAAGATTTTCCACTCTGCCTTGGCGGAGTATGGATGCTTCGTCGAACTGGGGACTGAACTGCAATCGTTCGAACAAACCAGCCGCTCCGTGAATGTCAAACTTATCAAACGAGGATTCTCACAGGACCCAGATAGCGGTGAATTGGAGGAGTCCGTATTCGATTGGATGATTGGTACAGATGGCGCGAGAGGTGTCGTACGGAAGCAGCTGGGTTTGTCCTTCCTGGGGGAGACAAAGAATGTTGAAAACTTCATTGTGGGCGACATTTATGTCGACGGTCTTTCACAAAAGGTTCGTCCGAATGTTTAATGGAGAATAATCTTTGAAATAAACGCCTAACCTGCATGGTTTTTCCAGTATTGGCACATGTGGGGCGAAGCTTCCGATGTTTTGTACGTAGTAAGCTTTCCCTGGAGTCCAGACGGTGCAACTGATCTCTTGTTTCTCAATGTAGAATCAGCCTGCGGGCAACAGAGACACCAGGTCTCTTCAATTTCGTGGTTGGAGGAAAAAATATTAACCACTCATTGCTGTCCAACAACGAGGATTTGCTGCGGAGATGCTTTGCCGAAAATACTGGCCAACGAGCCGACCTAAAATTCGCTGACATTCCCTGGATGTCTCATTACACGTGGGTCTGCGTCTCAGCATGAAGAAATTACAATTGAATTTTACCAGGCCGAACATTCGTATGGTTGAAAAGCTCGGGTTTGGCAGGGTGTACGTCGCTGGAGGTAAGCTATAGTCCCAGTAAGAGACTGGTTTTCATCAAATAACCTGATAGATGCTGGACATGTCCACAGTCCCACAGGTGGCCAGGTCAGACCTTTTTATCACCTTCCTCCATTTTTGGATCGCTGACAAGGCGATTAGGGCATAAACACTGGGATTCAGGATTCTTTCAACCTCGCTTGGAAATTAGCGCTGATAGTCAAAGGTCTCTCCGCTCCATCTCTTCTGGATTCGTACAGCGAAGAGCGTATTCCTGTCATCGCTGAGATGATCAGCCAAACGACGAAACTTCTGAAAAAGGCTCTGGATAAAGACGAGTCAACCCTGCAGACGAATGGTAGTCTCTTCCAACTGGGGGTGAATTACCGATGGAGTTCTATCGTTGTCGATGAGAGGAAAGTTATTGAAGCAGAGCGAGAAGCTGAAGAAGACGCCTACCTGGAACATTTCAAATTTGATGATGAGGAAGATGAGGAGAAACTGGATTCTTACGGGGTTGGTCACGACGCCAGGCTTCGCGCAGGCGATAGAGCCCCAGATTCGTCTGGTCTCAAAGTCTGTTTACCAGTTCGCCTCGCCTCGCAAGCATGCCAGCTGTTCCAGATCTTTGCATCCTCCCATCATACGATTCTCATTTTCGACGATCTTGTGAACGTTAGAGATGTGCTCCGAGAATGTTCGCTCTACCCCAAGGATGCCATTCGCACCGTAGTGATCACAGGTGCAAAGAAGCAACCTCTCGATGCCATTTCTGCCGATTTTATTTTGGACGACCACGATGGACATGCGCACGAATCTTATTGCCCAACAGGGGTTTGTGGTATTGTGGTCGTGCGACCAGACGGGGTCGTTGGTGCAATTGCACGAGGGCCTACTTGGATGAATCGTTATTTCCGTGGGATTTTTACGGCCAAAACTATGTAACTAGAGCACATTAATCAATCGTTTTGGGGCCAAGGTACTATTGTTCTAGTTAAACCTACAGCAAATTACCCGCAGGGCCGTGATTTGGTTTATGAAACAGTTTGGGTATGTATTTTTTAACTGTGATTCAATGATGGAATTGCTTTCAAGTACTTCCACCAGTCTCACGTTGGCGACCTTGCAATATTTTGTCTACCTGAAGTTCACTATTCGTTTTCGTCCCTCGAATCTGACGAACCACCAGCTGTTCCTCAAACGAAAGATCTCACGGTTCGCGCATATCTGCCTCGTGTTCTAAAGGCTGTTTTAGTATGCCACGGCGGCTTCCAATGCACCTCGTTCCACTCTTTCTTCTACCAGCACGTTCAGGTTTACGCGTACGACGGATACAATTATGGACTCCTCCAATGTCCTAAGCGACGATGATTACGATGTCATTTCAAACCCAGGGAGTGCTTCATTAGACTCCAGCATGTGCTTCGAGGAAACAGTCTGCGAGCTGCCAGCATCCCAAGAAGCACAAGACAGATTCGAAACCGTGAGGTGGAATGCTTGTGAAATTCAGGCTTACATTCGCAAGGGACTCAGTATTCCCCAGGCAACATCTCTGGACCAGACAGTACGCATCTATGTCGATGGCTCATTTGACGCCTTCGACGTTGGGCAAGTCACACTCTAATGAGTGAGAAAGTAATTGTTAACTTCTTCTCTTAATGACAGACATGCGCTTCAACTACGACAAGCCAAGCTGGCCTTTCCATCAGTCTATCTCATTGTTGGGGTTTTCTCAGATGACGTATTGCAACAGAACAACAGCAAAACAAATTGGCCTGATGTGGAACGAATTGAATTCGTAAGGCACTGTCGCTGGGTGAACGAAGTCATTAAAGATGCCCCTTGGGAAGTGACCCCACAGTTCTTGAAAGACCGTCGGATAAATTTCGTTGCCATCGACGAAGGGACGTCCGTCGACCCAGCTTGTGATAAAGCTCGTATCAAAGCCTACGATGAGCTGAAGAAACATGGTGCCGTATTTTCCTTTAAAAATGTGTGCCCGTTATGAATAAGTATGATTGTAGACAAGATTATCAAGACCCGTCGAACAGTTGGGCTTTCACAACGAATTCGTCCCATTGCAAGTCCCTCCCAACGAGCAACTCCTACATTGGCGACTCCACCTGAGGCCCCAGATTTCACCCAACACGTCGATATGTACGGCACAGGGTATTAGTTTGCTAAGAGCTTAGGTGGGAGTATGCCGTATTTTGTATTCGTGATCTTGTGGCTACGATGATGCTCCTAATGTTTTTCTATCATAGAATATTACTTCATTGATTTTTTGGACGTTACACCAGGAGGCACCTTTCGTGATTTATTATCTATGACTCCTCCAATTCCGAAATAGTGATCGGAGCCGTTGATCTCGATCAATGTTTTTTTTCTCTTGACGCTTCCGCATATGAGAACCCTTGACTCACTCACTGCCTTTTAGACCTCTCACCATTACGCAGATATTTTTGTTAAGGTTTCACCTTAAATTTACATCAACAATCTAGATGATCCTCACTCACAACACAACCCAAGCCAACCATGCACCACACTTATCTAAACAAAATTGGAGGGCCGAATATCGACTCCGGTGAAACGCCATTCTTGCCCGTTGAACTCCTGGAAGAAATCCTAACCATAGCATGGTTGTCCAAAATGTCTCCGGACGAACGCCATGCTCTAGCGATTTCCAACTTGCTCGTATCGAAACTATGGATGGAAACTTTCAGGAGAGTATTCAACCAACACGTTTTTGTTTCTTCGTTCGAGTCTCTCGAGGTTTCGCTCCAAAGCCGCGTTTCCTATTCTCGTTACGGAATTCGACGGGACGCCCATCCCCCTAATTCATGTCACTCTCTCACAAGACAAACGAGTAACGTTTCGGGAAAACACCAGTCCAAATTTTATCGCGAACTCCTTTCGACTTTGCACGCCCTCCCATATCTTCCTAACCTCCGCAACTTGACGTTCGAATGTTTCGTGCCAGGGGAATCCTGCTCAAGAGGTGTATCTCTTCCAGTGATTCACCTGGCAGTCGAGTACACCTTCCATCTGGATATCTATACATGGATTATCGATGCCCTCCTTATGTCTCAATCCGGTCACAAGCATGTGCCCTGGGCCCTTCCGGAGCTGGAACTCGTTTCAACTGCAAACAATGATCCCAAAACAATAGGGGGTGTCTTGGAACGACTCACGCATCTCGAGGTGGCACCAGACAGGAATCTGAAGCTCGAGATGAGGATTCTCTCGTCTTCTGCACATATACCGGAAAATTGTGCCATTGTGCATGGCCCAATGTCGACATTTCGCACCATGAGCGTTTCGTACAACGAGAGTCGATTCGGGTGTGGAAAGGAGTTGTCGTCTAGAAGGGTTCGTGGGGTGGGTGTAGGTCTTGTGCTAGACGTTGGGAGTGCGAGAGGTCGGGGCAATGTCATAGATCCCTCAAACACAATTAGGAGTGGGCATGTATTCATGCAGAGGAGGCGAAGTTAATGGGGTACGGACATTTGAATCCTCCTTACATTTCTTCTAGATTAGACATCGACTGGTATAAATATACAACATTATTGTATGTAGCTCTGATGTATACAAGGTGATGAAGGTCTATGTCCGACTTCAAGATTTTATGCCCCCCAGTGACGTGCCTCCTATACTATGTGATTTTTTTTTATGGACAGATTTATGTCGGTTGAGTTGATCGGGTCGTGCGAATGCTTTCTGGCAACCAGGCTCTGGGCATGTATAAGGTCTGGCACCTGTGTGGGTCCGAAGCTAGAGAGAACTGTTCAATGTTAGGAGCAAAATGCAACTTGGCCGCATCTTACGTGTTTTGAAAGATTGGAAGATTCAGCGAAGCCTCTGAAAGAGCAAGTAATAGTCAGCAATATGTATGCTAAAAGGGCCATTTATTCTTTGTACCTGTTGCAATACGTGCATTTGAACGGTTTGTCTCCGTTGTGTGTCCTTTTGTGAATGGTCAAGGCACCTGTAATGGCGAATGACTTGCCGCATCCTGGATGATCACATACGTAAGGTTCTGCAATTATAAATTAGTTGCGAGATTAGATATTCAATTCCTGAAAACGTACTTTCTTGGGTATGTCGCCTTTTATGCTGTTGCAGCGTTGCAGCTTCCGAAAAATACTGCTGACATGTGTCGCATTGGAAAGGTCGGTGTCCAGTATGTGACTACCACAAGGAAAGGTTGTCAGTAATGAAGGCAAAAATTCGAAGGAGAAAAGCAGCTACCTGGACGTGCCGACATATCTTTTGCTTGCTTTGGAAGCCTTGTTGTCCATTTCGAGCGCAGTTGTCCCAGAAACAATCATAATGCGCCTTACCACTTCCAATATGAACGCCATTGATGTGAGCAGTCAGGCCATCACATGAATCGAAGGTCAACTCGCAGTCTTTCCACTGACATGCATGAGTGCCCGTACATGTGTGATCGCTTGCGATAACCGGTGACGAAGGTTCAACATAATTGCCATCCATCGGCATTGGAGCTGGATTCGTTGGACGGAGATCCTGATCGAGTATGGACGAACCTGCTTGTGGAGGACCCTTTTCTTTTGCATGTTCAGGCAGAGGAGGGTGATCCGTATGCGTATACAGGGCCTGAGGGCCGAGGTGGTCGTTCATGAGGTGGGAGGTGAGTTTTTCAATATCATTATTCGTCGAGTAGTAGGAGCCACCACAGTCTCCCCATGGGCATAAGGCGGGGGGCTGGTGTTCTTGCTGGTTGTGGTTCCTATGAAAGATGTCGGGATTACTTTCGGTGTCCAAATTTGGCGTGGAATTCACTAGATGATCAAGGTTAACATGACCCACAAGTTCGTTCGGGGAAGAGAAGGAGACATGGCAGTTTCCCCACATGCATTTGAATGGGAGTCCCGAGGTGGGCTTTCGAGTGGGAAGTTCTTGGGGAAGGGAATTCATGACGAACGGGTGCTGAAGAGAGTGGTGAGGTGGTTTCTCTAAAGAGATATTTGAGCATTTCGTAGATGTATGGCCGCTTGGATCTTCCGTAATCTCGTTTTTGCTAGGCTCAATTTGGCCACACCCACACAGAAATGCTTCGAATGCGGCATCCAGAGCGGACTGTGAGTTCGATGACGTTTGCGCTGCTGGACGTGCGACTTCCACACTATATGGATCATCGCAGCACTGGAGCTAGAAACCAAATCAATTCACAAAGGTGTAGTAAATACAGAAAAAATGGACGAACGAAATTATCGAAACCAAGACAGTCACCACAGTCGATGCCATCAGCACAACCCAGATCGCAATGGGTGTGAGGATTCCCTCCATTGCACATCGATTCGGGATGATTTGGGTCAAAACACGAGATAACGACACACTGGTCTGTACATTGGGCGGTTAGTTCGCCGGTCGGAACACATTCGGGCTCTTCGCATTCAACCTCTGCTGCTGTGGTGCAGTCAACGCAGGGAGCATTTTGAGGAGGATATTTACGGGGGATTCGGCTCGGATATGCAGGAGCCATTGAGGTACTCGCAGAATTTGCGAGGGGAAAGAAGGGAAGGATAAGCGAAGTGAGGACCTTTCAATCAGGGTTAATCAACTTCGGTTTCAAGCGACTGGAAGGGTACTCAAGTTATTAGGTAATACATCTTATCTCTGATATTTATCAACTAATCAAACCCAAGTGGTCCAGCTTCGAAAAAGACGGGCTGAACCACCTGATCATTAATGTCAATGTCCATGGCTTCACTTTCAACTTCTCGACTAGATGTCTCATCTTCAGGGTCAAGAAATTTCAAGCAACCATGTTGGCACCCCCTCCAATGAACCGTCACACGCCCACCTAGGGATTCAATGTCCGGAAACTTCTTTTCCCAGGTATACCGTTCCTCAGAATGGTGTATGAAGATCGACTTCACACTTCCATGGGATGGATTCGGACAAATACTGATGCCTGTTACCCCATGGAGTTCTGGATCTTCTTCCAAGGATGGAGGCCCATCGTCTACGATAGACCCTGGAACACAGACTGCGAGAGTACGTCGCAAATGGGCCGATATTGGGCGCCACATATTACCCGTCGGAAGTGGAAGTTCGTACATCTGCTCCAGTTTCGTTTTGGCCGCGTCTATCCCGCTCGCAAGTGGGCGAGTAAGGAGGATACGCAACGCAATTTCGGCAAGGGCAGGCACGCGGGATCCTATGCGCTTTGTCTCTGATACAATCCGTCCTGGACGTGTAGATGGGGGTTCGGGGATGAAAGGATTGGGAAATAGATTCAGGCTTGTTAGCTTTCTCATTTGCATGAGTTCCGCAGGGACAAATTTGAGCTTGTTGTGGGCGATATTGAGAGCTACCAGATTCTTGAGCAGCGAGATTTCTGGAGGCAGATAACTAATCTCGTTGTTTCCTGTTTCAAGACAAATATAACGATTAGAAGAAAGATTTCGAAGAAGAGGGCACGCACGAAGTGAAAGCACTCTCAGATTTTGTAGCTTCCATAATTCCTGAGGTAGCTCTCGTATGCGATTGCCCGAAAGGTAGACATCTAAGCCATCCTTCGGGACTCCTAAAAAGCTACTGGAGTGGCTCTTTTCATTTTGACCCACGCGGGGAAGGCCTGCTGAAGTGCTTGCGGGTGCAGTACGAGTTCGCATGAACTGGCCTCGCCGACCTGCTGCTGCTGATCTGGCCGATGGAATAGCGTAGGTATCGTCCAGAGGTCGGCTATTATCGTTTGGTAGGGTAACAATTTTACCCAAGTCTGAGATAAGTTGTGGGGGGATTGATGTCAGATTGCACCCCCTATATGAGAGACGCGGTTAGGCACGAAGGTTGTCAGCAGTAACGAATTTCCATACTTCAAGTCGATTTCTCGCTCCCCCGAATCAAAAACCTTGTTGAGAGCTGTTTCCCATGTTCTGATGTCACGTTTACTTTCCGTTTTTGAAAAGATATCATCGCATGTTGGAGAAACGGGGGTCAGTGTCGGTTGGGCACGCGACTTCTTGGAAGGATTAGCGTGTTTTACGCGTTTAAAGTTATAGGATCCAGAAAATGGATCGATCGCAGATAGAATACGCGCACGAGGCGGTAGAATTTCGCCCTCATCCTCGGGGTCGTTGTCTAGGGAGAGCGGCTCTACCGTCGGCGAGGACCCGGGGGAAGACGTAGCCATAAAAGGTGAGCATGGTGAGGACGGAGGAGAGGGTGATGGTGTGTAATTATTCTTGGTGTTTATGGGCAACATAAAAGAAGAAAAGAATCCTCACTCCCTCACCATTGCTTAAATAAAAACCGGGAAGCATGCCGTAAGTACTCTGCCGTAATTACAAGTTGAATGTAAACTGCGCGATCACGTGGAGTATTACTATGGACGCTGGACCTGTCATTGACAACAGCCTAGCAGAGAGCTGCCAGACAACTTACATAAAGTCAACTTAATGTCCTTCGCCTCGCGCTGAAAGTATCACATCCAACGGTCTTAGAATTATTTACGAACACTTCAGATGTTTCTACTTGAACCCATTTGATTTGCAATACAGCCTTCTGTTGTGTTCATAAATTGCTTTATAATTTGTTATGTATTTAGGCGCCAGCCTCAGTATGGCTAGGAAGCTGCCCCAGGAAATCAAATTTCTAGATTAAGAGGTGGTCACTGTCTACTCGACAGAAGCTGAAGTAGGAGGCGAGGGTGTATCTGGGGAAGGGATTGGAGTTTTGAGTACTTTTGCCTTCAACTTGTCGTATTCAATCTTTTCTCCCTTTTCTCTGAGATCCCGTATCCCAACAGCAAAGTCATTTACCAGTTCCTCCCTCTTGGCTCTCCGTTCTGCTACAAGGCGGATAATATGCGACTTCTTTGTTGCATACGGTGCGTTGAGTTTCCACGACATACGACCCTGGCCTTTGGTCATACGCAAAAGCTCCTCCTTCTGTAGGTTGCGTGTATGCTGAATGCTAAAATGCTTCTCTATCCATTCCTCTCGTTGCTTCTTCTTATCTGCTGGCATGTCTTCCAGTCTGTGGGGATAATAGAAGGGATCCACTAGTCCGACGACGGCTCGCTTGTACGTTTTATACGACCGACGCTCAAAGCCGTTTATGGTGCGATACCACGGAGAGATATAGTTATCTGTGCGAATATAGGTGACTTTGACACCATAGATGGCCTGGAGCAATGATCGGACGTCAGTTTTTGTGACGGACTGGGGAATGCGGAAAGTCGCTTCATAGGGATTGTATGGTTGACCAGGAGGGGTGTGGTTTCGCACAAGTTTTAGAACGATATTTGGGAGGTAGACTCGGCGTCCAAGCACCTCTGTCTCCGTAATGTCACCCTGTTTCTTTCGGATGAAACCACGAACACGAGATCGGCGGGCGTTGAGCTTGGCCAACCACTTCTCCTCCGTTTGACCAGCGGGTAAAGCCCCCTGAGCGTTAAGTCGAGTGTAGCGCGCCTGTTCCGTTGGGGTGAGTCCAGTTTTTGTTGAGTCGGATTCGCCTTCGGGAATGGCACCAAATTGTTTGCGTCGGCGGAGGCGCACGGCAAGAGGGGCCGATCTTGTCCGTGCAACCCTTGCGAGTTCTGGTAGAGGAGGTTGCGTTGAATATGAACGACAAAAGTTCGGACAGCGGCGGAAGGCCTGCATTTTGAAGGTACAATTGCCAACGACAAATTCGAAATTTCCGTAAAAATGTGTGCACGTGATCTGGGGTGAACCTGCATTGGCGACCACGTTGGTACATATATATGCCTTTCCCATCTCGACTTTAACACCATCCTTTTCTATTCTGTGTTAGCCAACTGCCTTGGCCTCTGGCTAATAACCAGAAATGGTTTCGTTCTCGTGCTACAAGCTCTTTCGTGGCCTGCGCTCCATGTGCGCACCGATAGCGACTATCATCGGTTTCTCCCTCATGCTTACCTATATCTTCATTCTTTATCAACCTTCCCGCGGACCTGGCATGAAACAACGGATGGGATGGCAAGCATGGGCGGTGGTCGGCTTTCAACCCAATTCTTCGTCTAATGGTGGCGTTTCCCCAAGTACGGGCAACTCGTCAATTGAGTTACCGCCAGGTGGAGTTGACTGGTGGAATGTTACGAAACCTGAAGAGAAGGTAGATTCTGCAAATCTTCCTTTGGATGTATGGTCCCCCCTTCTACCTCACGATACTGGATGTGCGTCATCACTTTTCCGTTCTCTCCACTGATTAATCCTTGGCTGTTGGGAATTAGTTTCTGAGATTGCCGTGGAACGCTGTGTAATTAATCCAGACATAGGAGGAGACTTCTGCTATCCCGATTCTACCTCGGAGGACGATGCTATCAAAGGCAAATGGGTTCGTGTTCCGCGAAACTTAAACCTCGAAGGCAGTTATATGTCTGGATGGCTGGTTCGTAACGATTCCCATCCTGTTGTTGGGTATATGGACTTATTTATGTGCAGAATATATACTACCGTCGGACAAGACGGCTGGATGTCAATCTCATCACAGATGTTCAACTCTTTTCTGAACAAGAAACACCATCCTCTGTAGAAGGTTGGCACAAGACTTCCACATCCGTGAGAGCAGGGCTAGGTGGAATCCCACCTCTTTACCTGTGGTACAAGATTGGGAAGACGGTAGGTGACATGACCGCGGAGGAGAAGGACAACATCATTACCGAGCTCGATGTTCTGTACGGGGAAGACGTTCCTTGGTATGGCTTTGAAAAACTCGAACCTGCGACATTACCTCAGTACAAAAACCTGGAGGCAACTTGGATAACATACAAACGTGGTGTTAAAAGTAAGTGTTTCCTTCCCAGTAATGGGATTGTCCAAATAATTTCTGCAGTTCCCCCGCGTGCACCACCATTACATTTCTCTCATTCCGGGAAATTCAAGATCCTCCAAGTCGCAGACCTCCATTTCTCGGTTTCGCAAGGGGTTTGTCGAGATACAATTCTCAACCCATGCGAGCATTCCGACAATCTTACCAACAGCCTGATTTCTCATGTCATTGATCAAGAAAAGCCGGACTTGATCGTGTTCACTGGTGATCAACTCAACGGACAGGGTTCATCATGGGACCCAAGGTCTGTGTTGGCTAAATTTTCCAAGGCTGTTGCCGAGAAAGGTATCCCTTGGGCTGCGATATTCGGGAATCATGACGACGAGGACGGCATGAGGAAAGAACTCCAAGTTTCTTTGATGAAAGGGCTTCCATTTAGTTTGGTGGAAAGAGGACCGAAGGATGTCCATGGTGTTAGCAATTATGTTTTGAAAGTCTACAGCCCAGATGCGTATGTCGTTTTCTCTTCTTTTTTCTTCTCCCCGGGTGTTAAACATCCTTCAGTTCTAAAACCCATGTCTTAACCCTGTACTTTTTGGACTCTGGGTCCTATTCAAAAGGTGTCCTGGATTGGTTTGGGTTCTTCACCCCAACAGAGTATGACTGGATCCGGCAAAGTCAGATTGACTGGTTCTTGAAGGAATCCGGTAACTACTACATCCCACCCAGCCTCACATCAGGCTGACCCTTCTTTCCAGCTACCATCAAGCAGATCGAAAGACCTTTCCGACCCGATTCAGGCAAGGATCTAGGGTCCATTTGGCAACGCCAGGATGATCAAATCACCCCTACTGTGCGTAAATTGGCGAAGCCAAACGCATTGATGTTTTTCCACATACCGCTGTACGCTTGTGTTTGACTGATCTTTGGTGAATATTATTTAACTTTTTTTTTGCTTGCAGACCAGAAACATACACAAAGGCAGATATGAACCCGAACACAGGCAAACCTCTAGACGTCGGTAGTACTGGGCTAGAACCACATGGGAACGCCAAGAATAGTGACAAGTTCTTTGAAAATGGCATACTAAAGGCCATGGAGAGTGAGCAGGTGGGCCATGGAAATGCTCAAGAGGTCAAGGTCATTGGAAACGGGCATTGTCATAGTACGTAGTTTCTTTTTGGCTTTCTCTCTTTTGAATACTTACTTTGCCTTTCAGTTACGGATAACTGTCGACGTGTACAAGGAGTTTGGATGTGCTTTGGCGGTGGAGGGTGAGCACTTTTAATTCATGACACATACCTGAAATTCAACCAGTCGTCTTAGTTCATACTCTGGTTACAGCAAAGTTGGGTAAGTGAAAATCATGTGAAGTACTCTGCAAAGAGCTTATGATGTCTTTTGAAGATTTGACCGTCGGTTCCGCATCTATGACATCTCAGAGTATGGCGAGACGATTCGGACATACAAGCGGACAGAGAAGGATGAAATCCTAGACGATATGATTCTCGCTGGCCCAAGAGCCCCGCCATTCTCATAGGATTTAGAAGTAGGAGTAGCTGTTGTAGGATATAATCTAACGCGCACAATTATCTATGTACCATGAAGGTCGGCCTTCGGCCAGGGGGGTGTGTTTGTCTATTTTTGAAAAAGAATTCCCACGATTAGGTTGGTACTCAATAATAATAATCATTCCGTCCTTCATCTGAGTGCCTCCGACTCCTGCGGTCTCTTGCAATGTCAAGACCAGCTCAACCTCCACAGCCACAAGCTAATGGCCACCCATCTCGCCGCGAAAACAATTCAATCTCATCGACAGCCTCGGGATCAGGGCGTAGTGAGCGGGGCGGGCGTTACCCTTCGGTGAGATTGCTTGTATTTCTCTTCATCGTCATTCACGAGTTGACTTGAACGATTACAAGCCGGCAGTAGAGACAGCCGTTACCCGTCTTCTAGTTTCCATCAAGGGGTTGTTGGAGGCGTTGACATTATGGAGCCAATTGAGAATGGACGAAGAGGGCGTCAGCAATGTCTACGTACGCCTAGGGAACGATTTTAATGCAGCGGTGTCTGCATTCGCGCAATTCAATATTGAAATGACGTACGCTGCCTACTACGTCTTGGAAATGGACTGACCAACCCCCATCGTTGTCCGCAGAGAGTTACTTTCAGTACCCGAAGATTTGCGAAATGTATTGGAGCAGTGTTTAGCGGAGGATGCCACACCAGAAAACCTGGAGTTGTATCTCCCAAATGTTCGACAGATTATTACCAACCTCCTTCAAGGCTTGCGAGGCAAGCAATCCATCTACCGCAGAATCGTTTCAGACCACCGACACAGGTCAGGCGATGCACCCCAAGAACGAACGGACCGCGACAGTCGCTCTTCCCGTACAAGTGCATCTGGTCGTCGTGAAGGTTCACATCGTTCGCACGGATCAAGGCAGTTGACTGATGATGAGAGATCAGAGTCGGATACCGTTTCTCGTCGGAGCGGGCAATCAGGGCGGAGGAGGGGCGACCAAACCCCCCAGGGCTCGTCCTTGGGTGGGAATGAGTTTGTTGGAGGTTTTGCCCCATCAATTGCAGAGCATCCTATGGGGCAGAGTGAAGGCGGTTTTGAATTTCAGCGCTCGGATGACTATTTCGGTTCTCAGCGGAGGACGGGTTCATCCTCAATT
>Ga0307509_10001286_pt1 | contig 42598 bp, 39 predicted proteins | sample 10_EM_MG_FD_202245 | JGI IMG/M metagenome (GOLD analysis project Ga0307509, IMG submission 202245) | Populus trichocarpa ectomycorrhiza microbial communities from riparian zone in the Pacific Northwest, United States - 10_EM | ecosystem: Host-associated > Plants > Roots > Unclassified | place...
AGGAAGTGCAGCACCGCGTTGGTCGAGCCGCCGGTCGCCATGATCACCGCGACGGCGTTCTCGATGCTCTTGCGCGTGACGATGTCGCGCGGCTTCAGGTCGTTCTTCACCGCCTCGACCAGCACGCACGCCGCCTCAGTGGTGTGCTTGACGATCTCGTCGTGCGGGTTGGCCATCGTGCTCGAGAACGGCAGGCTCATGCCCAGCGCCTCGAAGGCCGAGCTCATCGTGTTCGCGGTGTACATGCCGCCGCACGAGCCGGTGCCGGGGATGGCGCGGCGCTCGATTTGGCAGAAGTCTTCCTCGCTCATGTTGCCGGCGCTGAACTGGCCGACGGCCTCGAACACGCTGACAATGTTCAGGTCCTTGCCTTGATAACGACCCGGCAGGATGGTGCCGCCGTAGACGTAGATCGCCGGCACGTTGGCGCGCAGCATGCCCATCATGCCGCCGGGCATGTTCTTGTCGCAGCCGCCGACCACCAGCACGCCGTCCATCCACTGGCCGCCCACGCAGGTCTCGATGCAGTCGGCGATGACTTCGCGCGAGACCAGGCTGTACTTCATGCCCTCGGTGCCCATCGCCATGCCGTCGCTGATCGTCGGCGTGCCGAAGATCTGCGCATTGCCGCCGGCCGCTTCGATGCCGGCCACGGCCGCGTCGGCGAGCTTTTGCAGGCCCGAGTTGCAGGGCGTGATGGTGGAGTGGCCGTTCGCGACGCCGATCATCGGCTTCTTGAAGTCGCCTTCTTCATAGCCCATCGCGTAGTACATCGAACGGTTCGGCGCGCGGGCCACGCCTTCGGTGATGTTGGCGGAACGGCGGTTGATTTTCATGAGCGGTCTCCTGTGCGGGTCGACAGTATCCGGCGTCTGCCAGTCATCGTCCAATAGATATCAGGCGGCTCATTGATATGCTTGGCGAATGAACGAGACGCCCGAGGCCCCGATCGAGTTGCGCAGCTGGCGCCAGTTTCTGGCGCTCGCGCAGACGCTGCACTTCGGCCGCGCCGCCGAGCAGCTGCACATGACGCAGCCACCGCTCACGCTGGCAATCCAGCAGCTCGAGAAACGCCTGGGCGCGAAGCTGTTCGAGCGCACGCGGCGCAGCGTCGCACTGACGCCGGTCGGCGCCGCGCTGGTCGAGCCGGTGCGCCAATTGCTGCAGCAGGCCGCGGCCTTGCCCTTGCGCGCCCGCGGCGCGCTCGCGGGCGAAGTTGGTCGCGTGCGGCTGGGCTTCGTCTCGACAGTGGGTTTCGGTCCGCTGCCGCTGTGGCTGCGCGCGTTCCGCGACGCGCAACCGGGCATCGGCGTCGAGCTGATCGAGGCGACCAGCGACGTGCAGCTGAAGGCCCTGGCGCAGCGCGAGATCGACGCCGGTTTCATGCTGCACGCGCCCGGCCTGGCACCGGGCGTGCTACCCGGCGTGCAGCGGCTGTCGCTGGGGGTCGAGCCGCTGGTGCTGGCCCTGCCCGACGCCGCGCCTTGGGCCGGCGCGCGGCGGCTGCGGCCCACCGAACTGCTGACGCAGCCGCTGGTGATCTTCCCGCGCGCGGCGACGCCGTCGCTGTTCGACGCGGTGCTGGCGTTTTATCACCACCACGGTGCGACGCCGGTGATCGCGCAGGAGGCGACGCAGATGCAGACCATCGTCAACCTCGTGTCGGCCGGGCTCGGGATCGCGCTGGTGCCGCGCTCGGTCACGCAGCTGCAGCGGCCCGGCGTGATCTACCGCGCGCTGCCGGCGGCGCTGGCGGCCAACGCGCCGCAGGGCGAGACCAGCCTGCTGTGGCCGTCGGACGCCGCGCCGGCCGTGCTGCGCTTCGTCGAGTTCGTGCGCAGCACCGCGCCCGAGGCGGTCGGTTATCGTTCGCGCTGACTCCGCTGCGACGACTTCATTCCCCATGCTGGCCTATCCCCAATTCAACCCGGTTGCGCTGCAACTCGGACCCGTCGCGATCCACTGGTATGGCATCACCTACCTGGTGGCCTTTGCGCTCTTCATCTGGCTGGGCGCTAAACGCGTGAAGCTGGCGCAGTTCGCCTCGCGCGACTGGTCGCGGCGCGACATCGAAGACCTGCTGTTCTACGGCGTGCTCGGCGTCGTGATCGGCGGGCGCCTCGGCTACGTGCTGTTCTACAAGCCGGGTTACTACGCGGCGCACCCGCTCGAGGTCTTCGCGGTGTGGAAGGGCGGCATGTCCTTCCACGGCGGCATGCTGGGCGTGATCGGTGCGATGGCGCTGTTCGCGCGCACCCGCCGTCGCCAGTTCTTCGACGTCACCGACCTGATCGCGCCCTGCGTACCGACGGGCCTGGGGTCGGGGCGCATCGGCAACTTCATCAACGGCGAATTGCCCGGGCGTGTGGCCGATGCGAACCTGCCGTGGGGCATGGTCTATCCGAACGCCGGGCCGCTGCCGCGCCACCCGTCGTCGCTGTACCAGTTCCTGCTCGAAGGGGTGGTGCTGTTCATCGTGCTGTGGTTCTACGCCAAGAAGCCGCGCGGGCTGGGGCAGGTGTCGGGCATGTTCCTGATCGGCTACGGCGTGGTGCGCTTCATCTCGGAGTTCTTCCGCGAGCCGGACGACTTCCTGGGCCTGCTGGCGCTCAACCTCAGCATGGGCCAATGGCTGTGCATCCCGATGATCCTGGCCGGCCTGGCGATCTGGACCTGGGGCCGCGGCCGCCAGCCCAGCGCCGACTAAAATCGGGTGATGCGCCAGATTTTTCTAGACACCGAAACCACCGGCCTGAGCCCCGAGCAGGGCGACCGCGTCATCGAGATCGGCTGCATCGAGATGGACCATCGCCGGCTCACCGGGCGGACGCTGCACTTCTACCTGAACCCCGAGCGCCGCAACCATCCGGACGCGGTCAAGATCCACGGCCTGACCGACGAGTTCCTGGCCGACAAGCCGCTGTTCGCCAGCGTCGCCGACGAGCTGATGGACTTCGTCTCGGGCGCCGAGATCGTGATCCACAACGCGGCCTTTGACGTCGGCTTCCTGAACGAGGAGCTGCGCCGCCTCGGCCGGCCCAAGTTCCCTGGCTTCGTCAGCGCGATCACCGACAGCCTGCTGATGGCGCGCGAGATGTTTCCCGGCAAGGCGAATTCGCTTGACGCGCTGTGCAAGCGGCTCGAGGTCGACAACTCGAACCGCGCGCTGCACGGCGCGCTGCTCGATGCCGGGCTGCTCGCCGAGGTCTACATCCGCATGACGCGTGGGCAGAACGCGCTGGTGATCGACGGCGGCGACGGTGAGGGCAGTGCGGCGCAGGCGGCGCTCGAAGCGGTCGACTTCGGCGCGCTGGCGCTGAAGGTGGTGCAGGCCGATGACGCGGAATCCGCGGCCCACCTCACGGTGCTCACCGAACTCGACAAGGCCAGCGGCGGCAAGACCGTCTGGCGCACTCTGGAGCTTGTGGCATAATCTTGGGCTGTTCAGCAGACGCTGGGCCGACAAAATTTGCAGAAAATTGGCAGTCGATAGCGGGCGGTTAGCTCAGGGGTAGAGCACAACATTCACACTGTTGGGGTCGGGGGTTCGAAACCCTCACCGCCCACCAAGAAGACTCAAGAAGAAGACCCAAAAGAAGGCAAGAACGGCGACCACGTGTCGCCGTTTTGCATTGGAGAGCCGCATGGACGCAGTGGACGCGGTCGTCATCGGTGCCGGGGTGGTCGGTCTGGCGATCGGCCGGGCGCTCGCGCTGCGTGGCCTCGAGACGGTCGTGCTGGAACGCGCGAGCGCGATCGGCACCGGCACCAGCTCGCGCAACAGCGAGGTCATCCATGCCGGCATCTACTACGCCACCGATTCGCTGAAGGCGCGCCTGTGCGTCGCCGGCCGCCTGCAGCTCTACGCCTACCTCGACGCGCACGGCGTCGCGCACCGGCGCTGCGGCAAGCTGCTGGTCGCGACCTCGGCGGCGCAGCAGGCGCGGCTCGCGCAGATCCAGGCCCAGGCGGCCCGCAACGGCGTGCGGGATCTGCGCCTGCTCGACGCCGACGAAGTGCATGCGATGGAGCCCGCGCTGAACACCGTCGCTGCGCTGCACTCGCCGTCGACCGGCATTGTCGACAGCCACGGGCTGATGCTCGCGTTGCAGGGCGATCTCGAGGCTGCGGGCGGTGCGCTGGCCTTGTTGGCACCGGTGCAGCGCATCGTCTGCGGTGACGCGTCGCACGTGGTGCAGGTCGGGGGCGACGAACCCATGGCGCTGGGCGCGCGCCTGGTCGTCAATGCGGCGGGGCTGTGGGCGCCCGACCTCGCGCTGCAGATCGACGGCCTCGCGCCGCGGCACGTGCCCGTCGCCCGCTATGCCAAGGGCAACTACTTCTCGCTGGCCGGCCGCGCGCCGTTCTCGCACCTGATCTACCCGGTGCCCGAGCAAGCCGGTCTGGGCACGCACCTGACGCTGGATCTGGCCGGCCAGGCGCGCTTCGGCCCCGACGTGCAGTGGATAGAGCCCGCATCGCCCGACGCCATCGACTACCGCGTCGACCCGCAGCGCGCCGCCGCCTTCGAGGCCGACATCCGTCGCTACTGGCCCGGCCTGCCGGCCGGTGCGCTGCAGCCGGCCTACAGCGGCGTGCGGCCCAAGCTGCAGGCGCCGGGCGAGGCTGCCCACGACTTCGTGCTGCAGGGACCCGCCGAACACGGCGTGCCGGGGCTGATGAACCTCTATGGCATCGAGTCGCCCGGGCTGACCGCGAGCCTGGCGCTCGCCGACGAAGTCGTCAGTCGGCTGACGGCGTAGCGGCTTCAGTGGCCACGCCCTCGGGCGGCGCCTGCCACTGGCCGTTGATGAGCAACTGGTGCGGGCCGAACTGCGCCTTGTAGGCCATCTTGTTGCTCTGCGCGATCCAGTAGCCCAGGTAGACGTGCGGCAGCTTCAGCAGCTTGGTCTGCTCGATCTGCCACATCACGTTGTAGGTGCCGTAGCTGGTGCGCGGCTCGGGCTCGTAGAAGGTGTAGACGGCAGACAGGCCATCGTTGAGCACGTCGAGGATGGACACCATCTTCAGCACGCCCGGACCGCCGTCGGTCGACGGTTCGCGAAATTCGACCAGCCGCGAATTGACGCGGCTTTGCAGCAGGAACTGGGTGTACTGGTCGATGCTGTCGTGGTCCATGCCGCCGCCGACGTGGCGGCCGCTCTGGTAGCGCAGGTAGAGCTGGTAGTGCTCGGGCACGAAGCACAGGCGCAGCACGCGCGCCTGCAGGTTCGAGTGAGCCCGCAGCGCGCGCCGCTGGCTGCGCGTGGGGGTGAAGGTCGCGACCGGCACCCGCAGCGGCAAGCAGGCCTTGCAGCCGTCGCAGTAGGGCCGGTAGGTGAACATGCCGCTGCGCCGGAAACCGTTGGCCACCAGTCCCGAATACGCGTCGGCGTGGATCAGGTGGCTGGGCGTGGCGACCTGCGAACGCGCCATGCGGCCGTCGATGTAGCTGCACGGGTAGGGCGCGGTCGCGTAGAACTGCAGTGAGGCGAGCGGAAGCTCTTTCGGGTGGGTCACGTGCCGGGGTCCTCGAGGCGGCCGGTGTCGAGATGGCGCCACAGGCTCAAATCATAGGTCCAATCGCGGACCGCGGGTTCCCCCAGACTGCGGGCCATGCGGGCCTCGAATTCGGCCCGTTGCAGCTGGCGCGCGCCCAGCGATTCGAGGTGGCCGGTGTGCTGCTGGCAGTCGATCATCGCGATGCCGTGGGCGCGGCAGAAGCAGATCAGCGCCGCGAACGCGATCTTGGACGCGTCGGTGCGCCGCGCGAACATCGATTCGCCGAAGAACATGCGTCCGAAGCCCACGCCATACAAACCGCCGACGAGTTCGCCGTCCACCCAGGTCTCGAAACTGTGCACCTGGCCGAGTGCGTGCCAGGCGCAATAGGCCTCGACCATCTCGGGCACGATCCAGGTGCCGTCCTGGCCCTCGCGCGGCGCGCTGGCGCAGGCGCTGATGACGCGCCGGAAGGCGCTGTCGATGCGCAGCTCGCAGCGCGTGTCGGCGGCGAAGCGCCGCACCGTCTTGCGCAGCGAGCGCGACAGGCGGAATTCGCCCGTCATCAGCACCATGCGTGGGTCGGGCGACCACCAGAGCACCGGCTGACCCGCGCTGTACCACGGGAACACGCCGTGCGTGTAGGCCTCGGTCAGGCGCTGCGGCGTGAGCTCGCCGCCGGCGGCGAGCAGGCCGGGCGCCTCGCTGCCGGGCGGCAAGGCCTGCCCGGTGTCGGGCAGCGGGTCGGTGGGTCGGTGCAGCCAGGGAATCACGAAGACCATTGTCGCGGCAAGTCAGAATCGGGCCTCACCACATGCGAGGGGGATCCATGAAGCGTCTCTTCACTGGCTTGGCCATCGCCGCGCTGTGCGGCAGCGCGGCCCAGGCGGCCGGCACCGACGATGGCGACAGCGGCGATGCGATCACGCCATACCGTCCGTCGGTCTCCAGCCCGGCCCAGTTGCCGGTGCCAGGGCAGCTCGAGGTCGAACTCGGCGGCCTGCATGCGCGCAGCGACGACACGCGCCGCAGCAGCGTGCCGTACGCGTTCAAGCTCGCGTTCAGCAAGGAATGGGGGGTGGTGATCGGCGGCGAAGGCCACGTCTGGGCGCACGACGACACCGGCCGCGCGCAAGGCCTGGGCGACACGACGCTGGTGCTCAAGCGCGCCTTCCTCGTCGACGACGCGAGCGCATTCGGCCTCGAGCTCGGCACCAAGCTGCCGACGGCGAACGACAGCATCGGCAGCGGCCGCACCGACTACACGCTGAACGGCATCTACAGCCGCGACATCGGCCCGCTGCACATGGACGCGAACCTCAATGCGACCCGGCTGGGCGTGGCCGACGAGGGCACGGGGCGCACGCAGTTCGGTGCGTCGGCGTCGTTCTCGGGGGCGCTGTCCGACCACTGGGGATTGACGGGCGAGGTCTCGGGCACGCACCGCGCCGGCGCTCCCAACGGCACCCAGGTGCTCACCGCGCTGACCTACAGCCCGAACAAGCGGCTGACCTTCGACATGGGCGTGGCGCGGGCATTCCGGCCGACGCCGGCGACGACGCAGGTGTTCGCGGGCGTCGTGTTCCCGCTCGCCAAGCTCTGGTAACGCCGCTGGTGAGTCCTACTGCATGAACCAGCCGTGGCTCACGACGAGCGACTGGCCGGTCAGCGCATTCGTCTCGAAGCCGGCGAACAGCAGCGCGACCTCGGCCACGTCCTGCACGGTGGTGAACTCGCCGTCCACGGTTTCCTTCAGCATCACCTTCTTGATGACGTCGTCCTCGCTGATACCCAGCGCCTGAGCCTGCTCGGGGATCTGCTTCTCGACCAGCGGCGTGCGCACGAAGCCCGGGCAGATCACGTTGGCGCGGATCTTGTACTTGCCGCCTTCCTTCGCGACCGTCTTGCACAGCCCGATCAGGCCGTGCTTGGCCGTGACATAGGCCGACTTCAGCACCGAGGCCTCCTTCGAGTGCACCGAGCCCATGTAGATGATGCTGCCGCCGTTGCCGGACTTCTGCATGTGCGGCACGCAGGCCTTGGTGGTCAAGAAGGCTCCGTCGAGGTGGATCGCGAGCATCTTCTTCCAGTCGGCGAACGGAAACTCTTCGACCGGGTGCACGATCTGGATGCCGGCGTTGCTCACCAGCACGTCCACGCCGCCGTAGGCCGCGACGACTTCGGCGACGGCCGCGTTGACCTGGTCTTCGCTGGTCACGTCCATCGCCACCGCCATCGCGGTGCCGCCGGCCTTGACGATCTCGTCGGCGGCCTCCTGCGCCGCGCCCTTGTTCATGTCGGCGATCACGACCTTGCCGCCTTCGCGCGCGTAGGTGAGGGCGATCTCCTTGCCGATGCCGCTGGCGGCGCCGGTGACGATGCAGACCTTGTCTTTGAGCTTCATGTGCGTGCTTCCCTGTGAGTTGAAAGTGAGAGGGGGTCAGGCCAGGTAGTCGTGGATCACGTGCCCCAAGCCCAGCGTCATGTCGGTCAGAATGTGCGTGCCCGAGATCACCTCGAGCACCGGCAACCGGGCCACCGGCGCGAGCGCGTGGTGGGCGAGTTCGAGCGCGGCCGGGCCGGTCCACGCGCCCTTGACGGTCACGTCTTCCAGAAAGTAGCGCACCAACTCGCAGATGCGTGCGCTGCCGTCGACGTGCGGGATGATCTTCAGCAGGTAGTTGGGCGCGAGCAGGCCGGCCTTGACCTTGTCGAGGTCCAGCGTGCTGTGCTTGTAGCCCATGGTCGCCGTGGCCACGCGCACCGAGCCATAGTCCAGCGTGCCGAGCAGCGTGTCGGTCTCGACCGTGACCTTGGGCGACGCGAGCTTCTTCGGGAAGCCCCACAGCTCGCGGCCGCCGGCGATCGGCGCCTCGTCGTTGAGGTACATCGAGTGCACGTAGCCGCCGGCCACGCCCTCGAACGTGACCGGGATCACCTGGCCCGACTCGGTGTAGTCGCCGAAGCCGGTCGAGTCGGGCATGCGGATGAACTCGTACTTGACGATCGCATCGGTCATCTGCAGCGGTTCGGGCACGACCGCACGCAACGCGTCGGGGTCGGTGCGGTAGGTCACGATCAGGAACTCGCGGTTCTTGAAGCGGTAGGGCCCGGGCGGGAAGGCCGGGCTGGTGAGCGGCATCGCGAAGGCGTTGCGCTTGACGTCGGCGATGTTCATAGGAGTGTGCTGGCGCTGCCAGACGTTGGGTGGTCGGAGGCCAGGTCGAACACCTGCACGCCGCTCGCACGCTTTTCGCGACCCGTCCAGCGCGGGTCATGCAAGGTGTGCGCCATGTCGGCGCGCCCGCTGTCCCAGTGCTCCTGCATCGACAGGCGCGAGAACTCGTAGTCCTTGGACTGGCTCTCGTAGTGCTTGCTGCGGTAGATCAGGTGCACGACGTCGACGGCGGTCTCGCAGCGCACACGCGACAGCGCGCGCACGTCGGGGTCGTCGCGCAGCGCGGCCGGCAGCTTGGCGATCAGTCGCTGCGCGGCCTGTGCGATGACCTGGCGGTCGAGCTCGTTGGTCGTGTTCATGCGCGTGCGGCTGGAGAAGCGGATGTCCTTCTCGCGCTCGGTCACTTCGGCCAGCGTGGTCGGCAGCGCGCCGGTGGCGGCGAACAGGTCGACCTGGAACACGACGCGGCGGTGCTTTCCGGGCTGGTCGAGCACGTATTGCAGCGGCGTGTTCGAGACCAACCCACCGTCCCAGTAGTGCTCGCCGTCGATCTCGACCGGCGCGAAGCCCGGCGGCAGCGCGCCGCTGGCCATCACGTGGCGGGCGTCGATGCGGCGCTTGCTCGAATCGAAATACTCGAAATTGCCGGTGCGCACGTTCACCGCGCCGACCGAGAAGCGCATCGTGCCTGCATTGAGCCGGTCGAAATCGACCAGCCGCTCCAGCGTGCGCTGCAGCGGCGCGGTGTCGTAGTAGCTGATCGCCTCCAGGCTGCCGCGCGGCTGGAACGGCGCCGGCGGGAAGCGCGGCGCGAAGAAGCCGGGCACACCGAACAGCATGACGTGGGTCGCGCTGGCCTCGTTCAGGCCTTCACGGGCCGTGGCGGTGGACGTCAAGCCCTCGGGCAAGCCCGGCGCAGCGAGCGACGAACTCACCAGGCTCCAGAATTCGCGCAAGCGTGCCACCCGTGTCGAGGCCGGGTTGCCGGCGATCAGCGCTGCGTTGATCGCGCCGATCGAGATGCCGGCCACCCAGCTGGGCTCGCGGTAGACCTTGGACAGCGACTCGAACACCCCGGCCTGGTAGGCACCGAGCGCCCCGCCGCCTTGCAGCACCAGGATGCATTCCTCGTCGTCCTGGCGGGCGGCCCGGGCGACGCGCTCGACGGCCTTGGTGACTTTGGGTTCGGTGGGCAGCAACGGCATGAGCATGAGCCGGTCGCCGGAAGCGGCGACCCATGCGCGCAGCATAGCGCCGCGCGTGCTGCCCGTCGGTCAGATACGTCCCAGCAACAAAAGCACGACGAGGATCACGACCAGCAGGCCGATGCCGCCGCTCGGCGCGTAGCCCCACGACTTGCTGTGGGGCCAGGTGGGAATGGCGCCTATCAGCATCAAGACCAGCAGGATCAACAGGATGGTGCCCAGGCTCATGGATGTCTCCTCGAATGATGGTGAGCCGACAGTAGCGACGGTGGGCGCGCCGACCAAGCTGCCGAGGGCGCATGTCCGTGTGGGCCGCGGGCCCACACCGGCGTGGTCGTCGTCCTACACCCGCCGCTCGCGCAGGCCCGGCCCCGCCTTGACAGGCCGGGGTCGCCGCATCAAAATACTTTAGGACTGAACAAATTTCGGTCGGCGCACCTCGCCGCGGGGTGGGTCGGCCTGTTGTGAAATCATTGGGGTCTGGCACGCCGTGACGCCAAGCCCGCGACTGCCTCGCCAACCCTGAAACCGACCGGAGCCCCCGAGATGTCCAAGACCAAAGCCACCTTCCACTGGGAAGACCCGTTGTTGCTGGACCTGCAACTCAGCGACGACGAGCGTGCGGTGCGCGACGCGGCCGCCGCCTACTGCCAGGAACGGCTCGCCCCGCGGGTGCTGATGGCCTTTCGCGAAGGCACGACCGACCCGGCGATCTTCCGCGAGATGGGCGAACTCGGCCTGCTCGGCGCGACCATTCCCGAACAGTACGGTGGCGCGGGGCTGAACTACGTCTGCTACGGCCTGGTCGCGCGCGAGGTCGAACGTGTCGACTCCGGCTACCGCTCCATGATGAGCGTGCAGAGCTCGCTCGTGATGGTGCCGATCAACGAGTTCGGCAGCGAGGCGCAGAAGCAGAAGTACCTGCCCAAGCTCGCCTCCGGCGAATGGATAGGCTGCTTCGGCCTGACCGAACCCGACCACGGCTCCGACCCCGGCAGCATGGTCACGCGCGCCAAGAAGGTGCCGGGCGGCTACAGCCTGTCGGGCGCGAAGATGTGGATCACCAACAGCCCGATCGCCGATGTCTTCCTGGTGTGGGCCAAGGACGACGAAGGCGCGATCCGCGGCTTCATCCTCGACAAGGGGGCCAAGGGCCTGTCCGCCCCGGCCATCCACAGCAAGGTCGGCCTGCGCGCCAGCATCACCGGCGAGATCGTGATGGACAACGTGTTCTGTCCCGAAGAAAACGCCTTCCCCGAGGTGCGTGGCCTGAAAGGCCCGTTCACCTGCCTGAACAGCGCGCGCTACGGCATCGCCTGGGGCGCACTCGGCGCGGCCGAAGACTGCTTCCACCGTGCCCGCCAGTACACGATGGACCGCAAGCAGTTCGGCAAGCCGCTGGCCGCGAACCAGCTGATCCAGAAGAAGCTCGCCGACATGCAGACCGAGATCGCGCTGGGCCTGCAAGGCTGCCTGCGCCTGGGCCGCATGAAGGACGAAGGCATCGCCGCGGTCGAGATCACCTCGATCATGAAGCGCAACAGCTGCGGCAAGAGCCTGGACATCGCCCGCGTCGCCCGCGACATGCTGGGCGGCAACGGCATCAGCGACGAATTCGGCGTCGCGCGCCACCTGGTCAACCTCGAGGTCGTCAACACCTACGAAGGCACGCACGACGTGCACGCACTGATCCTCGGGCGCGGCATCACCGGCATCGCGGCGTTCTGACATCTCGACGTACGCTGCGCCGCCGGCGCAGGCACAATCGCGGTCTTCTCCGTTTGCACCGCGATCCATGTCCGAACCCCTCGCGCCCACCGTGGCGCCCGACACCCCGGCGCCCGCCGCGCCGGCTTCTTCCACGCCGGCGCCTGCCGCTGCGGGCGTGGCCACGCTCTCGCCGGCAGACTGCGCGCTGCAGCTGAAGCAGCGCTTCCCGGCGCTGTTCGCGGGCGCGCCGAAGCCCCTGAAGCTGCGCATCCAGGTCGACATCCAGGAGCGTGCGCCCGGCGTGTTCAGCAAGCAGGCGCTGTCGGGTTTCTTTCGCCGCTACACCGGCAGCACCTCGTACCTGATCGCGGTCTCGAAGGCGACGCACCGGGTCGACCTCGACGGCCAACCGGCCGGCGAGCTCAGCGCCGAGCACCGCCAGATCGCACTCGACGAACTTGCCCGACGCCGCGCCAACAACGAATCGCGCCGCGAGCTCGAAGAGCAGCAGCGCCGCAACCGCGCCGGCCTGCTGCGCGACTTCGAAACGACGACGCTGACGCGCGCGAACTTCTGCGTGCTCAAGGGCGTGGCCGACGAAGAACTCGACGGCCTGCTCGAGATCGCGCGCGGTGAGGCCGAGGAACGCGCGCGCCACCAGCCGCCGCCGTTCGAGCAGCGGCCGCGCCGCCCCGGTCCGCCGCACGGCGGGCAGCGCCCGCCACGCCCGCCGCGTTGAACGCGGGCGTCAGGCGGCGGCCAGGCGTCGTGCGCGCAAGCGGCTGAAGCTCAGCGCGACGGCGAGCACGCCGCACGCGCCGACGGTGATGACCATGCCGGTGCCGATGTCGGCGACCACCGCGCCGAACGCGGCCACGCCGACCGACTGGCCCAGGAAGAAGCACGACGCGAACGCCGAGACCGCGGCGCCGCGGCGTTCGGGTGCCATCTGCGTCGCGTTGATCTGCAGCGTGTTGTGCAGCATGTAGAAGCCCATGCCCGCGCCGAAGCAGCCGGGCAATGCCCACCACCACACCGGCGCGAGACCGACCGCGAGCAGCGAGCCGGCGAGCAGGATGCCGCCGTACAGCGTCAGCCCGACCTCGCCGAGCAGGCGCACCAGCGTCGCCGAGGCGAGCGCGAACAGCAGCCCGCCGAAGCCGAACACCATCAGGATGGCCCCGGCACTGCCGAGCGCCAGACCGAAGTGCGTGTGCAGATGGGTCGCAATGAAGGCGAACGCGCCGTACAGGAACGCACCTTCGAGAAAGACCGACGCCAGCACGATGCGCGCCCAGGGGCGCGCGAGCACCTGCGCGAACTCACCGACCATGCGCCGCAGCGCGTGGCCTTCACCGCGCTGCATCAGGCGCGCAGTCGCCGGCAGGCGCCGGTCGATCGCGAACAGCGCGAGGCTGATCGCGACGAAGAAGAGCGCGATGCCGAAGAAGGGCGTGCGCCAGCTCAGGTGGTCGGCCGCGAAGCCGCCGACGAACACGCCGGTCGAGAGCCCGAGGATCTGCCCGATCAGAAAACGCGCGAGCACCGGCTGGCGCTGGTCGTAGGGCACCACGTCGCCTATCCACGCCATCGACAGCGGGATGATGGCCGCGGCCGTCGCGCCGGCCACCAGCCGCGCGCCCACCAGCAGCGTGAAGCCCTGCGCCAGCCCGCACAGCGAGGCCGTCAGCGCGCAGGCGACGCAGGCCCAGGCGATCACGCGGTACTTGCCGAAGCGGTCGCCGACCGGGCCGAAGAACAGCTGCGACAGACCGTAGGCGACCGAGAACGCGGTGATGGTGGCGGCCGCGCTGCCGAGCGAGACGCCGAACTCGCGCGAGAACAGCGGCAGCAGCGGGTCGGTCAACCGCAGCGACACGCCGCTGGCGAACGCGGCGAGCGACAGCACGAGGACGGCGAAGCGGGGAAGGGCGGGCGCAGCAGCGCTGTTCTGGGCGTCGGGCACGCGGGGGTTCCGGGGTGGGGTGACAGGGCGAGAGCTTACGACGCGGTCTGCATGCGCAGCCGCCGCGCGGCGTCTTCGGCGCGCGCGTCGTCGATCTCGCGCATCACGCCGCCCACGTCCACCGGCCGGGTCGTGGCCTCGAAGCGGCCGGTGAGCACCGCATCGGGCTGCAGCGCGCCGCGTTCGTACAGCGACCAGATCTCGGGGCCGTACGCGGTCGGCAGCAGGTCGGGCGCAAAGCGGCCGAAGAAGTCGCGCAGGTTGTCGACGTCGCGCAGCAGCATGCGCTGTGCGTGGTTGTTGCCGGCCGCGTCGACCGCCTGCGGCAGGTCGATGACGACCGGGCCGTCGGCCGCGAGCAGGATGTTGAACTCCGACAGGTCGCCGTGCACGATGCCGGCGCACAGCATGCGCACGACCTCACGGATCAGCGTCGCGTGGTGCGTGCGCGCCTCAATGGCGCTGAAGGCCACGTCGTTCAGGCGCGGCGCGGCGTCGCCGTTCGCGTCGGTGACGAGTTCCATCAGCAGCACGCCGTCGCAGAAGTTGTAGGGCTTGGGCACGCGCACGCCGGCGCCGGCCAGGCGGTAGAGCGCATCGACCTCGGCGCTCTGCCAGGCGGCCTCGGTCGCCTCGCGGCCAAAGCGCGTGCCCTTGGCCATCGCGCGCGCCTGGCGCGTGTTCTTGACCTTGCGGTTCTCGGTGTAGTCGACGGCCTGGCGAAAGCTGCGCTGCGTCGCGTCCTTGTAGACCTTGGCGCAGCGCGTGTCGTCGCCGCAGCGCACGACGAAGACCTGTGCCTCCTTGCCGCTCATCAGCTGGCGCACGACGCTGTCGATCAGGCCTTCTTCGAGCAGCGACTGCAGGCGCTTGGGTGGTTTCATCGGGGGATTGTCCCCCGGCGCGGTTTGCCGCGCTTCAGGGCGCGAGGACGACGAGCTTGGGCGCTGGCGACGTGCGTCGATCGGCCGCACTGCCGGTGCGTTGCAACTCGCGCAACGCCTGGCCGCGTTCGATCGATGTCTGGACCGCCGACACGAAGGCGACCAAGATCACGCACGCGCTGACGAACGCAGCACCTGCGGCCAGCACCACGGCGGGCCGAAAGCTGAACGTGACGTTGGACAGGGTCAGCTGGAAGTGCGTCATGTGCAGGCTCGACGGGCAGTGGCGGGGTGGGTGCCACTGTGCGGGCAGGCTCGTCGGCGTGCTGTCGGCGCCCGGCGCCAGTCGGTGTAGGACAGGGCGCGGTCGCTGCGGTCATGAATGTTGTTGACAAATAAACAGATGAAAAGTAATGTACTTCTGTCGCTGCGTCGTCGATGCGGTTGCGCAAGCTGTTCGGCCTCTCTTCTTGTCGATGAACCTCATGAAAATTGCAATTCTTGGTGGTGGTCATGGTTGCTACGCGGCAGCCGCCGACCTCTCGGAGTCGGGTCACGAGGTGCGCCTGTGGCGCCGTGACGCGGCCGCGCTGGCGGCCGTCGCGCAGGCCGGCAGCATCGTGCTGAAGGATGCGGCCGGCGTGCGCGAGATTCCGATCGCGCTCGCCACCGCCGACATCGGCGCGGCTTTGCGCGGTGCGCAGCTGGTCGTGATCCCGTCGCCGGCGATCGCGCAGCTCGACATCGCGCGCGCGATGGCGCCGCACCTGGTTGACGGGCAGGTCGTGTTCCTGCCGCCGGGCACCTTCGGCAGTGTGGTGATGGCGCAGGCGGTGCGCAGTGCAGGCAACCGTGCCGACGTCGCCTGGGCCGAGACCGGCACCTTGCCCTACCTCGCACGCAAGCACGGCGAGCGCGAGGTCAACGTGACGGTGCGCGCGATCCACCTGCCGACCGGTGTCTACCCGGCGCGCAGCGAGGCGGCGGCCATCGAGGTGATCCGCGAGGCCTACCCCGCCGTGCACGCCTGCGGCGATGCGCTGTCGGGCGCGCTGATGAACGCCGGGCCGGTCATCCACCCGCCGCTGATGGTGATGAACGCGGCGCCGCTGCAGCATTTCGAGCGCTGGGACATCCACAACGAAGGCACGCAGCCGGCGGTGCGCGCGGTGACCGACCGGCTGGACCACGAGCGCATCCGCGTGCGCGAGGCGCTGGGCTACGCCGGGCCGCACTACCCGCTGGCGGACCACTACGACAACGACCAATGGATGTACGGCGATGCGCACAAACAGCTCGTGAAGTCGGGCGACTGGCGCGAGCACATCGACCTGCACCATCACCGCTACATCACCGAAGACACCGAGCTCGGGCTCGCGTTCCTCGCGTCGGCCGCACGCTTCGCCGGCGTCGATGCGCCGATCGCGCACGGGCTGCTGGCGATCGTCGGCGGCTTTCTCGGGCGCGACCTGCGCCGCGGTCCGCGCACACTGGAGGCGCTCGGTCTCGACGGGTTAAGCCCCGCCGCGCTGAAGCAGCGCCTGCACGATGGCCTCTGACGCGATGCCGCCGACCGCCGCGCCGCGCTTCGCCGCCGTCGGTGCCGGCCGCATGGGCCGCGGCATCGCCACCGCGTTCGCCTACGCCGGCCACCGCGTCGCGCTGATCGACCTGCGCACGCGCACCGACGCGGCGTGGCAGACCCTGCACGACGAGGCGCGGCGCGAGATCGATTCCAGCCTCGCGGGCCTGGCGCAACTCGGCGTGCTGTCGGCCGATCAGGTGCTGGCGATCGCCGCGCGCGTCGTGTTCGTGCGCGCCGAGGACGCACCCGCGGCGCTCGCGCAGGCCGAACTCGTCTTCGAGGGCGTGCCCGAGACCATGCAGGCCAAGCGCGAGGCCTTCGAGCAGCTGAACCGCCATTGCCGCGACGACGCGATCCTCACGTCCACGACCAGCAGCATCCTGGTCACGCAACTGGCCGAGATCGTGCGCTTGCCCGAGCGCTTCCTGAACATGCACTGGCTGAACCCGGCGTATGTGATTCCGGTCGTCGAGCTCAGCTGCCACGCGGGCACCGCGCCCGAGGTGCTGGCGCGCGCCAAGGCCTTGATGGAAAGCATAGGCAAGCTGCCGGTCGTCTGTGGTGCTGCGCCCGGCTACATCGTGCCGCGCCTGCAGGCACTGGTGATGAACGAGGCGGCGCGCATGATCGAAGAGGGTGCGGCCACCGCCGAAGAGATCGACAAGGCGACGCGCTACGGCCTGGGCCTGCGCTTCGCGGCGCTGGGCGTGGTCGAGTTCATCGACTTCGGCGGTGCCGACATCCTGCACCACGCGAGCCGCGAGATGGCGGCGTCCATCGACCCGGGCCGTTACACCGCGCCCGCCATCGTCGACCGCCTGGTGGCCGAAGGCCGGCTCGGCCTGAAGACCGGCAGCGGCTTCTACGACTACGCCGAGCGCGACGTGGCCGCGTACCGGCGCGACGTGCTGTCGCGCACGCTGGGCATGCTGAAGCACGCGGGGCTGTGGCAGCCGCCGGCGGACGGCACGCAGGACTGACGGGCGCTACGCGTCGTCGCCCGATTCTTCGCCCGGCACGTGCGCATGCAGCTCGATCATCCGACGCAGCGTGGCCTTCAGTTCCTCGGCGCGCGCCAGCCCGAAGGGTTCGAGCACGCGGTGCTCGTGCTCGCGCGCCAGCTCCATCAGCTTCGCGACGGTGCGCGCTCCGGCGGGCGTGATGCGCACCAGCGTGACGCGCCGGTCACTGTCGTGGGGCAGGCGCTCGACCTGGCCCTTGGCCTCCATGCGGTCGAGCAGCCGCGTCACGGTCGGCTGCTTGATGACCGCGACCTGCGCCAGCTGCCCGATGCTGATGGGCTTGCCGCCCGCCAGCGTCGCCAGCACGCGCCAGTCCGACACCGAAACGCCCTGGCGTCGCGCGACCACATGGAACTCCGACGAGATCAGGTGGCTGGCCTGCGCGAGCAGTGCCGGCAGGTAGTCGTCGACGAAGGCCGGCGCCTCGACGGCGGCGTCCGGGGCTGGCACGTTGCTTGCGACCTTCGGGTTATTCATGATTATGAATAGATTGATTTCTAAATAATATACACGCTGTGAGCCGAACAGGCTCGAGGGCAGGTTGGAGCGCGCATCATGGCCGAGAGATCGTTTGTCGAAGAGGTGAAGAAGCTCCGTCTCGGTGCCGGCGAGGTCTTCCGTGGCGAGGGCATTCTCGCGGTCACCAAGGCGCTGCTCGAATCCGGCGTGGCCTACGTGGCCGGCTACCAGGGTGCGCCGATCTCGCACCTGATGGACGTGCTGGCCGACGCGCAGGACATCCTCGCCGAACACGGCATCCGCTTCGAAAACAGCGCCAGCGAGGCGACCGCCGCGGCGACGCTCGCGGCCTCGGTCAACTACCCGCTGCGCGGCGCGGTGACCTTCAAGGCGACCGTCGGCACCAACGTCGCGTCGGACGCGCTGGCCAACCTGGCCTCGGGCGGCGTGACCGGCGGCGCGCTCATCATCGTCGGCGAGGACTACGGCGAAGGCTCGTCCATCATGCAGGAGCGCAGCCACGCGTTCGCGATGAAGTCGCAGATCTGGATGCTGGACCCGCGGCCCAACCTGCCCAGCATCGTGGCCGCGGTCAAGCACGGCTTCGAGCTGTCCGAGGCCAGCCACACGCCGGTGATGCTGCAGCTGCGCATCCGCGCCTGCCACGTGCACGGCCAGTTCACCGCCGACGCCAACCGCTCGCCCTCGTTCACGCTGCAGCAGGCGATGGAGTCGCCGCAGCGCGACGTCAGCCGCATCGTGCTGCCGCCGGCCAGCTTCGTGCACGAGCAGGAGAAGGTCCACGAGCGCTGGCCCGCGGCGGTGCGCTACATCGAGGAGCATCGCCTCAACGAGTTCTTCTCCGAGGGCGCTGAAGACCTCGGCGTGATCGTGCAGGGCGGCTGCTACAACACCATGCTGCGCGCGCTCGAGCGCCTGGGCCTGGCCGACGTCTACGGCAACTCGCAGGTGCCGTTGTACGTGATGAACGTGGCCTACCCGCTGATCGACAGCGAGCTGCAGCGCTTTTGCGCCGGCAAGCGCGCGGTGCTGCTGGTCGAGGAGGGCCAGCCCAACTACGTCGAGCAGAACATCGCGTCGCTGCTGCGCCAGTCCGGCCTCGCGACGGCGCTGCACGGCAAGGACATGCTGCCGGTCGCTGGCGAGTACACCGCGGCCGAACTGCTGAAGGGCGCGCGGACCTTCTTCGAACACTACGACCGGCTCGCGCCGTTGGCGCCAGCACCCGCACCGGCGCGCAAGGTCATCCCGCTGACGGCCGCGGCCACCATCGAAAAACCGCTCGCCGAGAGCGTGCACGCGCGCCCGCCGGGCTTTTGCACCGGCTGCCCCGAGCGGCCCATCTTCAGCGCGATGAAGCTGGTCGAGCGCGAACTCGGGCCGCATCACGTCAGCGCCGACATCGGCTGCCACCTGTTCTCCATCCTGCCACCGTTCCATCTGGGCAACACGACGATGGGCTACGGCCTGGGCGGGGCCGGCGCGGCCGCGTTCAACCCGCCGGTCGGCACCGGCACGACCGCCGCACCCGCGGGCAAGCGCGCGATCGCAGTGATGGGCGACGGCGGCTTCTGGCACAACGGGCTGACCAGCGGCATCGCGAACGCGGTGTTCAACCGCAGCGACAACCTGACCGTCGTCGTCGACAACAACTACACCTCGGCCACCGGCGGGCAGGACATCCTGTCCTCCTTCGCGCGCAACGCGACGCGCAGCACCGGCCACGCGATCGAGCGCGCGGTGCGCGGCGTCGGCGTGAACTGGGTGCGCACGATACGCCGCACCTACGACGTCGCCGGCATGCGCGACGCGCTGCGCGAGGCGCTGACGACGAAAGAGAAGGGCCCGAAGGTGCTGATCGCGCAGTCGGAATGCATGCTGAACCGCCAGCGCCGCGAGAAGCCGCTGGTGCGCAAGGCGATCGCATCAGGCCAGCGCGTGGTGCGCGAGAAGTTCGGCGTCGATGCCGACACCTGCACCGGCGACCACTCGTGCATCCGGCTGTCGGGCTGCCCGTCGCTGTCGATCAAGCCCAACCCCGACCCGCTGCGCACCGACCCGGTCGCGACCGTGCTCGACAGCTGCGTCGGCTGCGGCGTGTGCGGCGAGGTCTCGCACGCGGCGGTGCTGTGCCCGTCGTTCTACAAGGCGCAGATCGTCAGCAACCCGAGCCGCTGGGACCGCCTGCGCGAGCGCGTGCGCAACGCCGTGATAGTCCGGCTGCAGCGCGCCGACGCGAAGCGCCGCGACTTGTACGCCTTCTGAAGCCGAGCACCATGACGCAACCGATCAAGATCGCGATCCTCGCCATGGGCGGCGAAGGCGGCGGCGTGCTCGCCGACTGGATTGTCGACCTCGGCGAGGCCAACGGCTTCGTGGCGCAGACGACCTCGGTGCCCGGTGTCGCGCAGCGCACCGGCGCGACCATCTACTATGTCGAGCTCTACCCGCAGGCCCAGGCCGAGGCCGACGGCGGCCAGCCGGTGCTGGCGCTGATGCCGCTGCCGGGTGACGTGGACGTGGTGCTGGCCTCGGAGCTGATGGAGGCCGGCCGCGCGGTGCAGCGCGGCTTCGTGACGCGCGACCGCACGACGCTGATCGCGTCGACGCACCGCGTCTACTCGATCGCCGAGAAGTCGGCGCTCGGCGACGGTCGTGTCGACAGCGCCGAGCTGCTGAAGCACGCCGACACTGCGGCCAAGCGCTTCATCCGCTTCGACATGGCCGCAGCCGCCGAGCAATCGGGGAGCGTGATCAGCGCGGTGCTGTTCGGTGCGCTCGCCGGTGCCGGCGTGCTGCCGTTCGGCCGCGCCGCGTTCGAAGAGACGATCGCGCGTGGCGGCGTCGGCGTGAAGCCCAGCCTGAAAGCCTTTGGCGCGGCCTTCGATCGCGCTCAGCGCGATGTCGGCGACGAACCCGTGGCCGCGGCCGCCGCGGCGCCGGCACCGCAGCCGCGCCACGCGGAAGTCCGCGCCCTGGTCGAGCGCGTGCAGCAGGGCTTCCCCGCGGCAGTACAAGGCCTGCTGCTCGAAGGCGTGCGCCGCCTGATCGACTACCAGGACACGGCCTACGCCGGCCTCTACCTTGACCGCATGGCGCCGATCTGCGCGCTGGCCTGCGACGACGACGGCCGCCTCGCGCGCAGCACCGCGCGCCACCTCGCGCTGTGGATGTCGTACGAAGACACGGCCCGCGTCGCCGCGTTGAAGACGCGCTCGTCGCGCTTCGAGCGCGTGCGCGGCGAGGCCCGCGTGCAGGACGGCCAGCTGCTCGCGATCAACGAGTACATGCACCCGCGCCTGCAGGAGATCTGCGAGACGCTGCCCGCCGGCATCGGCCGCTGGCTGATGCGCTCGGGCGCGCCGCGCCGCCTGGTCGAACGCCTGACGCAGAAGGGCCGCGTGATCCAGACCAGTTCGCTGCGCGGCTACCTGATGCTGCGCACGGTCGCCGCGATGAAGCGCTGGCGCCGCACGACGCTGCGTTACGCCGAAGAAAACCAACGCATCGAGGCCTGGCTGCAGTGCATCAAAGCGACCGCTCCGCGCAACCCGGCGCTCGCCGCGGAAGTGGCCGAATGCCAGCGCCTCGTCAAAGGCTACAGCGACACCCACGAGCGCGGCGTGCGCAACTACGACACGCTGATGACGGCGGTGCAGCGCGCCGGCGCGAGTCTCGCGCCGGCGACGCTGCGCGAGCTGCGCGACGCGGCGCTCGCCGACGAACAGGGTCACCGATTGCGCGCCGTTCTGGCGCAGCATGCACTGGCCTGACCGCAGAGAGCTTCGATGAACACCACCACGACCCCTGCCATCCTGCACCTGCGCGTCGTCGAGGCGCGCGCGTTGAACCCGCTGATCCGCACTTTCCGCCTGCAGGCCGCCGACGGCGCCACGCTGCCCGGCTACATGGCCGGTGCCCACCTGCGCGTGCGCGTCGACCTGCCCGGCGGCGCGCAGGACTGGCGCCACTACTCGCTGATCAACCTCGTGCCTGAGCCGCACGCGACCGACGCGCCGACCGAGTACGTGATCGCGGTGCGTGTCGAGGCCGACGGCCGCGGCGGCTCGCGCTACATGCACGAGCGCGTGAAGGCCGGCGACCTGCTGACGGTCGAGGCGCCGAAGAACGACTTCCCGCTGCACGACGGCATCGAGCGCGCGGTGCTGATCGCTGGCGGCATCGGCATCACACCGCTGGCCAGCATGGCGGCGCAGCGACTGGCCCAGGGCGCGCCGGTGCAACTGCACTATGCCGGCCGCAGCCGCGAGCTGATGGCCTACCTGCCCGAGTTGCAGGCGCTGCTCGGCGACGCGCTGCGCGTGCACACCGATGCCGAGGCGGGCGCGCCGCTGGACATCGCCGCGCTGCTCGCGGCCTGCACGCCGCAGGACCGCCTGTATGTCTGCGGCCCCAAGGTGCTGCTCGACGCGGTGCTCGCGCAGACGCTGGCGCGCGGCTGGTCGCACGAGCGCGTGCACTTCGAGCTGTTCACGACGCCGGTCGTCGAGGACGGCGACCACGCCTTCGAGCTGGTGCTGGCGCAGAGCGGACAGACCTTCACGGTGGCAGCGGACCAGACCATCCTCGACTGCCTGATCGCCCACGGCTGCGACCCGATGTTCGACTGCAAGCGCGGCGAGTGCGGCGTCTGCGCCGCGCCGGTGATGGAAGGCGAGATCGACCACCGCGACTACGTGCTGTCGGCGCGCGAGAAGGCGGCCGGCAACGTGATCCAGATGTGCGTGTCGCGTGCCAAGGGCGCGCGCCTCGTGCTGGACATGTGAGTGAACGAGAGGTGATGACATGAGCGCTGCTTCTTCTTCCAGCTACCGCCACAACCCCGACGCTGTCAGCGCGCTGGTGCAGCCCGACCGCGTGCACCGCGACCTCTACGTCAGCGAAGAACTGTTCGAGCTGGAGCAGGAGCACTTCTTCGCGAACACCTGGAACTACGCCGGCCACGACAGCCAGATCCCCCAGCACGGCGACTACCTGAACGTCGAGATCGGCGGCCGGCCGCTGATCGTCGTGCGCCACAGCGACGGCTCGGTGCGGGCGATGATGAACCGCTGCGCCCACAAGGGTTCGCGCCTGGTCAGCGCGCCCTGCGGCAACACCGGCAAGTTCTTCCGCTGCCCGTACCACGCCTGGACCTTCAAGACCGACGGCGCGCTGCTCGCGATCCCGCTGAAAAACGGCTACGAAGGCACGCAGGTGCACGAGTGCGAGTCGGGCAAGGGCCTGGTGACGATCAAGAACGTGCATGTCTACCGCGGCTTCATCTTCGTGAAGATCAACGAGGGTGGGCCGGGCTTCGACGAGTTCTTCGGCGACTCGCTGAGCTCGATCGACAACATGGCTGACCGCTCGCCCGAAGGTGAACTCGAGATCGCCGGCGGTTGCCTGCGCTTCATGCACAACTGCAACTGGAAGATGTTCGTCGAGAACCTCAACGACACGATGCACCCGATGGTCGCGCACGAGTCGTCGGCCGGCACCGCCAAGACGATGTGGGCCGGCCAGCCGGCCGACGCGCCCAAGCCGATGGCGATCGAGCAGTTCGTGCCCTTCATGTCGGACTACAAGTTCTTCGAGGACATGGGCGTGCGCGTGTTCGACAACGGCCACAGCTACTCGGGCGTGAACTTCAGCATCCACAGCAAGTACTCGGCCATTCCTGCCTACGACGAGGCGATGAAGGCGCGTTACGGCGACGAGAAGACCGCGCAAATCCTCGGCCTGGCGCGGCACAACACGGTCTACTACCCGAACCTGACGATCAAGGGCGCGATCCAGTCCATCCGCGTCGTCAAGCCCATCGCGGTCGACAAGACGCTGGTCGAGAGCTGGACCTTCCGCTTGAAGGGCGCGCCGCCCGAACTGCTGCAGCGCACGACCATGTACAACCGCCTGATCAACTCGCCGTTCTCGGTCGTCGGGCACGACGATCTGCAGGCCTACCGCGGCATCCAGCTTGGCCTGCACGCGAGCGGCAACGACTGGGTCAGCCTGCACCGCAACTTCGACGCGGCCGAGGTCGGGCAGAAGGAAGTGACGGCCGTGGGCACCAGCGAGATCTCGATGCGCAACCAGTACCGCGCGTGGCTGCGCTACATGACGGCGACGATGTGAGGGCAGCGCGATGACCATCACGACCGTGACCCCGCAAGACCTGATCGCCTTCGTCGTCCACGAGGCGCGCCTGCTCGACGCGAAGCGTTTCGAGGAATGGAACGCGTTGTTCACCGACGACGCGATCTACTGGGTGCCGCTGGTGCCCGACCAGGAAGACGGCATCAACCACACCTCGCACCTGTACGAGGACAAGCTGCTGCGCACCCTGCGCGTCGAGCGCCTGAAGAGCCCGCGCGCGTTCTCGCAGCAGCCGCCCAGCCGCTGCCACCACCTGCTGCAGACGCCCAGCGTCGAGTCCTTCGAGCCCGAGTCCAATCGCTACGTGACGCGCACCGAGTTCCACTACACCGAGTCGCAGGGCGACGAGCTGCAGTTCTACGTCGGCACCGTCTTCCATCACCTCACGCTGCAGGACGGCGCGCTGCGCATGACGCTCAAGCGCGTGAACCTGCTGAACTGCGACGCGGCGTTGCCCGCGGTGCAGCTCTTCATCTGAGGCCGGCATGCTGACGGTTCATCAAGCCTTCCAGACCACCGCGGCGCGCACGCCGGGTGCCGAGTTCCTGTGCACCGAGGCGATGACGGCGCAGACCTACGGCATCGCCGAGGGCGCGATCTGTTGGGGCGAGGCCGCTGACACGGTCGAGGTGCTGCGCGCTGCTTACGCGCGCGCCGGCTACGGTCACGGCCACCGTGTCGGTCTGCTGCTGGAGAACCGGCCCGCCTTCCTGTTCCACTGGTTCGCGCTGAACGCGCTGGGCGTCAGCGTCGTGCCGATCAACGCCGAGATGCGCGCGGCCGAACTCGAATACCTGATCGCCCACAGCGAGATCGGCCTGGCCGTGACGTTGCCGGGACGTGCCGACGACTTGCGTGCCGCGGCTCGACGTGCCGGCATCGCGTTCGAGGCGGTCACAGTAGGCGAGGGCTCGGCGTTCGAACCACCCGCCGCGGCATCGCCTGCGCCGTTGGCCGGTCAACCCATCACTGCGCAGACCGAGTGCGCGCTGCTCTACACCTCGGGCACGACCGGCCGCCCCAAAGGCTGCATGCTGAACAACGCCTACTTCCTGCGCGCCGGCCAGTGGTACGCCGAGCTCGGCGACGTGTGCGTGGTGCGGCGCGATGCCGAGCGCATCATCACGCCGCTGCCGCTGAACCACGTCAACGCGATGGCGTTCTCGACCATGGTGGTGCTGATCGCTGGCGGTTGCCTGATCCAGCTCGACCGCTTTCACCCCAGCCGCTGGTGGCAGTGCGTGCGCGACACCCGCGCGACCATCGTCCACTACCTCGGCGTGATGCCGGCGATGCTGCTGTCGGCGCCGGCCTCGGCCGATGACCGCGTGCACGAGGTGCGCTGGGGCTTCGGCGCCGGCGTCGATCGCAAGAACCACGCGCGCTTCGAAGAGCGCTTCGGCTTCCCGCTGGTCGAGGCCTGGGCCATGACCGAGACCGGCGCCGCGGCCTGCATCATGGCCAACCACGAGCCGCGTCACATCGGGACGAGTTGCTTCGGCCGCGCAGAGTCTTTCGTCGAATTGCGCCTGGTCGACGATCAGGGCGCCGAGGTGCTGGACGGCACACCGGGCGAACTGCTGGTGCGTTCCAGCGGCAGCGATCCGCGGCAGCATTTCTTCAGCGGCTATCTGAAGGACGAAGCGGCGACGAACGAGGCCTGGGCCGATGGCTGGTTCCATACCGGCGACATGGTGCGGCGCGACACCGAGGGCAACCTCTACTTCGTCGACCGCAAGAAGAACGTGATCCGCCGCAGCGGCGAGAACATCTCGGCCGTCGAAGTCGAGAGCGTGCTGAACCAGCACCCCGCGGTGAAGACCAGCGCGGTCGCGGCCACGCCGGACCCCGTGCGGGGTGACGAGGTGCTGGCCTGCATCGTGTTGCGCGAGATGACGTCGATCGAACAACGAGCCGAGCTCGCGCAGAGCATCGTGCGGCATGCGTTGGACCAACTCGCGTACTACAAGGCGCCCGGCTATGTGGCCTTTGTCGACGTGCTGCCCCTGACCGCGTCGCAGAAGATCCAGCGCGGGCAGTTGCGTGAGATGGCGCAGCAGCTGCCGTCGCAGGCGGGGTGCATCGACACTCGGGCGATGAAGAAAAGGCAGCATTGACATGACGCCTGCTTTGTCCCCGTTGCGAACACCGCCGTCGTGTCAGCAAAGGCGCGTGCGGGCAGGTTGCGGCGCGCCTCTGGAGCGCCGAGAAGCGCAGGGCTCGTGGCCGCGCGCGCAGCGCGCATCAACAACTGACTCGTCGCGGTTGTTTGAGCGGAGTGAGCGCAGCGAACAGAGCGAGTTCGGCGACGTGGCCGCGAGACCGAGCATCGCAGGGCAGTCGGCGCGAAGCGCAGACCGCTCCAGTGAAGCGCTGCGGCCTGCCCGCACGCGCCTTTGCCGCTCCTACGAAAGCAGGAGCGCTTGAAGATGAAAAGCAAACGCAGCTCCTACGAAGGCGTGGCCGTCGCCGTCCCCGTCACGGTTCCCTACGTCCGTTATTCCACCCACAGCGCCCACTGGTTCCTCGGCCAAGCGCTGCAAGCGTTGGTCCAAGCCAGCGGCGTAAGCAAAGACCAGATCGACGGCTTGTGCGTCAGCAGCTTCTCGCTCGCACCCGACACCGCGGTCGGTGTCACGCAGCACTTGGGCCTGTCGCCGCGCTGGCTCGATCACATCCCGACCGGCGGTGCTTCCGGCGTGATGGCCCTGCGCCGCGCCGCGCGGGCGGTGCAGGCGGGTGACGCGGACATCGTGGCCTGCGTCGGTGCCGACACCAACCACGTCGACTCGTTCCGCCAGACGCTGGGCGCGTTCAGCAACTTCTCGCGCGACGCGACCTACCCGTATGGGTCGGGCGGGCCGAACTCGATCTTCGCGTTCATCACCGCGAACTACATGCGGCAATACGGCGCGACGCGCGAGGACTTCGGCCGCGTCGCCGTCTCGCAGCGCGACAACGCGCTGAAGAACGCCAACGCGCTGTTCAAGAAGCCGCTGGCGCTGGACGAGTACATGGCGGCCAAGGCCATCTCCGAGCCCATCCACTTGTTCGACTGCGTGATGCCTTGCGCCGGCGCTGAAGCCTTTCTGGTGATGAGCGAGGAACGCGCGCGCGATCTGGGCCTGGCGCATGTCGTGATCCGCGCCGGCATCGAGCGCCACAACGCGTTTGCCGACGACCCGGTGATGGTGCGCGGCGGCTGGCTGGTCGACCGCGACGAGCTGTATGCGCAGGCGGATGTGGTCCCGGCCGACATCGACTTCGTGCAGACCTACGACGACTACCCCGTCATCGTGATGATGCAGTTCGAGGACCTGGGCTTTTGCGCCAAGGGCGAAGGCCCGGCCTTCGTGCGCAGCCACACGCTGACGTTTGACGGCAGCTTCCCGAACAACACCAGCGGTGGGCAGTTGTCGTGCGGGCAAGCGGGTGCGGCGGCGGGCTTTCTCGGCATGACCGAGGCGATCCGCCAGCTCACCGACCAGGCCGGCACGCGCGCGGTGCCCGATGCACAACTCGGGCTCGTCGCAGGCTTCGGCATGGTGACCTACGACCGCTGCCTGTGCACCGGCGCGATGATTCTCGGGAGGCCTGCATGACCATGCCGATGATGCATCCGAAGCGCAAGAACCCGGTGCTGCGCACGCGGCAGATGAACCTGCCGCCGTCGGCGCGCGGGCGCGTCGCGCTGGGCATCACGGCCGCGGCGGCCGAAGGGCGCTTCGAGCTGCAGCTGTGCGAAGACTGCGCGACGGTGCAGTACCCGCCGCGCGAGGCCTGCCATAAGTGCTTGTCGCCGCGCTTGAAGTGGCGTGAGCAGAGCGGTGCGGGCGAACTGCTCAGCGCGACCACGCTGCACCACAGCAACGACCTGTTCTTCCGCGAGCGGCTGCCGTGGCGGCTGGGTCTCGTGCACCTGGACACCGGCCCGACGCTGATGGTGCACCTGCACGGCGAGGTCGGCGAGGCGCCGACGCGGGTGACCGTCGGCGCCCGGCTCGACCGCGCCGGCCAGGCGGTGCTGATCGGATTTCCGAACGAGGGGAGTGCCCACATGGCAGACGACAAGATGCTTCGCGAGATGACCAGCGACCCGAAGTTCCGCAAGGTGCTGGTGACCGACGGCAAGACCGAGTTGGGCCAGGCCATCGTGCGCGCACTGGTGAAGGCCGGCGCCGACATCGTCTGGGTCGGCCACGCCGAGCCGTGGAAGAAGTTCGGCGAGGGCCTGGACGACATCGCCGCGCTGCCGCAGGTCACGCTGGTGCCGCTGGACTTGACCAACGGCCGCTCCGTCACCGAGCTGGCCGGCGAGATCGGCGGCAAGGTCGACATCGTGATCAACAACGCCGAACTGCACCGCGGCTTCGGCATTGGCGCACGCCGCGGCACCGACGTCGCCAAGGCCGAGATGGACATCAACTACTTCGGCCTGCTGCGCCTGGCGCAGGAGTTCGGTCCGGCGCTCAAAGGCCGCTCGGCCGACGGCGCGACCGGTGCGACGGCCTGGGTCAACCTGCTGTCGATCTATGCGCTCAGCAACTTCCCGCCGCATGGCACGTTCAGCGCGTCCAAGGCCGCGGCGCACTCGCTCGCGCAATGCCTGCGGGCCGAGATGCGGCCGGCCGGCATCCGGGTCGTCAACGTGTTCCCCGGGCCCATCGACGACGAGTGGAACCAGCACCTGCCGCCGCCCAAGCTGCTGCCGGCCACGCTCGCGAGCGCGATCGTGAAGGCGCTGCGCGACGGTGTCGAAGATGTCTATCCCGGCGACGTGGCGCAGGAGTGGCTGGAGCGCTGGCGCGACAACCCCAAGGTGCTGGAGCGCGAGCTCGCCGCCGGCGGCAGCTGAACGAGGACATCGACATGACGAGCACCCCCACCCTGAGCGCCGCGGCGCAAGCGCTCGCCGGCCTGGTCGGCGCGATGAGCAGCGGCGCGATCCGCGTCGTCGACCTGACGCAGATGCTGACGCCCGAGTTCCCGCAGATCGCGCTGCCGCCCGAGATGGGCCAGTGCTGGCCCTTCCGCATCGAAGAGGTCTCGAAGTACGACGAACGCGGCCCCGGCTGGTACTGGAACAACTTCTCGTGCGGCGAGCACACCGGCACGCACTTCGATGCGCCCATCCACTGGATCTCGGGCCGCGACCTGCCCAACAACGCGGTCGACACCATCCCGGTGCAGCACTTCGTCGCACCGGCCTGCGTGATCGACTGCTCGGCCCAGGTGAAGGCCGACCACGATTACCTGATGACGGTGGACGACATCACGCGCTTCGAGGCTGCGCACGGCCGCATCCCCAAGGGCGCGTGGGTGCTGATGCGCACCGACTGGTCGCAGCGCCAAGACCCCGAGGCGTATCAGAACTTCGACGAGACCGGCCAGCACACGCCGGGGCCAAGCTCCGAGGCGGTGCAGTTTCTCGTCGAACAGCGCGACGTGCTGGGCTTCGGCTCCGAGGCCATCGGCACCGACGCCGGCCAGGGCTACCACCTGCGCCCGCCGTACCCGTGCCACTACTACATGCATGGCGCCGGCCGCTACGGCTTGCAGTGCCTGGCGAATCTCGACCAGCTGCCGCCGACCGGTGCGGTGCTGATCTGCCCGCCGTTGAAGATCCAGAAGGGCAGTGGCAGCCCGCTGCGCGTGCTGGCGCTGGTGGAGGCGCGCGCATGACGGCGTCGACCAAAGTCGCTGCGGTCACCGGCGGCAGCGCCGGCATCGGCAAGGCCATCTGCGAAGACCTGCTCGCGAAAGGCTACGAGGTCGTCTCGCTGTCGCGGCGCGCGACCGAGATAGACCACCCGCGGCTGCACAGCCTCGAGGTCGATCTGAGCGACCGTGCGGCGACAGCCCAGGCGGTCGCCGAGCTGGTGCGCCGCTTCGAGGTCACGACTGTGATCCACAACGCCGGTGTGATCCGCGCTGCCTTGCTCGCCGACGTCAAGCTCGACGACCTCGACGCCTTGGTCGACCTGCACCTCGGCTGTGCGATCCAGCTGGTGCAGGCGGCCTTGCCGCAGATGCGCGCGCAGCGCTTCGGGCGCGTCGTGCTGCTGTCGTCGCGCGCCGCGCTGGGGCTGGCGACGCGCACCAGCTACTCGGCCACCAAGGCCGGCATGCTGGGCATGGCGCGCACCTGGGCGCTGGAGCTCGCGCCCGAGGGCATCACCGTCAACGTCGTCGCGCCAGGGCCGATCCGCACCGACATGTTCTACGACGTGGTCGAGCAGGGCAGCGAGCGCGAGCGCGCGCTGGCCGCCGCGGTGCCGGTCAAGCGCCTGGGCGTCGCCGACGACGTGGCGCGCGCGGTCGGCTTCTTCGTCGACCCGGCCAACAGCTTCGTCACCGGACAAGTGCTCTACGTGTGCGGCGGCACCAGCGTGGGCAGCCTGGCGCTGTGATGGAGTTCAGCACACTGGCCCGATTCTTGATCTGTCAACTGTCTGATCGGTCGACGTCGCGTCGGCCGCCCCGTTCTTCCCACCCTGGAGCCCTGACCATGTCGTCCTTCAAACCCATCAAGTCTCTTGTCGCCCTCGCGGTGCTCGCCGGCGTCGCCGGCTCCAGCCTGGCGCAGGTGAAGATCGGCGTCGTCACGTCGTCGACCGGGCCGACGGCGCTGGTCGGCATCTCGCAGAAGAACACCGTGCCGCTGCTGCCGACCAAGGTCGGCAACCTGACGGTCGAGTATTTCTCGCGCGACGATGCGAGCGATTCGACCAACTCGGTCACCGAGATCAAGAAGCTGATCAGCGAGCAGAACATCGACGCGCTGATCGGCCCGAGCGGCTCGCCCAACGCGATGGGCGTGATCCAGTTCGTCGCCGAGGCCGGCGTGCCCATGCTCGCGCCGGTCGGCACCGCCGCTGTCGTGCTGCCGATGACCGAGCCGAAGAAGTGGGTCTTCAAGACCACGCAGAACGACGACATCATCGCCAAGGCGCTGGTCGGCCACATGGTCAAGGCCAAGGTCAAGACGCTGGGCCTGATCGCGCTGAACGACCCGTACGGCGAGAACTGGGTCAAGGTCATGACCGAGCTCGCGGCCAAGAACGACATCAAGATCGTCGCGACCGAACGCTTTCTGCGTACCGACACCTCCGTCACCGCGCAAAGCCTGAAGCTGCTCGCGGCCAGCCCCGACGCGGTGCTGGTCGCCGCCGCCGGTGGCCCGACCGTGCTGCCGCACACCACGCTGGTCGACCAGGGCTACAAGGGCCAGATCTACCAGACCCACGGCGCCGCGCTGCCCGACTTCCTGAAGCTGGGCGGCAAGAAAGTCGAGGGCGCGATCCTCGCGGCCAGCCTGATGCTGGTGCTGCCCGAGATCGCCGACACCAACCCGTCGAAGAAGCTCGCGGTCGACTACATCGCGGCCTACGAGAAGATCAACGGCAGCAAGCCCGCGACCTTCGGCGCCAACGTGTTCGACGCCGGCCTGCTGCTGCAGAAGGCCATTCCCGTCGCCGCGGCCAAGGCCAAGCCGGGCACCAAGGAGTTCCGCGCCGCACTGCGCGACGCGCTGGAGCAGACCAAGGAGCTGGTCGCCACCCAAGGCGTCTACAACATGACGGCCGCCGACCACAGCGGCTTCGACGACCGTGGCCGCGAGCTGATCGTCGTGAAGGATGGCGGCTGGAAGTTGCTGAAGTGAATCTGAGCGTCATGGGTGGGGTGTTCGTCGGCAGATCGGCGCGTCGCGGCGGGCGCTGCCCGGCGGGAGCTCATGCGGTGGCGGTCGGCGCTGCGCACCGACTGCACTGCGCTGCTCGGTCCGGGGTCGCGTCGCCGAACTCACTTCGCTCGCTGCGCTCACTGCGTTCAGACAACCGCGACGAGTCAGTCAACGAAGCGCATGCTGCGCACGCGCCGACCCCGGCCCTGCGCTGCTCGTCGCCACCGAAATCGCCCCCACCGGGCAGCGCCCGCCGCGAAGTCCGGGGGTCTTTGTCCCCGTTGCAAACACCCTCGATGCGCCGTTGCCGCTCCGACCTCCGCATGCAAAGGGCTGGAAGCCCATGAACTTCCAGATCGCCGCACTGCTGGCACAGGACGGTCTCACCAATGGTGCGATCTATGCGCTGCTGGCTTTGTCCATCGTGCTGGTGTTCACCGTCACCCGTGTGCTGCTGATCCCGCAGGGCGAGTTCGTTGCTTATGGCGCGCTGACGATGGCGGCGATCCAGGCCGGCCAGCGCAGCGCGGTGGTCTGGTTGCTGGTCGGGTTGTTCGTCGCGTCGGCGGCGATCGACGTCGTGCTGAACCTGCGCCGCAGCGAGCGTGCGCCCCAGCTGCGCTGGCTGTTCGCCGGCAAGCTCGTCTACCCGGTGGTGCTGCTGGCGCTGGTCTATGGCCTGCCGCTCGCGACGCTGCCGATGCTGGCGCAGATCGCGCTGACGCTGGCGCTGCTGGTGCCGCTCGGGCCGCTGCTGTACCGCATCGTTTATCAACCGATCGCCGACGCGTCGGCACTGGTGCTGCTGATCGTGTCGATCGCGCTGCATGTGTCGATGGTGGGCATCGGCCTGCTGGTGTTCGGCCCGGGCGGCGCGAGCACCACGCCGCTGGTCGACGTGATGCTCGAATTCGGCGCCGTGCGCATCAAGGCGCAGTCGCTGTGCGTGGTGCTGGTCGCGCTGCTGCTCATCGCCGCGCTCTACGTGATGTTCGGCCGCACGCTGTACGGCAAGGCCTTGCGCGCCGCGGCGATGAACCGCATGGGCGCGCGGCTGATGGGCATCTCGCCGGTGTTCGCCGGCAAGGCGACGTTCTTTCTCGCGGCGCTGATCGGCGTGATGTCGGGCGTGCTGATCGCGCCGATGACGACGATCTACTACGACTCGGGTTTTCTGATCAGCCTGAAGGGTTTCGTCGGCTCCATCATCGGCGGCCTCGTCAGCTACCCGCTGGCCGCGGGCGGCGCACTGCTGGTCGGGCTGATCGAGGCGTTCTCGGCCTTCTGGGCCAGCACCTACAAAGAGATCATCGTGTTCACGCTGATCATCCCGGTGCTGCTGTGGCGCTCGCTGACGAGTCGCCACGTGGAGGACGAGGAATGAGGACGCGCATCGCGTTCGCCGTCTTCGTCGCGCTGCTGCTCGTGGCGCCCGCGGTGCTGCCGCCGTTCTACGTCACGCTGCTGAACTACATCGGCCTCTACGGCCTGGTCGCGCTGGGCCTGGTGCTGCTGACCGGCGTCGGCGGCTTGACCAGCTTCGGCCAGGCCGCGTTCGTCGGCCTCGGCGCCTACACGACCGCGGCGCTGTCGACCGGCGTGATCGAAGTGCCCGGTATGTTCATGTGGGCCCAGCACTCGCCGTGGATCGCACTTGCCGCCGGCCTGCTGCTGACGCTCGCGGTCGCGTTGGTGCTGGGCGCGCTGACGCTGCGGCTGTCGGGCCACTACCTGCCGCTGGGCACGATCGCGTGGGGCATCAGCCTGTACTTCTTCTTCGGCACCTTCGATCGCCTCGGGGGGCAGACCGGCCTGGCCGGCATCCCGCCGATCTCGCTGCTGGGCGTGCCGCTGCAACGCGCCGACCAGATGTACTACCTGATCTGGGCCTTCGTGCTGGTGGCCGCGCTGACGACGCAAAACCTGCTCGACTCGCGCCAGGGCCGCGCGATCCGCGCGCTGCGCGGTGGCGTCGTGATGGCCGAGGCGATGGGCGTGGACACCGCGCGCTCGCGCATGGTGATCTTCGTGATCGCCGCGCTGCAGGCCTGCGCGTCGGGCTGGTTGTATGCGCACCTGCAGCGCTTCGTGAACCCGTCGCCCTTCGGCCTGCAGTACGGCATCGACTACCTGTTCATGGCGGTGGTCGGTGGTGCCGGCCAGGTCTGGGGCGCGCTGCTCGGTGCCGGCGTCATCACGGTGGCCAAGCAGTGGCTGCAGGACCTGCTGCCCGCGCTGTTGGGCCGCACCGGCAACTTCGAGATGATCGTGTTCGGCGCGCTGCTGATCCTGCTGCTGCAGCGCTCGCGCTCGGGTCTGTGGGGGCTCGTGACCCGCGTGATCGCGCGCGTCGCGCCGCCGGCGAAGAAGACGCCGCCACCGCCGACAGCGGCCGCGCCGCTGCCACGCCGCGCGAGGCCGCCACGCGGCGAGGTCGTGCTCGAGGCGAGGGCGGTGACGCGCCGCTTCGGCGGCCTGGTCGCCAACGATGCGATGAACCTCACGCTGCACGCCGGCGAGATCCTCGCGCTGATCGGGCCCAACGGCGCCGGCAAGAGCACGATGTTCAACCAGCTCTCGGGCGTGGACACGCCGACCTCGGGCGAGGTGCTGTTCCGCGGCCAGCCCGTCACCGGCCAAGGCTCGCGTGCGATCGCGCGGCTGGGCCTGAGCCGCAGCTTCCAGCACGTGCGGCTGCTGCCGCAGATGAGCGTGCTCGAGAACGTCGCGATCGGCGCGCACCTGCGCGGCCGGCGCGGCGTGCTCGCGTCGGCGTGGCGGCTCGACCGGTATGAAGAAGCGCGCCTGCTCGCCGAGGCCGCCCACCAGGTCGACCGCGTCGGCTTGAAGAATCATCTGTATGACGAGGCGGGTGCGCTCGCGCTCGGCCAACAGCGCACGCTCGAGATCGCCCGCGCGCTCGCCGGCGATCCCTGCCTGCTGCTGCTCGACGAGCCCGCCGCCGGCCTGCGCCATCGCGAGAAAGAAGCGCTGGGCGAACTGCTGCGCAAGCTGCGCGGCGAGGGCATGGCCATCCTGCTGGTCGAGCACGACATGGACTTCGTGATGGGCCTGGTCGACCGCGTGGTCGTGATGGACTTCGGTCAGAAGATCGCCGAGGGCCTGCCCGACGAGGTGCAGCAAAACCCGGCCGTGCTCGAAGCCTACCTCGGTGGGGTCGAATGATGACGACGACCACAACCAACACGACAACCAAGGTGCTGGACGTGCGCGGCCTGACCGTGTCTTACGGCAAGGTCGACGCGCTGGTCGATGCGAGCCTGAGCGTCGGCGCCGGCCAGATCGTCACGGTGATCGGCCCGAATGGCGCCGGCAAGACGACGCTGCTGTCGGCCGTGATGGGCGTGCTCGCCTCGCGCGGCGAGATCGTGTTCGACGGCACGGCGCATCGCTCGCCCGAGGTCGAGACCATGGTGCGTGCCGGCATGACGCTGGTGCCCGAGAAGCGCGAGCTGTTCGCCGAGATGAGCGTGCAGGACAACCTGCTGCTCGGCGCCTTCGACCGCCACCGCCGCGGCCTGCGCGACTCGGCGCAGACGCTGGGCGAGACCTACGCACTGTTCCCGCGGCTGGAGGAGCGGCGCGAGCAGCTCGCCGGCACCCTGTCCGGCGGCGAGCGCCAGATGCTCGCGATCGGTCGCGCCTTGATGGCCAAGCCGCGCCTGCTGATGCTGGACGAGCCCAGCCTGGGTCTGGCGCCGATGATCGTGCGCGAGATCTTCCGCATCATCGCCGGCCTGCGCGAGCGCGGCGTCTCCATCCTGCTGGTGGAGCAGAACGCGCGTGCGGCACTGCAGGTGGCGGACCATGCCTATGTGCTCGAGACGGGCGCGATCACGATGCAGGGACCGGCGGCCGAACTGGCGCGCGACCCGCGCGTGATCGAGGCCTATCTGGGCCTGGCCGGCAAGCACCAGGACCGGCTTGCGGGATGAGCAGCGCACCGTGGAGACCCCAGCCATGAACCCAACCGCCGCGCGCATCCGCGCACTCGTGCAGGACGACCGCGTGCACCGCGACCTCTACCTCAGCGACGAGCTGTTCGAGCTCGAACAGCGTCACTTCTTCACCAACACCTGGAACTACTTCGGCCACACCAGCCAGGTGCCGAACGCCGGCGACTACCTCGCGCTCGACATCGCCGGGCGACCGTTGTTGATGGTGCGCCAGCCCGAGGGCAGCGTGCGCGTGTTCCACAACCGCTGCGCCCACAAGGGTACGAAGCTGGTGACCTGCGAGACCGGCAACACCGGCCGCTTCTTCCGCTGCCCGTACCACGCATGGACCTACAAGCTCGACGGCGCACCGCTGGCGGTCCCGTTGAAGAGCGGCTACGAGGGCACGCGGTTGCACCAGTGCGAATCGGGGCAGGGCCTCGAAGCGTTGAAGCATGTGACGATCTACCGCGAGTTCGTGTTCGTTCGCCTGGGCGACCTGGGGCCTGACTTCGACGCGTACTTCGGCGACGTGCTGCAGGCGATCGACAACATGGTCGACCGATCGCCGGAAGGCCGGCTGACGGTGGCCGGCGGCGTGCTGCGCAACATCATCCATTGCAACTGGAAGATGTACCTCGAGAACATCAACGACACGGTGCACCCGATGTCGACCCACGAGTCGGCCACGCAAGCGGCGCAGGCGCTGTGGGCCGGGCAGCCGGCCGATGCGAGCAAGCCGATGGCGATCGAGCAGATCCTGCCGTTCGGTTCGGGCTACGACTTCTTCGACCGGATGGGCGGGCGCGTGTACCCCAACGGCCACAGCATCCTCGGTGTGAACTTCAGCATCCACTCGAACTACGCGGCAATGCCCGAGTACGAGCAGGCGATGCGCGACGCGCACGGCGACGAGCGCGCGAAGCAGATCCTCGAACGCTCGCCGCAGAACTCGGTGTTCTTTCCCAGCCTGTCGGTCAAGGGGTCGCCGCAGGCGATCCGCGTGATCCGGCCGCTGGCGGCCAACCGCACGCTGATCGAGGCCTGGGGCTTTCGCGTCGCGGGTGCGCCCGAGCTGCTGTTCGAGCGCACGCAGAGCTACAACCGGCTCGTGTTCTCGCCGATGTCGGTGGTCGCGCACGACGACGTCCACCTGTTCGAGAGCATGCAGCAGGGCCTGCCCGCCGGTGGCAACGACTGGGTCAGCCTGCACCGCGGCTTCGACCCGGCCGAACTCGGCCAGGGCGCGCAAACCACGAACGGCACGAACGAACTGTTGATGCGCAACCAGTTCCGGGCCTGGGCCGAGTACATGACGCTGGGCATGGAGGACACGCCATGACCGACTTCGATGCCGATGCGCTGATGGACTTCGTCGTGCACGAGGCGGCGCTGCTCGACACCGGCCGCTTCGACGACTGGCTCGCGCTGTTCGCCGACGACGGCCGCTACTGGGTGCCGCTGCTCGGGGCACGCCAGGCCGACCCGCTGTCGCACAACTCCATCGCCTACGAGGACCGCCTGCTGCTGCAACTGCGCATCGAACGCCTGAAGAGCCCGCGCGCGCATTCGCAGCAGCCGGGCAGCCACTGCCAGCACGTGCTGCAGCGCTCGAGCGTCGAACGGCTCGATGCCGACACCGCCACCCTGCGCACGCCGTTTCTCTACGTCGAGGCGCGCGGTGACGAGCAGCTGATGCTCGCCGGCACCTGCCGCCACGAACTCGTGCACACGCCGGGCGGCCCGCGCATCCGGCAAAAGCGCATCGACCTGCTGAACGCCGAGCGGGCGTGGCCGGCGATCCAGTTGTTCATCTGAGGGGCACCTCGGCCCGTCGACCTTCCCATCTCAACCGTTCACCTCTGGAGATCACAGACATGAAGACCTTGATTCGTTGCGCAGTGGCCGTTGCCGTGTCCGCCGTGTTTGTCGCGAGCACGCTGGCGGCCGACCTGAAGGTGGGCCTGAGCGTGTCGCTGTCCGGCCCCAACTCCTCGATCGGCATTCCGTATTCCAAGGGCATGCAGGCGGCGCTGGCCTACAAGGGCGAGGTGGGTGGCCGCAAGATCCAGCTGATCGTGCTCGACGACGGCTCCGACCCGACCGCCGCCGGGCGCAATGCGCGCAAGCTGGTCGAGGAGGAGAAGGTCGACGTGCTGATGGGCACCTCGGGCGCGCCGTCGGCGGTCGCGATCGCGCAGGTCGGCCGCGAAGCCAAGACGCCGATGATCGGCCTCACGCCGCTGTCGTTCAGCGCGGCCGACAACCCCTGGGTCGTCACCGTCGCGCAGCCCACGCAGCTGATGGTCGACGCGGTGATCGAGCGCATGAAGCGCAACGGCGTCAAGACGGTCGGCTACATCGGCTTCTCCGACGTCTGGGGCGACCTGGTCTACGACGCGATGATGAAGGCCGCCCCCGCGGCGGGCATCAAGGTGGTCAGCAACGAACGCTATGCGCGGGCCGACGCGTCGGTGACCGGACAGGTGCTGAAGATCGTCGCGCTGCGTCCCGACGCGGTGATGACCGGCGGCGCCGGCACCCCCGGCGCCTTGCCGTTCCTGGCACTCGCCGAGCGCGGCTACAAGGGCGGCGTGTACGGCCAGCATGGCCTGATCAACCCCGACTTCGTGCGCGTGGCCGGTGCGTCGGCGCAAGGCTCGCTGATGCCCACCGGGCCGGTGATCGTGGCCGAGCAGTTGCCGGCCGACTACCCGACCAAGAAGATCGCGCTGGACTTCCGCAGCGCCTACCAGAAGGTCAACAACGCACCCACCAGCGACGCGTTCTCGGCCTATGCCTTCGACGGCTGGCTGGTGTTCCTCGATGCCGCGGCCCGCGCGCTGCCCAAGGCCGAAGCGGGCACGCCGGAGTTCCGCGTTGCGCTGCGCGACGCGATCTTCACGTCCAAGGACGTGGTCGGCACGCACGGCGTCTACACCTTCAAGCCCGGCAACCTGTACGGCGTCGACGAGCGCGCACGCGTCATCGTCAAGCTCGACAACGGCCAATGGAAGCTGGCGCCCTGATCGCATGAGCGGGCCGCACCAGACCAAGCCGACTCGACGAAGGAGTATTCAATGACATGGGATGTGGCGCTGATCCTGGGCATAGACGGCCTGGCCAACGGCGCGGTCTACCTGCTCGCCGGGCTGGGGCTGGTGCTGATCTTCTCGGTCACGCGCGTGGTGTTCGTGCCCTTCGGCGACATCGCCGCGTTCGCCGCGCTGACGCTCGCGGCCTTCGAGACCGGCCGCGTGCCGCCCACCATCGCCATGGTGGGCGCGCTCGCCGTGGTGGCGGTCGCGGTCGAGGTGACGAGCCTGTCGCGGCGCGGCGAATTCGCCCGCATCCCCAAGGCCGTGCTGCAGTGGGGCGCGCTGCCGGCCGTGCCGTGCCTGCTCGCCTGGCTCGCGGCCCGGCCCGGCGTGCCGGCAGCGGTGCAGGTAGCGGTGTCGGTGCTGCTGGTGGTGCCGCTGGCGCCGCTGCTCGCGCGCATCGTGTTCCAGCCCATCGCCGACGCGTCGGTGCTGGTGCTGCTGATCGTCTCGCTGGCGCTGCACTTCCTGCTGTCGGGCCTGGGCCTGCTGTTCTTCGGGCCCGAGGGCTCGCGCACCCAGCCGTTGGCCACCGGCACGCTGATGCTGGGCGAGGGCTTTCCGGTCAGCGGCCAGATCATCCTGATGGTCGCGTCGGCCATCGTCCTCAGCGGCCTGTTCTTCCTGGTCTTCGAGCGCACCGTGGTCGGCAAGGCGCTGCGCGCCACAGCGGTCAACCGCGTCGGGGCGCGGCTGGTGGGCATCCGCCCGGCGCGCACGGCGTTGCTGGCCTATGGCTGCGCGTCGCTGCTCGCGGGGCTGATCGGCGTGCTGATCGCGCCGGTCACGACGATGTACTACGACTCGGGTTTCATCATCGGCCTGAAGGCCTTCGTCGCCGCGATCATCGGCGGGCTGGTCAGCTACCCGATGACGGCGCTGGGCGCGTTGGCGGTCGGCGTGGTCGAGAGTTTCGCGTCGTTCTGGAGCGGGGCGCTGAAGGACGTGATCGTCTTCAGCCTGCTGATCCCGGTGCTGATGCTGCGCTCGTTCATGAGCGCGCACGCCGAAGAAGACGAAGAAGAGGTGGACCAATGAGCGCCGCACGCCGGCCCCGCACGCCACAGCTCGCGATCGGCGGCCTCGCCCTGGCGATCGCGCTCGCGCCGCTGCTGCTGGGCAGTTTCAGCGTCTCGCTGCTCAACGACATCGGCATCGGTTCGCTCGTCGCGCTTGGCCTGGTGCTGCTCACCGGCGTCGGCGGCGCCACCTCGTTCGGGCAGGCCGCCTTCGTCGGCATCGCCGCCTACGCCACGGCCTGGCTCACCACCACGCAAGGCGTGTCGCCCTGGCTCGGGCTGCTGTTCGCGCTGCTGCTGACCGGCGTGTCGGCGCTGCTGATCGGCATGCTCACGCTGCGGCTCGGCGGTCACTTTCTGCCACTCAGCACGATCGCCTGGGGGCTGTCGATCGCGATGCTGTTCGGCAATGTCGACGCGCTCGGCCGCCACAACGGGCTGTCGAACGTGCCGGCGTTGACGCTCGGCAGCTGGTCGCTGGCCGATCCGCGTGCGATCTACTACCTGATCTGGGTGATCGTCGGCCTCGCATTCCTGTTCAGCCACAACCTGCTGCGCTCGCGGCCCGGCCGGGCGATCCGCAGCCTGCGCGGTGGCGCCACGCTGCTGGCGAGTGTCGGGGCCGACGCGTACCGCGTGCGCTTGTCGCTGTTCGTCACGGCGGCGCTGTTCGCGGCCTTCGCCGGCTGGCTGTATGCGCACATGAACCGCTTCGTCAGCCCGTCGCCGTTCGACGTGCGCGCCAGCATCGAGTACCTGCTGATGGCGGTGGCCGGCGGCTTGGGCCAGCTCGTCGGCGCGCTCGTCGGCGCGGCCGTGGTGCTGATGTTGAAGAACGGCCTGCAGGACGTGTTGCCCATGCTCACCAAGAATGCCGGCCAGCTCGAAGCCGTGGCGTTCGCGGCGCTGTTCATCCTGCTGCTGCACTTCGCGCGAGGCGGGCTGATGGGCTTTGTGCGGCGCTGGGCGCCGGGCCTGCTGGCGCCGGCGGTGCCCGATGCCGCGCCGAGCGCGGTGCCGCCCCTGCCGCGCCGGCAACTGCCGACACCCGGCACGCCCATCCTGTCGGTGCAGGGCGCCGTGAAGCGCTTCGGCGGCCTGGTCGCCGTCAACGAGGTCAGCTTCGACGTGAACGCCGGTGAGATCGTCGGCCTGATCGGGCCGAACGGCGCCGGCAAGTCGACGATGTTCAACCTGCTGACCTGCACCGCCGCGATGACCGCCGGGCGCGTGCGGTTCCTGGGGCGCGACATCACCGGCCTGCCGCAGCGCGAGGTCGCGCGGCTCGGCCTGGCGCGCACCTTCCAGCACGTGAAGCTGCGCCCGCAGATGAGCCTGCTCGACAACGTCGCGCTCGGCGCGCACGCACGCACGCGCGCCGGCCTGCTGAAAGCCGGCTTGGGGCTGGACGCTGCCGAGGAGCGCCAGATCTTCCAGGAGGCGCAACGCCAGCTCGCGCGCATCGGCCTGGCCGACCGCGCCTTCGAGCTCGCCGGCAGCCTGCCGCTGGGCACGCAGCGCATCCTCGAGATCGCGCGCGCGCTGGCCGCCGACCCGGTGCTGCTGGTGCTCGACGAGCCCGCGGCCGGCCTGCGCCGCAAGGAGAAGCAGGCGCTCGGCGAACTGCTGCGCAAACTGCGCGACGAGGGCGTGACCATCCTGATCGTCGAACACGACATGGACTTCGTGATGAAGCTGGTCGACCGGCTCGTGGTGATGAACTTCGGCGCCAAGCTCGTCGAGGGCGCGCCGGCCGCGGTGCGTGCCGATGCGCGCGTGCAGGCGGCTTACCTGGGAGGCACGGCATGACCGCAATGCTCGAGATCGGTGACCTGCACGTGTCGTACGGGCAGGTCGACGCGGTGCGTGGCGTCACGCTCGACTTGCAGCCGCGTCAGATCGTGTCGGTGATCGGCCCGAACGGCGCCGGCAAGACCACCTTGCTGGCCGCAGCGATGGGCTTGCTGCCCTCGAAAGGCGTGCTGCGCTTCGAAGGCGAGGACCTGCACGGCCTCGATGTCGAGGCGCGCGTCGAGCGCGGCCTGTGCCTGGTGCCCGAGAAGCGCGAGCTGTTCGGCGAGCTCAGCGTGCTCGACAACCTGCAGCTCGGCGCCTACTCGAAGCGGTTGCGCTCGGCAGCACTGAAGCAGCGCCTCGACTCGGTGTACGCACGCTTCCCTCGTCTGGCCGAGCGGCGCGTGCAGCGGGCCGACACGCTGTCGGGCGGCGAACGCCAGATGCTCGCGGTCGGCCGCGCGCTGATGGCCGCGCCGCGCCTGCTGATGCTCGACGAACCCAGCCTGGGCCTGGCGCCGCTGATCGTGCGCGACATCCTGGCCATCGTGCGCGCGCTGCGCGACGATGGCGTGTCGATTCTGCTGGTCGAGCAGAACGCGCGCGCCGCGCTCGAAACGTCCGACCTGGGCTATGTGCTCGAGACCGGCGAGATCGCCCTCAGCGGCGCGTCCGATCAACTCGCGAGCGACCCGCGCGTGCAGGCGACCTACCTCGGTGGAGGCACCGACCATGACGACTGACGCGCACGCCGGCGCATCGGTGCCGCTTGCGCAGCGCACGCTGCCGGCGATGCTGCGGCGGCAGGCCGAACGCTACGGCGACCGGCCGCTGCTGAGCGTGGCGGGGCGCAGCTGGACCCATCGCGACGCGATGCAAGCCGCCTCGCGCCGCGCCGCGAGCCTGCGCCGCGCCGGCGTCGCGCGCGGCGACCGGGTGGCCGTGATGAGTGGCAACCGCATCGAGTTCCTCGAGGTCTTTCTCGCGTGCGGCTGGCTGGGGGCGGTCGCCGTGCCGATCAACACGGCCTCGATGGGGCCGCAGATCCAGTACTACCTCGCGAACAGCGGCACGCGCCTGCTGGTGATCGAGGCGGCGCTGCTCGAGCGGCTGCGCACCGCCGACCTGGCCGCCACCGCGCTGCAGGCGATCTGGGTGCTCGACGCGAGCGCGGACCTGCGCGCCGAGTCGGGCTCGGCCGTTCGGCTCGAACCCTATCCCGAGGAAGACGCCGTCGCCATCGAGGCTGCAGCGGTCGGCCCTGGTGATCCGTTGGCGATCCTGTACACCTCGGGCACCACCGGCCCGGCCAAGGGCGTGAGCTGCCCGCACGCGCAGTACCACGGCTGGGGCACGAAC
>Ga0307509_10001287_pt1 | contig 42597 bp, 62 predicted proteins | sample 10_EM_MG_FD_202245 | JGI IMG/M metagenome (GOLD analysis project Ga0307509, IMG submission 202245) | Populus trichocarpa ectomycorrhiza microbial communities from riparian zone in the Pacific Northwest, United States - 10_EM | ecosystem: Host-associated > Plants > Roots > Unclassified | place...
CGCTGGTCAAGATATCAATCGCCATCCTGTGACCATGGCCGACTTTTCCCAGGTCATTGACTCTCAGTTTGCTTCCAGTTCGTTTGCCAAAAATGTATGTCTGAATTTAGTATATGATTGAACAAGCGATGCTGATTGGAGGCAGGCTCTCGACGAGGTTGGAGAGAGGGATTTACCACGTTCGAGTATGTCTACTTCCCCATTCAAACGTGCGTCACCTCACGATCAATGGAACACTAGCGATAAGGCGCTCACCTCGAAAGAGCGAAAAGAAGGCAGTTTACGTTCTCAATATATCCATTACACCTGATGAAGTTGATAATTTCCTGGACCCAGCTAAAAATATCGTCCAACTTCGAGTGAGTTGGTTTGAGAAGCATTCTTTGATCTGATCATGTTCACGACTGAATTTAATTTGTCCAGAATAGGTCCAATGTGTTATCATTCTTGTCATCGGCTATGCAGTCCTTCCTAGAAAAAAATGGCTTCTTGAATCAGGTGCCACGCTCTTCTATGAGACCCTCGCCTTCGCCCCGGAAACGGAAGAAGTTGAATGTAGATGATTCGGATTTTACAGAACGTGATTCCATTCGCGAAATCTCCTCGTTGTCATTAGAAGACACCAGTCAGGCCGCATCATCGAAGGAATCCGTCGATCTTTACGCTTCAACAGTCTGTACCGTTATTTTCCAGACAACGCCTCACTTAAATGACCTATAGGAGGGAATCGAGAAAGAGATCATGTGGACGGATTGGGCGACAGGCGAGCAATTCGTTATTAGTTCCCGGACCGGAAACTCCTTTTGCCAGACGGGAAAACATCACGGAGAGAATGGGAAAACAGGGTTCACTCGTGAAGAGGGCAGGCGCACTCTGAGGCAACAGGAAACCAAGAATACGGTTTTAGCGAGCCCGGAGCCCGGAGGAAATAAATTACCCATGTGGCTCGCAAAGGCGCTCGAAGTACGTTTAGTATCATCCAGTCTATGTTTTGGATCTGCTGACCACAGTTCAACAGAGTAATCGAACATATTCCATGGCTGAAAGCAGAATCCCCTCTGTAAAAGTGCCTCTTCCCATTCCATCGGACAATGACCTTTTCCAAAACGACAACCATGCATGCCACACACAGAAATCCTCCCTTCTAGACCGTTTCAAGCTAGCCAACTTTGATTCGTGTCATGAGACTGCTATGCATCGATTTACGAAAGCAGACATTCGGCAAGCCGAAATTATAAACCAGGTCGACAGAAAGTTTATTGCCTGCCGTATCCCAGTGGATACAGACACCACTTCTAAATCAAAACTCCCGGCAAGAGAGGTGCAGTCCAAGTCTCTGCTTGTTCTCATTGACCAGCATGCCGCAGATGAAAGGGTCCGTGTGGAATTCCTCCTGAAGGAATTGTTTTTGGGGTTTCTTCACTCCCAGGACCAAACAGACGCCAATTACGCCAGGGGTATCCGGATTAGGGAATTAAACCCTCCTCGACCTGTGCTTCTCACACAGCACGAGGCTCTCACCATTAAACAGTCACAGGAGGCCCGCGAGATGCTACGTCAATGGGGAGTCGGATTCACAGAATCGTCGACCCACTTGGACAATGCGTTGGAATCCGGAAGTACAGGATACTCCCAACTTCTCGTTTGTTCTATTCCCGAAGTTGTGAGTGACAAGGTCAGTTCGGCATTGTTATTGTGTTTGTCCAATGGTTGACATATTTTTGTACACACACCTTTGTACACACAATGGACAGCTTCTTCAAGGAGATGAACTGCGGGATTTCATCAAAGGATTCCTTGGCCAGATCCAAAGCGGAGAGCTGCTCTTTTCAGATTCTCGTTTGGATTTCCCCCCTGAAGCAGACCAAGATGAATTTCTTTGGTTGAAGGCTGTGCGTAGGTGTCCAAGAGGTCTGCTTAACCTCATAAATTCGAAAGCCTGTCGAGGCAAGTCCTAACCAAATTCCCAGTTGGACGATTTGCTCATGACGAAATTACTATTTGGCCTGTGCTAGGTGCCATAATGTTCAACGACTCACTTTCGGTGACCCAATGCGAGACGTTGGTGAAGCAGCTCTCGAAGACAGTTTTTCCATTCCAATGTGCCCATGGACGGTTCGTCTTGGCTCTGTATTTGTCCCCCCAGAATTTCTTACTTTCTACCCAACGCTAGGCCATCCCTTGTACCTTTGATCGAGACGGGACCAATTCAAGCCGGCACATATATACATAAGAGAAGCAGGAAAGACTGGAACCGTTTAGAGACAATAGGGGACGTGTAATTGTTCACTAGTTGGTGTTAGTGGGAACCAATCGGGGATAATTGTTTTCTCACAGTCAGAATCAAACAAAAAGCCTATTGTCTCGACAAGCCTAGTTTGTTGTCCTGTGTGCTTGTGCTGCATTTGAGTTGGGTCAGGAAAAAGAACATCTTATCTTATCTCGATTTGGAGGGTTTGGGTCCCGTGATGCGTGACGTCAGGGAACGATGATGTAATCGGGATGATAATCGAGTATAAAGGAGGCTAGTAATATCTACAGTTACAAACCTATTTCATTCGAAACACCCCGTACATAACATCGACAATGGCGAAACTTACCAAGGTTCTCTACAAACCTGATCATACACAACCTCATGAATACAGCATCATCATAAATCCAGAGGAGGTGTGTCAAATTCTTTAAAACAATCACCATGGCCACTCATGTTCTGTCCGTTGCACCTAGTACAAGAAATGGTTGGAAGGAGGTAAGCATCGTATGACATATTGCGACGTTGTACCACCAGAGTTAACTCTATTTTGTCACAGATACGTAAATACACCTATATCGACCATCTGGGATTACTGATCTGAAGTCGCTTTCGCAGAACAATACCCTTGGCCGATGTGGTGGACTGTAAGTTTATATATATCAAAATGACACTCTAGATCCTCTCCTGATGCAGAAAACCTAATAGCTTTCCAGATCTTCCTCTCGGAGCATGGAACGCAAGGAATCCTGCGTCAACCTTCAAAGCAACAACTTGACACGGATTTTGGAACACATAAAGATACAGAGGTCGTGGAGTTCATCCTGAAGAGTGGAAAGGAACAGCCTGGAGAAGCGATATCAGGAACGGCGTCCATGAACCTCTCCAGAGGGCCCAGCGGCATCCCGGAGCGTCGTAACAGGGGGCCGAACATCTGATCATCGTCATTGATCACAGACCTTGAATTGTTATTACCAATTGCTCAGAAATCAAATCCAATTGTATTCTATCCTCTAAGAGATTGAAAGACATTTCTCTTTGCCCCTTTGTACAGGACTCTTGGCCCGTCCGGGATTACTGGGCCGGTGCCCCTTCTGGAACTTGTCTTCCAATAAGACATACATCAAGCTGTTGGTGGTATCTATTCTCTGCTATGCCACTCAGACGCCCTCAAAAACGATCACATCCTCCCGATCACCCTGGCGGTGCTAAACCCTTCAAGTTGAAAACCGATGACATGTCCAGTAAGCATCCCAGTAACGTCTGCCCTCCTTCTCAATATACCTCTCCCTTCGACACCACAATGGAGAGGTTGGAACCATATATCTGCAGGACTCAAGTTACTCTGGAACCATGTATGGGACAAGAAGTCGGCAACAACGCTGATCAAGACCCTTTACGTTGACCGAGAAATGACGCTTCCAGATGTCCACACACCGAAAATCTGAACATTCCAAGAAGCATCCTCAAGAAATTTCTTATCTCGACCTTCCTAATACGCCAAGAATACATTACCGCCTAACGAGAGCGATACTCTGGAAGTGGATGAACCCCTTCTCGAGTCAAACGCAAATCCATTTCTTTCCAATGCATCGGATCCTAATCACGCAGGTGCTGTTGCTTTTATCGGTCACTCTGGCATTGGTATGTTAAACCTGATCAAGGCAAGAGTCCCTCTAATTCCTAATTCCTTTCCGCCAAAAACATTATTCTTGCTCTATTTTGTGTGCCGAATGCTGGTATCGCTCTCCTCCATTTAAATGCAGGAGCCCGGCAGTGTGTATATCATTAACTCCTCAGGCGTGACGAGAATCAACATCAAACGCTTTAAACTAAGTATGTTTCAATTACCGACGACTACTGGTGTTTAGTCTATTCAAATAACCGTGTTGAGGCGGTAGCTATGGCCATATACGAGTCAATGCGTACTTTTATCATACCATCTACATCGCCACGTGGACCAAGATATGCTCCTCTTCTTCATTCCTTTGTCATGACAGAATGGGATCTTCCTGAGCTCATTATTGCTTGAGTTTCTTGATTATAATCTCTTTGTGACCACCAATGCATATACAGTATTTACAGCTGAACGACACAGGAGACGATTAAAGCTGCGGAGCTTGATCTTAAAACCTCTGATCGCTTCATCCCATCAGCCTGTACAACACTCGCATATGCTACCGATCAGGACCTTACAAGACATAGAAGGGAAACTCGTTCACAATGCCAGTTTCGAGTGGCTCAAGTCATTGGGTGTTGATAAAGTTTATTTTGTTGGCATCACACCAGTAGGTGTAAATCTGGATTTACCATTTGATCCTGAGTGGGATGATGATTTCGTTGCGATGGTATATCACAAGTATATCACCTACCTAAGTTTGGAACCACTGGTTCGTCCGGAACGATAGGTACTTTATGGTCTTCTTCAGTTCATGCTATTGCATTCCTACCTCTATTCTTTTCCAAGTCGGGGATCTGATCGGAGAGTGGTATTGCTATTACAGTCGTAAATATCCTTGACATGAGCTGCGGTTCTGTTTGGCGCCACCTTCTGGTAAGCACCTATTTGTGGCTCTTCAATTTTTTTCGATGCCGATAGAGTATCAACGGCTTGTTTGCTGCTCTAATGGCACCTTCATCAAGACATTCTTCACGACCATTAATTTTTAAATCACTTTGTTCGATAATCCAACCCGCCATGCCCTTCAACATCAATTTGTAAATGGGACATCATTCCCACACCTGGACTACAGTGCACCATGGACAATTAATTAGTTGTCGCTTGTACTGCTGCTGTTTTCTATTCGTATTTGAAATGATGGATGATTGATTGGCTCAGCACAAACGAGTGGAATTAGAATTTTACATGAGAGCACAGTTGACCAATAGCTAACGCATACAACACTAAAAATACAAGGTGAAAAGAATCAAGACGTCCAGCAATAACCATCTAATGCAAGTAAAACTCGTCATAAATCATCGGAATAGATATTTGCAGCCCAGCAATAATGCCCGCATCCAGCAGCACATGGATGGCCTGCAAGCTTCATGGTGTTGACCCGCACTGGACTTTGCGTGGACAAAGTATCGACAGTGCTCGTGGGCAGGCTGATTGCGGAAGCAGCGTCGCCCTGTGAACTCAATGCATCTGACACACTGGGTGCCACGCTAGAGGTCGACGCTGCGTCATCATCAGTGGGTTTGGAAGGTGGGTTTCGGTTTGATGAGCGACCCCTGGCATTATGGGATGGAGGCAAAAATAAAGTTGGGAGATCGATCATGGGTTGTTCAAGGTAGTATTGACGGTAGCAGGATTGGTGTCCGCCATGGTTGCAAACTGAACATTGAAACAGTAGGGCACGAACAGGAAGGCGGCTGGGAGTTTGTGAGTAAAATCTAAATCGAAATGAACCGGTATAGAACGAGCCCACCAGATGGAACACATCACACATGACGCTTTACATCCCAGACAATATGAGAAGGCGCCCTTATTTATTGATTTGGAGCTGAATGATCCAGCTGGCAACATTAGAGGTTTTCGACATCTCCCGCATGAGGTATAGACCATCGTTTCCAGCTACACGAAAAGCGAAAATGAGTATTGAACTGGTTGTGAGGGCTTATCCCACATACTAATGTTGTTTTGCGGATTTCTTCAACAGCACAATATTTTCTCAGATAAGCAGCGCACGTATACAGACGCAAGCGTGTCAGCAATTCTACATGGAGAAAATAATTATCTGTCAGTTGACGTGAGCCAGTCCACGAAACTCACCGATATACGAGTCCAGAAAACGGGTAACGCGTGTTCGTGATATCTGAAGCTCCTCCGGGGCAACAAGTGCAAGCATCGCACACATTTGAATGTCACCCTAAAAGATATAATCAGTATTACGTCAAGCACAATGTCTGGTAGAAGTTAACGCACCTCGTTCGCAAATTCCTCTAGGGCACCTCTCAAAGCATCCAAAGTGGTATCTCTAAATTTCTTCTCCTCCATTTGGATAATATCTATCCTCCTTTCCGTCAAATGGCTCTCATCTAGTCGCTGCTCGGGCTCCGGTTCATTCGGAATAACGGGCGTTGGTTTGGAATTATTTAAAGCAAGTTCAGAAATAGCTCGCGACTTTCGTCGACTATGTCCTAAGTGGACAGCTTGCTGGTGCTGATGGGCTGAGGGTAATTCAACGTCCTGGATATCATCGTGGTGAAGCGACGTCTCAGCAGCTGTAATGGTACGGATACTGCTATGGGACGGGTGATGGATCAGTGGCCTTGACTGAGGAGCGGCAAGAGAGGCAACCGTTGAACTCCGACTGCGTGTCCTCCTTTGGTTGGAGCTCTTATAGCGGGCTTTCGCCGGCCTGGATCTCGTATCTGGAGATCCCGAACTATACGATTCAGTGTCAGTGGATTGGGGAGATGGGGAGGACGCGTCGTCGTCGTCGCGAGCAAGGTCATCTTCGTCCTCAGTCCACACTTGATGTGACGCGATCCTAGACAAGGGGCTTGGACCCGCAGGTATTATGCGAGGAACAGAAGACGGTAGAGGACGAAGGTCAGGTTCTTCATCACTAGTGTTGGCATTGGCAGTCTCTTCGTCCTCTCCGCCTTCTTCGTCCTCGGTTCCTGAAGAATCTGAGTCATCGAGCACACCTTCTCCAACGTGTCGAAGACTTGGCGTACTTCGATCAACCGGACTTGAACTTTGCAAAGGTGGAACAGGCAGTGAAGGTCGCCTCAATAATGCAGAATTTGCAAAAACACCGGAATCAACCGATTCGCGTCGACCGAAAGGAGAGCTTTTTAGGGACGTCCCGGGAGGAAGGGAGATGGGAAGGTGACGCGGAGAAGAAGAAGTCGATGAGGTAGGTGTTAACCGACGAGAGGAAGGGATATGGGATGATATCCTAGATACAGACTCAGTCGTTGATCGTCTACCAGGACTAATCTTGTGGCCAGAAGTGGCGGAGTCGGTAGTTTTGGTACTCAATGGCGGGGGGAATGAGTAACCGCTCACCGGCGTTGGCTGAGGATTCTGGGTTATTAAGGGACTCAGAACTTTCTTGGCAGGAGGGGGTGGCGAAAGAGGAGGGGTGGGTGGGTATTCAGGTATGTATTGAGCTAAAGAAGCTCCAAGTAGGAGCCATACTTGCGATGCAGCCTCATGCCCCGCCATGAGCGCGATCTGTTGAATATGCCAGTTGTGCGGTTACTAAAAATGAGGAAATATTACTTACATGAGAATTATAAGCACATATATGTTTGCAATTATGACCTTCAAAGATGTAGCCCCTTGCAAGAGCAGAAAACGTTTCGAGGTCGTTCGCCATAAAATCAGGCGTATAGGTCCCAACTGATTGAGTTTTGATACGAGCTGAAGGATCTCCCAGAGCCTTAGCTGCAGGTTTCCGTAATTCGACATTGTTCCGCTGCTCTGGCGGTCTATTGCATTTATCAGATTAACCCAATAGGAAGGGGATGGACCGGCCATCTTACATGTCGTCGTACGGAATCTCCCAGCGGTCATTCACATCTGCAACGAATGTCACCGATCCAGAAACATCCCAAGTCGCCGCGACTCGTGGCATAGAATCTATGGGCTTGGTGACATCTCTTAGATCAAACTGTGAAAAAGACCCAGTGGCATGCTGGGCCCAGAGAGCATGCGAATCCCGAAACGCAATGTCTGGATATAAATCAGATGACAAGGATATGTCACCAGTAAATAAGCATACCAGTAACACCGCCTTCCACAGCGGATTTGTTCACGGACCACTTTGCCAACCAGCCTCGACGAACATCCCAAATCTCCACGGAATCGCCCACCAAATTCAACGTAGGTGATGTCTTAGATTCAGTAACGGCAGAGACACCGACTTTATCTTTGCTTGCGTGATAGTTATCTGGCCGTAGCAAGGTGTCCAACCCCACCCCACTGCCAGTGCGAGGAAGAGCCCCAGTTGTCGCGCCATTCGTCAAAGCTTGGGAAGAATCCGCAGCGGCAGTGGAGTATTCCGTGTTAGAAATGAGAGCAAGCTCACATTCATACCCCGGCCTCCAGGCGATTCGACGGATGGGAAAGGAAGGATGAAGGGTATATGTAGCCTTGTGGGGAATGTGCGTGTTTGCTCCCGGGGATGTCAGGTCCCAGACCTGAAAATTGCTTTAACGTTTGTGGTTTTCCACAATTAACGCACATACCTTTACACATCGGTCTAATCCTCCACTAACAAGCCAACCGTGACTATTGCCAGTCACTTCGGTTTGCCCCCCAACACCCACTGAACTAGAGTTTGGGGGACCTACACCACCCACGGAGCACCAATCGAGGGTCGTGACTGAAGCCGAATGGGCGACAGGCAACTTGTCCAACTGTCCGCGTTGGCCCATTCGCAGGTCCCACCTGAGAATGTATTTGAATGGGAGACAAAAGAGAGGGACATTCAGCTTCGAACTGACCGATATATACTGCCATTATCAAGACCAACAACCGATTGTAATGGCTGCCAGAAGCTTGGAGAAAATACAAGGCTTCGAACTGACGTTGGATGGTGGACGCGCATAATGGATTTTGACATATCTCGAAGATCCTTGAGTGCTAAAATTCATAAATGCAGAGCGATGGAAATAAATAGACATACCCAAACGCGCATATGGCCATCGGCTGAGCCTGTGATACAATAATGGTGAACGATTTGTGACACAGATATCTTGTGAATAGAGCGAATGTGATCCTTCGTTCGTCGTTCTGCAAGGGTGTGTGTGTATAACTTGAGGAAAAAAAGAAATGACAACGGATGCATACCATATTTCGTGACTCCAGATTTATTAAGATCCCACATTATTAATTCGCCATTTCGTGCACTGGTTAGTATTTTGTTATTGAATACTAATGTGCATGATCTGAGAATGGAATGAAAGACGAAAGAAATGACTGACGGCCTTGTCCCCAAGCAACATCAGTACTTGCACTGTCAATTTTAAGTCCACTTCCATCCCAGAAGTTGCGCGACGCGTCGATTCTGTGACCTCCTCTTCCAATTGCAGACTTGTGTTCGACGTTGTTTGATTGCGAGGGATCGGACATGCGCAAAATTCTGAGGGCTAGATTCCATTACATTCAGTTGATCATGAGGTATCAATAAAAGCGCACTAACATTCCTTTCCTGTAACTGCACATCGAATGCCATCCTCTGACTTGGCTATTGAGCCTCCGCCGGGCGGCGTTACACGACCAAGGCGAACATTGCGAGACGTTCCTTGATAACCATGTTCCCTTGAATCGGAGAATGGATTCGCAAATGTCTGGATGCTGAGTTGAGGTACAGATACAACCATGGCGAGCCTTCGCAGTTTTCCGTATGTTTTCCTGTTGCAGTTGGTCGTTGGACAACGGAGTTGGAGTTGGACAATCGTCATAGCCGTCACGTGAGTATTTATATTTAGGAAATTCACATTCAAGTTGGCGCTCGTCGCGCTCAACTATAGATATTACCTCGACAAACGATTTCTCTCTCTAATAGCTGCACCCAAAACGACTTACGTAGGACGAGGCGGTACTCACCTTCCTACTAGGCAGTTGACCAATAGTTTTCCAACAATGTTTAACCACCGAGCCCGAGCATTCTTACGCAAGAGACTTCTGTCGTAGGCAACCTCATTCACTTTACGTTTATTGGGCTTGTGGGGAAGGATCAGCTCTCCTAGCAGAGGTATTGCATTGCGAAGTTCTTTTCTTCGATCGTCGGGGGCAGTTTCGGTTGGATCGTTCCAGATTCGCACTTGCAAAATGATTATAAGATACATGATGGTGTAAAATGAAGGGTAAATAAAACAGGCAATAGGAAACGTGAAATGTAGGCAATGTGCATTGTGAATCCCGGTAGGTAGATGTTAAATAAATATCTGACCTTCCATAAATGTCTATCCTTGATCCTAAATCGAATAAAATATTCCTTTCTAATTCTTCGCCTTGCAGGTCTACTTCAATCCGGCAGTCTCTGCCCATTCTCTGCTTCCCATTTGTACCAAGCGTGAGCATGCACGTGCGAATGCAAACACCTCTTCCTCTCCAGTGAACATTGAGCTAGCACCAACGACGTCATTGGACAGACCCTGTTATTAAAAAGGTTAAGGGGGTGTCAGACATCGACTGCAGTTAAATAGGAATCTCACAAGGTCATCCATGGCGACTCGCATGTTGTCTGAGATGGGCTTTGCTCCCTCACTCGGATCATCGGAAAAAACTCGGAAGACAGGGACTTCCGATGATACAAGCAATTTTGTCTATAGGGTGAAATAATCAGCATCCGGAACTGGAGGATTATATAACAATAGCGTACTTTGCTCTCATAACAAGCTGCATGATGGCCTTAATGTAAGATTAGGTGTAAAAATTTGAGATGTACGCACCATCAACGAAAGTAATAAATCTTCTCGCCTACATGTCGTGGTTACTAAATTACATCGGGTCATGGGATAAAAACGTACCAGGTCCTTCTTGTCCATACCCATCTTGGGGATGTTCAACACGAAAACAGTTCCAAAGTTTTTGGTGATCTCGATGTAATCCGCAGCACTTAAAGGCTGCCCACAAAGATCCTCAAAGCTAAATTTTGCAATCATTGAGGTACTCTCTGGAACGAGAATTGTTCGCCCCCATGTATTCAGCGTTCGGTTGGGTATCGGAGGGTCGTTGGCATCCTCAGAGGCCAGGGCATGAAAAATCTTGTTGATTTTGCGGTCATTTTCTAGAGTAATGGGACTGTAATAGACATGGGATAGAGCTCGAGGTACTCGGCGATAATCTAAGGCCGTAGCAGGTAAGAAAGCGTTTAAAGGACCACAAGATTTTGTAATTCACCTGTCCCAGAGTCGAGGTCGGTAACTTCGAAATGGGCCTTTAAGAGTTCAATAGCAGGCATGAAACTAGATCGCTGAATGCCATTCTTGTAAAGATCTTCGGGGTGGCGGCTGTGAATAATTGAATAAATTGGTTGTCGTCTATCACCCACATCGATGCGGTACTTACTTTGATGTCATTACACATACGACGCCGTAATTAACCAAAGACTCTAACAGCCGCCGCAAAATCATTGCATCGGCGATATCCGTGACTTGGAATTCGTCAAAGCAAAGAACAGAAGCCTCTCTGGCCAGATCGCGTGCCACTGGGATTACCGGGTCACCACCCTGGTATCCCATTGCGATTTTAGCGGCATGGAGCCGTTTGTGGACGTCTATCATGAAAGCATGAAAATGGACACGGCGTCTACGTTTCAGGGAGGATGGGAGCGTTTGATAGAAGAGATCCATAAGCATCGTTTTACCGGTTCCCACATCGCCATAAAGGTAGAGACCTTTGGGGGCATTCTCTGGAGGTGCTGTGGGTATAGGTGTGTCGCGGCTGAATATCCGAGAAAGCTAGACAAGGTAATGAGCCTTCAATTTACCTTTCTGGAGAATGAAAAACGCCACACCAGTGAATTCGAATTGGATGCCTCTAGTATCTGAGGAGGTTCATAGGTGGCGAATTGGTCGTGTAAATCTTGAAGCTTTTGGATAATACGGGTCTGGTGGTCGTCACCCCGTAATACGCCCGAGTCTATTAGTTTTTGGTATTGGTGTAGTGGTGTTAACATAACTAAGCCGAACGAATTAGAACAGATGTCGAGGATACCATAAATGATTTACTTACCATCTTGAAGGGAATCTCGGTTTGGGGTGCGGTTGGATGGCGCTGTATTAGCCGAACGCGGGGCAAAAAGGCGTGGGTCGACGAGGTTAGGATTCAGACCAGATTCGACTGCCAACGATGAGTTATCTGCCCTTCCACGGGCTTTCTCTTGAAGAGGTGGCCGGGCGGAGGTAGAGGCGACGGAGGAAATGTGAGTTCGCTGATTAATCGATGCAGAGACACGGGGAAGGAGTGGAGGTGGAGAAGAAAGGGCTCGACGAACTGCCCTCATTTTCGGATCAAGTAGAGGCTGGTATTGAGTGGAAGGTAGTGTTGTTCCGATTGTAGCCGTCGCCTGGACGCAGTCTTCAATCAGTTCCAGGTCGACACGTGACCCAGAATCTCCTGTTGATTATCTCCCCATGCACGAAAATGACGATGACGCAGAAACCTACATCTTGCTGGTGCTCTCCGACAGCAACCTCCCAACTGGATCTTTTGTATCATCTTCTGGGTTGGAGTCCTATGTCAAGCACGGATTTGTATCGTCTTCATCTGCGGATGTCGCCACAGTTGAGTTTGTGCGCAATAGCCTTGCATCATATGCCAGGAGCGCACTTCCGTTTGTGTCAGATGCTCATCGTGCTGTCTCGGAATTTTCATCCCTCCAGGAAATGGACGGAAAGGACGGTGTGGGGATGGACAAAAGGCTCGATGATATTCTTAAGACCCTCACAGACCTCGACGGATTATATCAAGCCATGACCCTTAATCACGTCTCGCGACGGGCATCCATGTCCCAAGGTGTAGCTCTCCTTACCCTCTATTCAAAGGGCTTCTCGCGGCCTCCCACCCTGTCCGCGTTCTCGGGTGCAGAATCACGCGACCATGAAACGCGCATGCGAATACTCCTCGACCAATTTAAACTCAAGGTGCGACGAGAAGAGGTCTTCGGCCATCTTCCAATATGTTGGGGTGCTTTAACAGCAGCCCTTGGCCTTAGTCTGGGTATGTTTGCGACTTAAGCAGCTTGTAAACACAGCATTAACCGGATAGTGAAGAACGTGCCCAGTATCTCCACCTTTTCCTCCATGCACGCGGCCTTCTCTCAGCTTCCGTCCGCTTGAACGACCTTGGACCGTACGGTGCTCAACAAATACTATTACACGCTGTCCGACCAATGGTAGCCACTGAAGCAACGCGATGCCGAAATCTTCAGACAGGATTGCTGGATAATTCGGTTGAAGGGATTGATGCAGCCGCACTGGGTCCCGCAAACACATGGCCTCTTGGAGAGATCTTAGCGGGCCGTCATGATTTACAACATTCACGTATTTTCAACAGTTAGACAACAGTTCACATCCTACAGTGAAACAATTATAACGTCCGCGAATACCAAACCACCATGGCTCCTATTATACAATGGTGAGGGCCAACCGTGATGACACTTCCGCTTGCGATCGTACAAGGTTTGCAAGATAAGAAATCATCAACGTATCCTGCGCCAACGAGAAAAGGAGAAATGAGCCCAAAATTATGAACTGCACACCGCATTAAGCTGACCTGTAGGCTGGCATTGAATCCGCCTTTTTCCAGATCATCCGTGCTGGCACCTAACGTGTCCATGAGATACCGCCCAATCGCCGGGTCGCCTTTTTTCTCGCCTGAGAGTACCGCTCGCACATAGGTAAGTACCCGATCGAGCATGTCAGAAACAGATAGGATCGCGCGTTCGATAATCTCGAGGTCTGCTATGGGTTGAGGCGTTGTTGACGTTGATGAGTTTGAAGTGTTTGCTAGGAGATCAACTACAATACAGAGTAAGGATGGTTCAATCAATTTTTTTTCGTGAAATCTGTACTGACGTCCACTTCTCTCTGCATCGTGGAAGCGTAGTTCCACGGGCACAGGTACGAATACACAATTCTCTGGTTTGGGGAACACACCCACGGGTGAACTAATCGTGCAGAAAACCTTTAAATGATTGATTCAAAATGGTATTCAAACGAGACTGACCTGATGTACGCTCGTACGCCAGCGACTTCACCTTCTTCAACACCAGTATTCACAGCAACGTGGATGGCTTGATGAGGTGCAGTTTCTTGCGAATAGAAATTTTGGATGAGGGCAGAGTAGGTATTGAGGTTCGATCCGGTTGAGTACCTGGGGAAATCGAGCAATGTAATTAGTGCAAAGTACAACCGAAATATGTTCCACACTCACCAGCCAACAATAATCTCCTTCGGGTTTACTTTGTGATGCAGTTCGTACATGGTACGGTGGTAATCCATGTCGACTGCCACCTGCTCGTCCGTTTCGCTGTGCAACACAGCAAACGATGACCGAACCTCCACCTGATTATCATGGCGTGTCCCGAGGAGAGTACCAATGACGCGATCCTGGGTATCGGTGCGTCGCAGATAGTGATCCAAAATGGAAAATAGGGCTACGGGATGTATTGTGATGCTCGTTGGTGTGCGCCTACAGAGAGAAGTTTGACATCGAGCCCGTTAGCCAACCTGTGGATTTTTTTCACAAATGGACCCAAGGAAGCTTACGGAATATTTGGTGCAGAATCTGTCAAGGTTGAGCCATGGATGTTAATCGCGGATGAGGTTGGTCCGAGAGGCATCTTTTAGAAGGGCGAAACTTTTTGAAAGTCAGGGAGCGACACCAAAAAAAGTGACTACGGCAGATGCCGAGAAACCTCTCTTGCTGTCACCTTTTCAGCGACCCAAAAAGCTAAGCAGTATGCCCTCAGAAGAGACAAAGGTAAGCAGTCGCCATATTCTATCCAATCTACTCTCCTCAAAATTCATTTCCAGGAACGTATCAGCAAAGTCGTCGAAGTTGGCCGCGTGCGTGTCTACTTTCGTTAGATGTTGGATTTGGTTGGAACTCACCACTTTCCACCTTTGACAGACCATCCTCCACTATGGTTGGATTCCACTCATTATATATGTTGGATTCACCAGAAGCAACCCACAACCATCACTGATCAAGTGCGTCGAGCACTCCGCGCTCTTGAAACCTTTGTGCTAACCCCTACAGCAGGTTGATTAGCCCTCTTGCGTAGACACCTCAGCGGCTTGTAATATCCTAATGCTCGTATTAATCGAAAAGGGGAACCACGCCCCGTTCTAAATGTGCAGGCTATGTGAAGGTCCTAAGTTTCGTTGTTTGAATTTTCAGCAAATTATTTTTGGGATCAATTGCAAGGTGAGTTGTTCGTTTTATTTTCTCAGGAAGGAGCTAGGATTATATATGTCGTGGTGGTGCGAATCCGTACCCTGACTCACACTCGATTACTCGAGTCTTTGATGCATTTTTGCGTTGTAACTGTGTTAATCCACTGGTTTATGCGTTGGAATGGTGAATTTGACGACTTGACAAGGCCAGATATGAGCTTATCCTTCAGCATCTCTACATCAGCTACACTCCGATCAACTGACTATTCCCTCGCAGAGAGATTATGGAAATACAAGAATAAGATTATGACATGGTATGTAGGAATTCAAAGGTATACTCTCCGCAGGTCCGCTGCGCTGGTAATTCGCTTGCAGATGGGACATAATTTTGTGGAACCAAGACATCTCAACCAACATTCCTTGCAGCATGTATGCCAGCAGCCTATCGACACCGTCGGTTCTGTATATGGGTCGATACAGATTCGACAAAGAAGGGGCGTTACGGAGGTCACTGGTGCCGACTCCTGGTGAAAACTCTTTAACAACTCGATCCGCAGTAATAAATTGTCAATCCTCACCACGTATTTGAGCTTGTTCTCCAACGCACTTATCAAGACCCTGTTATCACCTCGCTCACGCGCCAACAAAATCGCCGAGTCTAATTTTTCTGCTTCCGCAATTCCTGTGATGATTGCCATCTGAGATTCCTCTCCTTTCCCTGGTGCAGGATTCTTCGTTGTTTTTCCAGACACAATGAGATCACGCAGCGTCATCTGTTCTAGCTGAGCTTCGTCGTCATTGTCGCCCATTATTTCGACCTCGACATCTTCCTCAACGGCCACCTCCTCGGTATTGATGGGAACAATGTCACCTTCTGAAAATTGAGCGTCCCCGAAGGCAACCTGGTCATCTCCGTCTACATCAATCTCGTCGTCGACTCCCCCGTCGTCATTGCGCGTGTAAAACCCGGCACCTTCATCGACTTTTTTTTCAGTAAATATGCTGGAAAGATTGGACGACAAGAACTCACCTCGGATGTTTCCAACATAAGTACCGCTGTTGCCATCTTCACTGCCTTCCCAGATCCCCTCTTCAACAGCACGCCGGTGCTGTAGTTCGCGTTGTCGCGTCTCCTCAAGTCTCTGCATTTCGTGGGCCAGACATGCATCCACATGCGCATCCAGAACGTCCTGATCGCCTCTCATAATTGTGAAACAGACAGGACAGGATATGTCTTCCCTGGTGGACCCCTTCATCCAAGAATCTCTGACATGATCTCCCTCCTCATCCTCCTTGATCATTTCCTTCAGCTTTGTACCACGTTGTTTTCGGCGACGCTTAATGTTTTGTATGGTTCTGGTAGATTGTTCCAGAGAATCTAGTGTATTTCGCGTCGTCATGGATTTCCGCGCTTTAATAGCAGAACGACGAACTCGTGAACTCGGCCCAGGTCTAGTGGGTGACAGGTAGTTTGAGCATACGGGTATTCTAGGAATAAAGTTACTAACTCATCATCCATTTCGTCGTATGGCAACTCAGAAGAGCCAACGTTTTTAATTATCTGTTCGACTCGTTCAGACTCAAGCTCTGCATGCTTGGGTAAGAGGCGGAGAGGGACCTGTTCATCGCAAACAGGACATTGTCTCGTTTCGGCGCGCTTGGCTACCGACCACGATGTGAGTTAGACTCAAGATAACGGTAGGACGTTGCGTACCCCTTTTGGTTGGATGAGGAGGCTCCGAGCCAGAAGGTGTGGATGCGCCAGACGGAGTTTTCTCCATTGCTCGTTTCTTTCCTCTGACATCACAAATGTCTAAATTTCAAACTGAATGCCATTTAAAAGATCACGCACTTCAATTTAATAGTCAACACCATAACAGCGACTGAGGTATCCAAAGCATTCCTCTGGACAGATAGATATTATTCCTTGAGATTGCAACCACAGAAGCCCTTCTCGATGGATTGACGATGAGTTAGGTGGATGTAGAGTTGATTATGACTTTGCGGCGGGCCGGCCAACAACCATCTTGGAACAGAACCAGAACCTGATTCCCGAAGACCCCTCAGAACACAAACCATGAACCCTTCTTCGACTCTGAAATCTTGCTGCTCATCGGATTCTGGACTCGTAAATACTCACTCCAGCCTCAACATCCCCCATCAATGGTCTCTCAACTAGTGACATACTGAACCTATCCCAGAAGCTGAGATTCCCTCTGTGCGATTCAGTGACGGTGCGTTCTTTAGAATGAAATGTCTTTATCCCCTCCGAATCAGCTCACAGGTTTATAGGGTGTTTCTATTAGCTACCGCAGCTACGAAATCTGGAAATTGGCTCCTTTGTTCGCATTCGGCTTTAGCGGCTTTACAAGTAGTGACCACTCGAGGATCATGTCGATAACGACACAGGGTGAATTCCTCTCTCTTTCGAGTTCAAAACCGCCTTTAACGTCGAAGGACATGAAGTATCGCAAGTCAACGTTTTGGATCGACGATCTTCTCTTCCTCGAGCAAGGAAGGGATTGAAAGAGTTTGCAAAGTCCCTTCCTAAACCCGGATAAATCAAGACAATTGAGGTGGAGAGAAGCGCTCGGTTTCTATGATGATCGAAACATGCTTTGGGTTGGGAGGGTAATTTTGGTGTTCAGGTTGGAGCTATATATTAGGCTCATTGGGAAGGTTAAGCTCTAGAACATATTCACTCGTACCGGCTTATATCCGGCTAACTCGTTTGTATAGCCCAAGCATGAATGGAATGAAGGGTGTCGCAAGGGTGAGTAATGTGTATATCCTCCCAACTTGGCAATATTGACAAGGTAGCCAAAATACATCTAACAAAATCATTCCTCTTGAAACACAAGGTCAATACCTGCATTCCGAGCTGTTGCAATTGCCTCTCTTTCCTTTGAGCAACCAAATTCCATCAAAGCCTCGAGGATGTCCTTCTGGCCTGCGGAAAGTTCTCAATGGATGGCCATTACAGCTTTAAATATCACGGAGACATACCTTCAAGGTAATGGCTAAACATTGTGGCAACCTCAGGCCGGATACCTTGCGCCTCTGGGGGTGCATTCGCTGGTAACCGCTCAATGAGAGTTTGCACCATTTCTTGCAGCATCCCAGATGCATCGAGAACATCCTCGTAGGTCGGGGCTTCCTCGGAAGATTGGGAGAAGTTAGAGAGTATCTCCTTCCATAGACCTTCGACACCTTGAGCATTTCGGCCAATTTCCCATTTATTACCCGCGATCCCCCCAATCTTTAGAACGATAGTGTCATCAGGATTGTGCGCGAGGGAGAAACCGTATCCTAATATAAGTTCAGAGTTAGGTTTGGGGCCATAATTGTTGAAGAGCTCTTGGCCAAGAATTCCAGGTGAGTGGATGACCAACGAAATAACTGGAAGTGGAGATCCACCACTGAAATCCTCGTCATCGGGGAAAGTTACGAGCCAAGAAACAGGGTGCCCACGTGCATGATTCAGGGCATCGACACCAGGAATAAGAATAGGTTGTGTGGAAGGAGCCGACACTAATGATGGGGTAGGCAAAAGCAGTGTCGAGGGGAAAGCTCGAGACGAAAGATAGGTCGCACTTGTCAGATATTTCTCCCTGGGAATCTATTGTTCACAATAACTCATGAAAGAAAATCTTTATGTAACAAACCAAGTGAAGAGCTCCCCCCAAAGTGCGTTTTTATGTGAAATAAATTGTTGACATTGACTCCACTCCTGCCTCCAATCGCGCTGTCGATCAAGAGTGGCGCCGTATAAATTTGTGCCTTTGAAAAGTTCCAGTTCGGAATGGGAGAAGTGTAAGGAGGTTCGAAGCTTTTCCGGATTGGGCAAAGTTTGCAGGTATTCAAAATGGAGAAGGTGTTTGTGCCCAATGGCACTGCAAATGAATAAGACAACTGCGAAGGTTGCTAATCAGGGGATGAGAACCTTTCGTTTTCCAGCCCGACAATCGAATGTAGCGAGAGATATGTACTGATCCATTGTCGCTCAGTCCAATCCTCGTTAACTTCCACTTGTTCGTTGGTTCCCAGTGTCCTGAGGACAGCTAGCTGCGCTTGACTTCGGGTAATCACAAGTTCGATCGGACAGGAAACTATAGTTGAATCCTTCGGTAGATCAACCGTCGTGATAACGTGGGACCCAGAAGAATCTAACAGGTTTTTTTGATCAGCCAGAGGACGAGCGCTAAACTCTCTCTAGTAAGAGGACGAAGTTGGGGTACCTTGGATAAAGCGTATGTCTGGATGGAATCCACCCCCGTGGTCTACAATCCACGATCTGAGTGTTTGGTACGATTCAGGAGTCCCCATGAGTCAAGGTCCAGATTGCGGATTATTGGTGGAATCTATTGGCAGTATTTTTTTTTTGTACAGGGGTATCGGGCCGAACGCCCTGCTTTCCGTGCACTGCATGGCAGGTGAGAAACATGAACTCCTACATAAACTAGTTCTAACACCACCTCATAATGTCATTTCAAACAAGAAGAATGCAACTTTAAATTGGATCCACTGCATATGATTTGGTTCCCCATCCTCCAGAAGCACAATCCCGCTATACGTACCCGACTCGGATACATTCTAATCATTATCACAACGGAAGATGTTATGTCGGAGAGACCCTCAGGCTGCCTCTAGATCTTTCGGAAAGATCGATCGATAATGAATATTCCGGGATCTACATCTACTTTGTTCTAAAGTTCAAAACCCGCAGTGTGAAGGACCGTCGCAAACTAAGTTGTTTGCATGTAAATCGGTATCCATCTAGGACGAGAAGAAAAGAATCTAACCTGGACTTTCGCAATCGCGAAAAGCTGATCGAAATCGTAACCCACTCTGTCGCTTAGGTCACCTGTTGGAAGCATCAGCCCTGGAAAGAGTATTCGATAATGCAATTTTACCACTATTGTGGTACATTGGATCTGCAACTGAGATAGAAAGGTCAATGACCTGAAGATTTGTCAGAAAAAAAGGTGCGCACTTGGGCCGGCGCGCTCAAAGACTTGCGTAGCAGGGAAACCTTGTTCGTGAAACGACTTGGGAATAATAAAATTAATATAGCCCAAGACTGGATATACTTCAAACCTACCTGATGATCACTGCAGCAAGCCTGGGGTAGAGGTAAGATATTTGCAACCATGTAAAGGAATGAAAGCGAACGGGAGTGAATCCGACATGAAGTTCAGGGCTATAGATGGCTGAGATATCAGCTACTAGTTGTGCGACCTCAGGAGTTCCAATTCTGAATTCAAGGTCAGGTTGATGTGTTAATCAATTACAAATGGGATGACCCACCGGTCCGGTAGGCCAAGTTGGAGGGGTTCACCAGGCGAACGGTACGCAGTCATGTCAGCTTGTATCATTAATGTTAGGTTGGCTCCAGCAGCTCTCAGCTCACCTTGAAGGTCATGATTAGGCATGTGTCATTGTCGTAGGAAAACCTGGTACTCACGAGCATATGCCCTAGAGCCAAGCAAGCCCTGTTCCTCGCCTGCAAAAAAAGCAAGTTCGACGTTGCTATGAAATTTGACATCTTTGCGTTTGATGGTCCGAGCAATCGAAAGAACACCTATGGTACCGGAACCGTCATCATCTCCTCCTGGAGCGCGTGCACTTCCGAAAGATCCGCGACTATCGTAGTGCCCACTGATTAAAACAGTCGCATTGGTATTTGTAGAGGCATTATACCGGCTAAACAAGAAGGGGATTAGCCGGACATCCTGTGAACTAGATTGTTGAATGGAACAAACCAAATAACATTGGGCGCGAAGCCAACAAGGAAGGGTACTAGACGGCAGGTGGCTCCGGTATCTTCCACGCGGTCCTTCAACCAATTCGCGGCAGTTAATGCGCCTGTTGAGAAGGAATGTCTCGAGATGATGCCTGACTTTCCGTCCTCGCCTGTAAGGAACCGAATGTCATTCTGAATCTGGGGAATGGAAATATTGCCAACTATCGACGCGACCAAAGGGTCAAACTTCAGTCTGGATAGTATTTCCTTCACGATTTGGACAGCAGTCTCTGGCACTGGCACATAATCGACAGGTGTTATTGGTAAGAGTCTTGATTTCCAGATGGGTGGGAGGAGGGTGTCGATGATTCTAGCTTTCTCTGGCGAGACAGAGACAAGAGCTGCGGTCGGTGTGCGGTAATGGATATCGAGTTTGGCGGTTTCCTCTTGTTCGGAGGATGAGATCACCTCTTGGGTATAAAGATTGGGTGTCTGGAGCGAAAGGAATAAATTCTCAAGCATGGATCCCGGTTGTTGTTCTAACTCCAATGTGTTGTCTACTGCGGCTCTTTCAAGCCACACAAGTGGTTGTCCTGATTGTGGAGCCTGTGAATACGAGTGATGAGCTGACTTTGGGTGTGCACCCCAGAAACCCAGACAGGTCGCATCCGGCACGGTCAGAACGCTGACGATGCTTTCGCCATCTCGGTAGTTTCCAAAGAAATTGCCCGAAAAACAGGAGTTTGAAGAGAGGAGACTTGGACTGAAAGGAGTGACCAGAAGGCTCGCCATGACGAATCGAAGGAGGATCGACACAGCCACTTATGTATGATGCATTCCAGCACGCGTCCGTTGCTTAACACCACTCATGCGACATTCATCTTAGCTACTCAACGCGTAGGAAATGGGTATGCAAATAATATAGTCACTAGCCATATCAAAATTAAAAGTCCATTACAGATTCCGCTGTCGCGAAGCAGTTGGTTGACAAGATATACGAGAAGAGGAAAGCGGCAGCGCTTGAACTTGAGAAGTAAGGGATACCGTTTCCTCCACACTCCGGCTCACAACGCCTTTCATAGGCAAATCCGAGAATGTCATCAGCAAAGAGAGCAGAAGCGTATCAGCCAGATCATTGACCAGCTCGTCGAGATGTTTAACAATACGTCCAACCAGCTGCACATCCGGAATGGAGGCCTGATTGGCCTGGCTGGCACCGCCATTGCTCTAGGAGTCGATGTCGCCCCTTATATGGACAAATTCGTCGGACCTCTACTGGACTGTTTCGTGGATCCAGAGAATAGAATCAGATACTTTTCGGCGGAATGCTTGTACAACATCGCGAAGGTATCCAAAGGAGAGGTTTTGGTTTATTTCAATGACATATTTGACGCATTAAGCAAGGTATTCCATGTCCTTTGTACTACCATTTCATAACCTCACGTACTTGCAGCTTGCAGCAGACTCCGAACTTTCAGTCAAAAATGGAGCCGAGCTTTTGGACCGTCTGCTCAAGGACATCGTTGCAGAATCCGCCTCCGTCTATATCCCACTATACCCGGAAACTGAAAAACTGAGCAATGAAAGCGATGAACCTCAAGGGGTGCTTGTCCCACTGCCCGATAGTTCTCCAGGAGAAGAAGCCAAGAAAGCATTTTCCCTGGCTCATTTCATCCCTCTACTTCGTGAACGAATTTACGTTGTCAGCCCTTTTACGAGGAGTTACCTGGTTTCCTGGATCAACGTTCTCGACTCCGTCCCAGAGCTGGAGCTTATCACCTACCTTCCTGAATTTCTCGATGGCCTGCTGTGAGCTTTGATTGTCTCTATGTTTATATCTTCTAAGATCACTGCGAAGTAAATACCTATCCGATCCAACAGAAGACGTACGCGTTGCCACTGAGAACCTTCTTGCAGATTTGCTTCGAGAACTGCGTGATGTTACAGTTGTATCCAGACAACTCGAACAGCATACCAAGTTGACGACTCCAACTGAATCTGTTCGTCGTGTCGAAGGTGACGGGGAGAAATTACCAGACCTCACATTGGAGAATGCTGAGCGTGCATTGTATATGCTTGAAAATGATGAACACGACTCTTCTGCGGTGGATAGCCAATATGGTGGCAGAGACGATTCTGCGGACGTTGATATGCACGACACCGGAGGTGAGGAGATTCCTGCATCTTAATATGAAATCCTCACTTGCATTTCAGCTTGGATACCCGGTCAGGGAGTTAGGATCGATTATGCAGCCATTATAGAAATACTGATACAGCAGCTCCACGCCGAAAGTTTGTTCTTCTTTCTTATTCCACTGCTTTCAAACTCACGAAGTAGTGCTCCCAGACGACGAGATATTGCAATCAACAGCTCTGAGGTGGTTGGCCGAATTTCTCAGCTTCGTGCACGAGGTCATGGTTCCCTTTACACCTCGTCTTATTCCAGCCATCCTTCCCAATCTTGCGCATCATGTTACAATGATCCAATCTGCCGCTATCCGCACCAACAAGCTTCTCCTGAATGTCATCCAGAAGCTTCCAGCTCCACAAGACTCCCCTTCACTACAAACAGCGCAAGATAAACCTTCTCTGCCAACTAGACTACCAAGGTCATTACCTCCAATTCAAGGCAGTTAACACTGATCTCACTGGTATCTAGAGATGTTTCTTCACCTGACCCAGTGGCCGATGTCGGTCGAACGCGCACAACCAACTCAGATCTCAACTTCACATCGCGACCAGGCCCTCCAGAAATCGCGCCCGTCAGCCGTCCCCATTCTCCAATTTCGTTCAGCAACCAGTCAGGCGTTAATGGCAACCTTGCGAACTCCATGCTTACTGAGGAAGGCGACCCTTTTGATTATCAAGCAACCGTCAATGAGTTGACAATTCAATTCCTCAGCGAGTTTGAAGAAACTCGAGTCGCGGCATTGAAATGGTTAATCATGTTGCACCAGAAAGCTCCCAAGAAGGTTTGTGATTCTTTTGTCATGGTTCCAACCTCCTATGTCTAACCTGGTTCAACCTAGATCCTGGCCATGGACGATGGAACCTTCCCTGCTCTACTGAAGACCCTATCAGACAGTTCTGAAGAAGTATGCTTCCATTCTGTGCATTTTTATTTGGTTTTGCTGGACATTCTATTCAGGTGATCAAACATGATTTGCAATTATTAGCCCAGATTTCTTCGAGTTCCGAAGAAACATATTTCAAGGCGTTTATGGTCAATTTACTTGAACTCTTCAGTACAGATAGGCGCCTTCTTGAGACACGAGGTAGTTTGATTATTCGCCAACTGTGCCTCAACCTCAACACTGAACGGATATACCGAACATTTGCCGAGATTATAGAGAAGGAAGACGTAAGTCTTTTCTTGATTGCTTTGTCGTCGATAAACTCACTCTTATTGACCAGGACCTAGAGTTTGCCAGTGTGATTGTGCAGAAGCTGAACATAATTCTCATTACATCGCCTGAATTGGCTGATTTCAGGAAGCGGTTGAAGAGCCTGGAAACTCGAGTCAGTCTAGGAATTTATGAATGGAACCACCCAACTTACATTCTTTTGACCGGATAGCAAGACGGCCAAGCTCTCTTCACGACATTATATAGGTCATGGTGCCACAACGCTGTGGCAGTATTCTCACTCTGCCTTCTAGCACAAGCATATGAACATGCTTCGAATCTCCTGCAAATTTTGTGAGACTAACATCTGTTGTTGTGACGAAAACTGAAAGAGTTTTCAGTGCTGACCTGGAAATCACCGTCCCAATGCTGGTTCAGGTCGACAAGTTGGTGCAGCTGATTGAGTCTCCTGTTTTTACTTGTAAGCATTCCTAGTAATGTGAATGGCCAGGACCTGAAACAACTACCCAGATCTTCGCTTGCAACTTCTTGAACCAGAGCGATACCCCTACTTATTCAAGTGCCTGTACGGCATCTTGATGCTCTTACCTCAGAGTACAGCCTTTGTATCCCTTCGGAACCGTCTGAATGCTGTCAACTCCGCAGGGTTCCTGCAAATTGCCCCAAAATCGTGAGTGAAACGTTTCAGTCTTCTATCTCTCATTAATTTATTTGTTTGCAGTTCAGTAAGCCCTCTTGGGACTCGATCGAAGATCAATCGTGACGAGATTAAATGGCAAGAACTTCTCCTTCATTTCCGGTCTGTTCAAGCAAAACACGAGAAATCGAGGAGACAGGCCTTAGGAAATGACTCATCACCTATCCTTGTATTCCCGGACGAAAAAATCAATGATTTCGAGAAGGGGAGATCTGCACCTACTGGACGACCGCCGATGCGTAGGCGGGTGACTGGGGATATTACTTTGCCTAATAATATTGTCCCGATGCAACCTGCTCCGTCCAGAGCTGGTGCACTGTCGCCTTTGAATCCTAAGGCCAGGGTTCCAGGCGCTTTGACTGGGCTCATGGGTTCCAGCACCAATGTACCTTCAAACCTGAATCCTACAGCCGTTTTGACACATGCGCAGAAGCAACGAAGGCCTCTCGATCTCACGCGGAAATAAGTATCAAACCCTTGTCTTTATTTTTACGACTGCGACTGGACCGGGATGTTCTACCATCTTGACGACTCTAATGCTTACCTACAAATCTTTATCAACTACTCACGACTAAAACCTACATGATTATAAATTTGCCCATTCGTTGTGGCTTGTTCATGTACATGTCTAATATAGTACAATTGATTGTATAGATTGTCGAATGGTGGTCCTCCTTCATAACCTCAATGTTCCCGGAATTAATAAGTTTCTCTTGATAATGGCGATTTCTTCATCAGAGAAACCCACATAGCGTTTGACATACTCGTCTACACCCCCATATTTTTCATCAAAATGCTTAAGGAAAGCTTGCATGGTCTCATGGCTTTCATCACCCTGTCAGTCTCTGGGGAATTTGAGAAAATGGAATTACTTACCGGCAAGTGAACATATTCAAAGCCGCTTCATTATTTGAAGCGAACAGGGGCTCCTTGGAGAGCCTTGCCATGATTTTCTCTCGTGCTGGTTCTCGGCCCACTCGGGTAAGGGCATAATCCTCGGAAATGAGCTCATCTTCTACCCCCGCAAGCTAAAATTGAAGTCAATGGCGAGATGGAAGTATTTAAAATGTACCGCAGAACCTTCAGAAGGATTGCAGCCATGACACCAGTTCTGTCCTTCCCTGCGGTACAATGAAAGAGGCAGCCTTCGTTTGGTCTATCTCTCACGTGGCGGAGAATGGTACCAAAGGCATGTCCTCCATGGTCTAGGATTTGCGAATAAAGTTCCAGAAAAGCCTAAATATACTTCAACATTTCTTTATTCAGTCATTGAACACTGATTTGACCTCCGTTTTGCCACTGGCGTATAATTGGTATCTCCTACCCAAGGCCAATCACATGCACTTATCAGCCAGTGCGTGAAAAGCCGGAGAGCTGCAAACACGTACTTACCTAGCCATCATCTCGGGACTGTAGTCTGCAGTTTGAAAGACAGGCATGTGGATGATCTCGATGCCATCGATATCAGGAAGAGGAGTATTATACTTTCGGATTTCTGTGTCAGACCGCAGGTCGTATACTCTCGTTACACCTAATTCCCTGAGTTTGACCTTTCCTACAAGACCATTAGTAGGTAAACGCCGCGACAATTCAGAGTTTTCATACCTTCGTCTGTGATACTGGACAATTCTGCGGCACGAAAGAGGTATCCAGGTTTGGTGATTTGACCTTTTTGTGTGGTTGAAGGGTAATGTCCAAGATCTCTAACATTAATTACACCATTAATGGGGACAAAAGGAGGTTTTGAAAGAACGTCTCGGACGTAGTCTGGGTCTAGAGGATCAAGGTCAAGCATGGTATGAGCGATGAACAGGGGCGACGGTCGTGATCGAGGGTTGAATGTGACCAAAATAGTGTCACGCATACACGAAAGGACCTGCCCTAACCTACGAGCACGATGCCAAATTTCCAGTCGCGTCGCATCTTTGCTTCGATAACGCGCCTAGTTCTCCTAAGTACTCAATCATGGAGTCTGACGGGCCCTCATCTCCGATTGCAATGCCTTCGTCTCTGCCTCCTAGCAGTGCCCCCGATCCACTTCCGTTGATGAATGGTGGGACACCTCGCCGGCCGATTGCTGATGCCCTCGCGATAGGAGATATTGAGGCAGAGGAAGACAATGAAGAAGGCGCTGGGAATAGAAAAAGGAAAAGGCCCCGCCAGGTTAATGGAGACGTGCCTATAGTGAAGGACGCTGTCGGAGAAAGCGTTGCTGATAGCTTCGAAACATTCCTCAAAACGTGAGTCCCCCCATCTTCTCGAATTCCATACGTCAAATTTCTTTCAGTTTCACGGAAGAAATTGCTCTTGCTGCTACACCAGGCTCGGATGGTGTTGGTCCTGATATGAATGACGGAGAACTCATTTACATCGAACAAATTCACACCATGCGTGAATATGAATTGACGACACTCTATGTCGATTTCGGGCATTTACTCCAAAGGGATGATGTTCTCGCCGATGCAATTCAACGGCAATACTATCGATTTCTTCCATACCTCCGACGCGCGCTGCTCAATCTAGTGACGGAATATGAGCCGGAATACCTCAAGATTAACCCCACCGCCGCGACGACAGACTCTGCAAATTTGCAGTCGAGGGAATTCAATGTCGCATTTTACCACCTACCCCTTGTCTCCGGAATCCGTGACTTACGGACAGACAAGATAGGAACGTTGATGAGCATCAGCGGCACTGTTACACGCACCAGTGAGGTTAGACCCGAATTACTTTTTGGGAGCTTCATCTGTGAAGTCTGTGGCGGTCTGATTCATGACATTGAGCAACAATTCAAGTACACCGAGGTAAGTCGCCTTTGTGCGACGGTGCCTGCTGTTTCTTACATGCTTCACAGCCATCCCTATGTCCCAATCCAACTTGTGGTAATCGAAGTGCATGGCAACTTCAAATCGATACATCCAAATTTACAGATTGGCAGAAGGTACGCATCCAAGAAAACCCTTCGGAAATACCCACCGGGTCAATGCCTCGATCCCTCGATGTTATTCTGCGTTCGGAGATGGTGGAACGAGCTAAGGCCGGTGATAAATGTGTATTTTCTGGTACATTCATTGTCGTGCCAGATGTTAGCCAACTTGGGCTTCCTGGAGGGAATAAAGCAGAGATGCAGCGCGAAGCCAACAAAGGCAATGCCTCCACTGGAGGTGTTGGTGGTAGCGGTGTCACTGGCTTGAAGAGCTTGGGCGTGCGCGATCTACAATACAAGACCGCATTCCTTGCGTGCATGGTGAACGATGCAGATGGTCGTGTGGGTTCAAGCATTTTCCTTCTAAATAAAGATTTTTAATTTTTGGGGTAGGCTGGCACTAATATTCGAGGAGAGGAAGAGTTAGGAGATGAAAGTGGACAAGCGTTCATTCAGACTCTTACCGAACCGGAGTTTGAGGAACTAAAGAGTATGATTGACTCAGATCATATCTATTCTCGACTGGTGGAAAGTATTGCACCAACGGTTTATGGACACGAAATTGTGAAGAAAGGTCTCCTGCTTCAACTGATGGGAGGGGTCCATAAGCAAACACCAGAGGGCATGCATTTGCGAGGAGACATTAACATCTGTATTGTCGGTGATCCCTCCACCTCAAAGTCGCAATTTCTCAAGTTAGTTGCACCGCCGTTGTGATATCTTTAGCTGCTAATATTTTATCAGATATATATGCTCCTTCCTTCCGCGGGCAGTCTATACCTCCGGCAAAGCCTCATCTGCCGCTGGTTTGACAGCTGCGGTGGTCAAGGATGAAGAAACTGGAGATTTTACAATTGAAGCGGGTGCCCTCATGCTTGCTGACAACGGTATTTGTGCCATTGATGAATTCGACAAAATGGATATCTCGGATCAGGTCGCCATCCACGAAGCTATGGAACAGCAAACCATATCTATTGCCAAGGCTGGCATCCATGCAACTCTGAATGCGCGCACCTCCATCCTAGCCGCCGCCAATCCTGTAGGGGGAAGATATGACCGAAAAAAGACCTTGCGGGCCAATCTTATGATGAGCGCACCTATTATGAGCCGATTCGATCTCTTCTTCGTTGTCCTCGATGAATGCGATCCTCAGACCGACCTGAACATTGCAAAACATATTGTGAACGTCCACCGGTTCCAAGACGAAGCAATTAACCCTGAATTCAGTACCGAAACATTACAGCGTTATATTCGATATGCGAGAACCTTTAACCCCAAGGCAAGAATCCTTCAACCTTTTGGTCAAAATTGCTTTAACCTGTGTGTATAGATGACAAGAGAGGCTGCAGATGTGCTTGTGGAGAAATACAGAATCCTGAGGCAGGACGACGCAACCGGGGCTGGCCGAAATTCGTATCGTATTACTGTTCGACAACTCGAAAGTATGATTCGGTTGAGTGAGGCCATTGCAAGAGCTAACTGCACATCCGAGGTACGTTATGTGCTTACCCCAAAAGTTCCATATCATTCTTAGCTTACCTCTTTAGATCACCCCTGCGTTTGTCCGAGAGGCTTATAGCCTTCTTCGCCAATCCATTATACATGTCGAACATGATGCTATCGATTTTGATGAGGAGGAGCTGGAAGGCGAAAGGAAAAACGACCGACCACACAAGGTGGATAACGACGATGTTCAAATGGCGGGTGATGGTACGATGGCCGACGCAGTGGACGAAAGCTCTATTCCTGTTCGAGTCAACATCGCCGGAAGGCAGGTGGCGTCAAGGCCTAGTGGGTCGTCGTCTCGTGCCGGCTCTGTCGTTCCTCCAACAGAAACTGCACCTCGACCCAAAAAACGGATGGTCATCACTCATGATAAGTACATGGAGCTCCAGTCTATGGTCGTCCTTTATTTGTCAGAGCATGAACAGAAAACAGGAAAGGGTCTGGACAGGGAAGAGCTGATAGATTGGTATCTCGAACAAAAGGAAGAAGGGATGCAGGACATCGAAGAGTTGGAATACGAGAAAGAGCTCATTGTGAAGTTGTTGAGAAGATTGGTTAAGGTACGATATCTCATAAATGATTTAAGATTCGGCACTAACAGAATCATCAGGAAAACTATTTACTTGAGGTGAAGGGTGACGCGCAGGCATCCATGTTGTCAATGGACGAAGAAAGTCAGGAATCATCTGCAGCAGTCGATGGCCAAAATGTACGCGTGTACTATTACGTCCACCCATCAGTAGACACAGAATCTTCCTTGACATCAGGATACTAGCTGCAAGTTTTATGTTTCATATTTATTGGATATCCGTGATGCTTTGATCTTGCTTTTCTTCCCTCCGTTAATGTAATACTTTGTAGAAAATAATCGAGCACATACAACTTTAGTAAGATGAGTTATTAATCACACATTATTCCCGCTAAACTCATTTGTTGAACCTATAGAGTCTTGGCTGAATCGAGCATGCTTGGGGCTTTGGCCCTGAACACGTGCCTTGACTCCAAGTTTCAACTTCTCAAATGGCATTGATATGTTAACAAAGCGGGTATGAACCTCAAGGATTTCCCATTATACCCAGCTTTAAGCACCGACCTACTGATACCTGCCCTGAGGACAGAAATCACCCGGGTTTCTACTCGAGACTGGACCCAAATTTGCCCCTGTCAACACCGGCAACTCTTTTGGGGCGCTCCCACACCAATCTAACCGACGTGAATCGACGCGTCAGTGTACCTTGGGTACAGGATATCTCATTATTTGAAGTTTAATGCTTAACGGGGCCAACACGTTGATAGTACCAACCCTCCTTCCTACTGGGTCCTTGCAGTTCGCTGAAATCCCAGACGATGGCCGGGCTCAGGATGTCATCGACACTCTTCTACAAATTGATGGCTTGAAAGAGGAGATTTTGGGTGGCCTGGAAAACTTGGGATGGGGTTTACAGAGTATACGGACGGAGCGCAGTGGTCGGCCATGGGAGGAGGATGAACTTATGGCGCTTGGAGACGGTTTGTCCAACCTCCATCTGAAATACAGAATGAACGATTGAGGTGGATTCTATTTAGGTATCATTCAGCTAGACACGCCTATCGCCCCAATTATTGCGCACCACAACCAGCAGGCGGAAACTACCGAGCGTCATTTCTCCTCGTTTCCAATGACAGGGCATCTTCATAACCCCGCAATTCGAATTGTATCTCTTAACCCTCTCCTCTGGATCCTCTTCTCATTCCAACGGGTGCCGGAAATATACGACGGGTTTGAATACAAGTTATACATCTCCCACATGACGACCGTCGCAGAAGTTATTGACCGTGTCATCGGAGAGCTTGGGTTGACAAAATCATTACCCATACCCGGTGCTGGTAATCTGGAGTATGTGGTCGAGGAAATTTGGGTGCACGAAGCTGACGAAAGTACGTGATTATCCTGAATTTCATTGTCCACTCATCATATGTTGTAGGTATGTCGAGGCTTCCTTTATCAACATTTATTTCCCAGGTTTTGGGATTTCCCTTCTCTCCAAATCCTTTCCAAATGACTGCCAAGCGGCAATTTCGATTTTGCGTGCCAGATGAATGGTATCGACGTTCCAAATCCAAGGGGCTATCGCCTACTGCTCGTCCCTCCGAATCTACTATAAGGCGCTTGGCAGCACTTCAAGAAGAGCAAGATGATGACGAAGATAATGACGAGGGTACCGCTAAAATAGGTAGCCCCAATGTTTCTCCATCGCAGCAAAATTCTTCAAAAACGATGGAACAACGAGGTCTTGTGACGCAGGGCCGCCTCTCCAGTATATTTGATGGATGGCTCAAACCAACATCTCCAACCTCTTCATCTCGAACCAGTGCTGTAATTTCGTCCCAGAATAGGAAGAGTGTTAGTGAACCCATGCTGGTCGATCAAACAATTACTTTTGCTCGAAGCAGCCTTCCTGAATCCGATGGCAACGATGGCGAAAATGAGGACGGATTTGAGATTGCCTTCGAGGAAATGTTGGTAAGCCCTCGATTTACAACAAGAACAAAAAAGGCGCTTTTGATTCCTTATCACTATCGTAATTCTTAGAACGATTTGGGCCTGAAAGACGCAAAACGTTCTGCCATGCATGCACTATCTCCGGAACGCAAGAAATTCCTTCTTTACGAGAACCGTAAATTCAAGTCCAGTATTCAACACCCTCCCTCAGACGGAGCTCATTCGACATATTCTGCCTCATACGGCCCATCCAGCGCCGCCGCGTTGCTTCCAAGACTTGTGCCACAGTTGACCGGGGATGCAGGCCTTATTCGTCGACTCTCAATCGTTGGTTGGAGCTCTGCCACTGGTGTCACATCTTCGGACTCCGTCGACACCAATGGGAAGTTTAACAACTCGAGCTCTCCAACACATTCCGGAGTCGCCAAGTCTTTTGGAGATCAAATGCCGCCACTTCAACAACAAAGCACGGGATCCATGTGGAGTAGTTGGTGGACATCCTCTGGGGGTGAAACGCCTTCCAGTTCCGATAAAGATGCTAGACAAGAGTTTGCCAAATCGGCTCGATGGTATATTGATGGTCTTCGAATAAGGAAAGCTCCTGATATGAAACTCGTCAAACATTTAATCACCTTGCGTGTCCACCTTTCAACTGCAAAGCTGACCTTTGTCCAAGAATTCGTGGGGGCAGAAAAGGGCTTAATGGCTTTGGGAACCTTACTGGCGAACCTTGTTGGCAAAGGGGGTAAGAAGAAAAACCTCAATGAAGTCGAAACTACAGTTCTTCTAGAGGTTCTCAAATGTCTGAGAGTTCTATTAAACACATCAGTGCGCTGTGTTGTCTACTCTCTGGAATTGTGCTAATTATTTCCATCGATAGCCCGGTTTTGATGCACTGTTACTGTCACCAAATGTTGTTACTCATATATCATACGCTCTCCGTGCCTCACTTAAAGGTCACACTCTCGCATCAGAGCTCCTCGCTGCAATTTGCATGCTTTCCGTTATGGACGGTCATAAAGCAGTTTTGGCGGCACTTTCAGATTTTCGTATTGCCTACGATGAAGATTTTCGTTTCGAAGGCTTGCTATTGTCTCTCCGGCTTCCCAACGTCGATTTCGATGACGACAATGATAGCGGTATCGGCTTTGGTAACGAAGAAGAGGGCGTGTGGGAAGCTCGAATAGCGACCATGACCTTGATCAATGCGCTTACAAATTGCCCAGAAATTCTGGAGGATCGAATTTTACTTCGTGAAGAGTTTACTCGGAGAGGTTTGAACGAGTTGATAGTTGTGAGTTGCGCCTTCAGCCACCTATTCGCACACTCGCCCACACTACCATTTTGAAATAGGCACTGCGATATATCAATCCACCCGACGCACTCTTGACACAGCTTAATTTATACACCGAGGAAAAATACGAAGACGAAGAAGATATGCGGGAAAGAGCGAAAACCCTTGTACATCAGTTCAGAGGACACGAACGTTCCCGTTCAGACTCAGAAGTGGCACTCCAGGATTTAATCCAGTTGGCAAAACAGCACGGCGAACTCTATCCGACCATGCTGGACATCCTCAAGAACTACGGCCAAATTCTTCAGAGGGATGTTGGAATGTAAGAACGTTCCAGGGCTATTTTGCACATCTTAAGCCCAAATTTTAGGCAGCTCAAAGCTGATCTGTTTACTATACTCGATCGCTTCGTGGAGCAAGCAGCTATGCTTGATACTTTGTAGGTCTCTGTCATGCTTCCCATCGACAACCACCAACTATTTCTTCACTTTCAGTGACGACGGTTGGCGGGTCTTCCTGAAACGATTTGCGACCTCTGTCCAACATATCACGGGGCAAGAAGTTGAGGTCAAAGCTCTGGGCGAAACGAGCCCCAGTGATATCGTTGAGCAAGAACTCGAATCTCTCAGGCTCAAGGTCGAAGAACTCAGCGACGAGGTAAATCTGTTCGATATCGTATCGTATTCTCTCCCGATCTTCTTGTATTTAGCGAACAGAATTGCGCAAGGAACTTAACCAACAAGTCGTCGAAGTAAACACTTTGAAGTCTCTCCCACTTGGGATCCAAGTACCAAGTTCCAACAATACACGTAAGGCAGGACCTGAGGTAAACTTTTCTTCGATTACCTTGAACAGACAACCCACTGACTATCTTGCGGAGCAAAATTTCCATGGTCTTGTGCAACGGCTTGTTTTGAAGGAGAAACAAGTTCTCCAACTTCAGACAGAAATTGATCAATATAAAGCACAGAATCCAGGAGATGGGCGAGAAGCCGTATGTACTATTTCACGAAATATCCTTTGTGACACTCGTCAGCTTTATTTAGGACGAACGCGCGAGAAGAGAACGAGATAGGATCAAATGGAATACCCTGATGGAAGAAATTACTAAGTACAAAAGCAAGGTTGGAGTATTTACTAACCCTTAAGATCATCATTTTTACTATTTTTGCTAGATCAGTGAACTCGAGCAAGCATTACTTATCAAGGACAAGGAAACCGTCTACTTGAAAAGGGCTCTTGAGTCCGTATTCACGAGGTTCATGTCAAGGGAAGAGGTCCGAGACGGCGCCAAGGCAGCGGAAATTGATGCACAGCTCATTGCGAACCGAACGATAGAACGGCTGACGGAAAAGGACGAACAAATTACATCGTTGAACAACGAAATATCTGATCTCAAGGCTCGCCTGGCTTCTAAGCCGAAGACAGAACAGGAGTTCAAAGCAAAGTCCCCTCCACCGCCTCCTCCACCAGTGAAGTCGAGAAAGCTGTCCGCAGTTTCCTTGAACCCGTTCAGTTCGTCACCCGTTTCTGCGCCTCCTCCCCCGCCTCCGCCCCCGCCTCCTCCGCCCCCGCCCCTGTCATCGTCTTCATCGTATAACCCAATCCCAAGCTCGCTGTCTCCAACCGCTCCTTCACCTCCTCCGCCTCCTCCACCGCCATCAAATCCTGTATTTTTGTCCTTCAGTGTTGCCCCAAGTAGCGGCCCGCCGCCGCCGCCGCCGCCGCCTCCACCACCACCCTCTAATATCCCGCTTTCTTCGCTTACAGGGCCTCCACCCCCGCCAGCACCACCCCTCATGGGCTCTCTAGGCATCCCGTCCCCTCCCCCACCTCCCTCGGCGTTCAAAATTAGTACCAAGTTGAAAATCACCCGACCCGCAAAGATGAAACCTTTCTTTTGGAACAAGCTCAACAATACCCCAATGACTATGGCGACTGTATGGAATGATTTACCATCCCACATTCAACTGGATCTGTCTGATTTGGAATCCACGTTCATCATTGATGACACCCCATCTACACCATCCCTACTCTTGAGTCCAAAGAAACAAGCGGTTACAACGCTGTTGGACATTACGCGAGCGAATAATGTTGGTATGTCAGGTTTACCACGTTTTTATCCCTTGGCATGACTTATTACCGATTAGCTATCATGCTATCCAGGATCAAGATGGATTATCCTCAAATTCGCAAGTCAATAGTAGAGATAGATGACGAGACATTATCAATCGATGATCTCAAGGCACTCAGTAAACAACTTCCAACTTCAGAAGAGGTGTGTCACGAATTTCCTTGCATTCGAGCTTGTGTATAATAATTTTAGGTGGAACGCATAAAATCCTTTGAAGGTGTCGACAAACTTGCCAAGGCAGATCAATACTTCCATCAGGTAAGTCCCCAAAAATTATATATGTTACTATATTCCTTTTCAAATACACCCATGGAAGATCATGACGATTCCGCGCCTCTCAGGACGTCTCGAATGCATGCAATACCGTCGGAAGCTTGATTTGGATATCGAAGAAATTCGCCCAGACTTGAATATTCTCCGAAATGTGTCGCGTGAACTGCGAGGATCAGTGAAATTCAAGCAAACTCTCCAAGTATGGTGCCCTCGTTTGTCAGGTAGGGTCCTTTTTGATGATGTGACAGGTTGTATTGGTGCTCGGCAACACTCTCAATGGTTCAACCTTCCGCGGAGGCGCTCGAGGTTTCCAACTTGACTCCCTGCTTAAGGTATGCAACGTGACTATACTCTTCCCTAGGCTTGCTGATAATATTATTGTAGTTGAAGGAGACTAGGACGGCTAAGGGTGGGCCTGAATGTCCTACGTTGCTGCATTATCTAGCTCGAGTCCTGATGCGCCAGGACCCTTCACTGACGACCTTCATTGACGAGCTTCCTAGTCTGGAGGCGGCTGCTCGTGGTATCTGTTTTGTCTTGTCGGCCCGAAAATACTGAACCTGACTGTGTGACCAGTCTCAGTTCAAACCACTCTGCAGACGGTAAATAGTTTGGTAGTAGGTCAAGCACAGGTGAAGGAGGAGATCGAGCATCATCGTCAATCAAAGGACAGACCGCCCAACGATCGCTTTGTTCAAGTCATGCAGGTGTGTCCAAATGGCTTTATATGAAAGGTTCAGGTAGCTAACTTTTGAGTGTTAGACATTCCTTGTTGAAAAGGGACCGAGCATTGACGCTTTAAAGCAAATGGGAATAACGATACATAAAGAGCTCAAGGGGCTCCTAGCTTACTATGGAGAGAATCCCGACTCACCAGAGGCCCCAAAACCAGAAGACTTCTTTGGATTGATCGCTTCGTTCTCGTCGTCTCTTCAGGTAAGAGTAGACTATTGAGTTTTCGAGGTTTGCCCTTCTTACACAACATAGAAATGTGCCCTAGAAGTTCACGATGCAGAAGTCAAACTCAAGAAAGCCACGCCTGTGCTGTCATATACCGTTGAACCTCCCCCCAAGATTACACCTGATCCAGTAAGTGTCTTTCCATCACGTTACAGTCTCATGTCCATAACCCTGTCTTTCTCAGACGATCAAAGCGGGCAAAGAGACAACAACGCCGAAAGCATCCCAAGGTTACGCTGCTGGGAATCGCTCAGTGGGGCGTGGAGATCTCGATCATGCTATTCGTAGCATGAGAGAAGGGAAACGTAGGAATAGACCAGCGCGACCCCTTAGCAAGATCTTTTTGGATGGAAATAGCGGTGGAGGAAGACCACAGAGCCGATACCTTGACTGACAGCAGTTGAAGCCACCCAGACAATCAGACAATGATCTGAATATATATTATATATTTCATTCAATGTACATTTTAACTAGATACAATTTGCTGTATCCGCTGCATAATATCAATATTTGGCATAATCGTGGACCCATAAGAGCGTACAAATTCCCCCAATATTTATTAAAACAATATAGTAATGTGTTACAGTGTATAGCGGCCATGTGATGCATTTCCACAGATGAAAGTAAAGTGATGAGGAAGCAGGTAGTAAATAAAATGCGCTGTAGTTGGGGTGTAGTTATGTATCAATGCATAGTAAAGGTGAAACTACACAGCAGGAGACAAGAGATATAGACGGGAAACAAAGAATAACACTCCATCAATGCCGCACACCTACAGAAATTGACATTCGAATAGGACTTATGCTCATAGCACCTAATGACTCTCCAAGACCGTCCTCTTCGCTTCTCCTTCCCGAAGCTGGCTGTTTAGATCCTGGGATGTCCAGAATCCTTGAAGATGCATCAATCATCCAGCGCTCCGAACTCTCTTCGTCGTCGTCCGCTCCTGAGTCATCGTCATCATCGTCATCATCATCAATGGCAACAGATGACCATTCTCTGTAAACTCCTTGTATGAATACATTGGATTTTGGCAGTCGATATGGGTCGAATGGGAAAAATGTATTCAGCTCGGCGTTTGCCGGGTCGTACAGAACCTTCGTGTGCAACAGAGTCATCGAGGTCGAGAGACTCTCTCGGCGTAATGACGACATGGATGTGGTTGCGGCAGTAGTGGAAGTCGAGGATACAGAGAGGTCTGCACGTTTGTTCGACTCGAGGATGGTATAGCAATAGATAAAATCTGTGGCTTGTGCTACACGTGCGAACTGCATGGCAACATTTGGCGAGCAGACCTTGAGCGGGTTCAGAACCGACGACACGACCCGCTTCAAAACCGCAATTTCTGGCATCCATTTGTCTTTGTCAACCGGCCCCCCCTTCATTTGGCCCAGTCTCGGACCCACACCAAGGTCCAGATCCAAGTCTAGCTCATCCTCTTCATCACCGCCCCCCGCCAGATCTCTCCACCTGAAGCAGAAAATCAAAAACACAGCCTGAACTACAGCGTAAAAGACCGTGTGCTGTCCAGAAGCCAGAATTTCTCCGATCGTAGCAGAAACGTTGCTTGAACTGGTCACTGAGCCCGATCCGGTGCCAAATCCCATACCAGCACGGAGGTCCGCTTCTACGCCCTCTAAATGCGTCCTTAGGTATTCACAAAGCACCGCCGTGACGCGGCGTGTGCCTTCGCGATCGACAAATGTCGCCCGGCTGACGAAGCTACCGATATAGGATGCTGCAGCGGCGCGCGTGAGTTCGGGTGTCATTGCGTGCGCATGCGCGGTGAGACGTTCACTGTTGTTATTTTCACCGTTGGTGTTGGAAGGGGCGAATTGAGCCGTAGGTCCGCCGACTGGGGAGGGCATTATCGCACGATCGACAAGCATGCCTTGGAAGACGTCTGCGAATTCTGGGTCGAGGGATGCATACCAGAAGACAAGGAATTGAGTATAGCGCGATTTGAAGGTACGCAAGATTGTGCGATCAAATATAGAGAGGAGAGAATGGAATTGAGAGCGTAGAGATGTAGTATCGCTCCGAGTTTCCTTGGGAGATGTGGTTGGAAGAGTTGTTCCCGGTGGAAGATTGCTGAGGGTTGGCGATTGTGTATAGGGTGGCCCAAGTATTATACCGTCGAGCGGTGGTAGTGGTGGCAACTGCACAGGCGACATTATTGGTAAGTCTCTGCTGCTGAATGATCTCGTCCTGTCAAAGTGCTCGAACAGAATCATCAGGATGGCATCGAGCTTCTTCACCATTTCTTGAATGTGCTTCACGTTAGTAGGTAACTCGATACGGCGGTTCAAATCCTCTTCATCCAGGCCGCCCGCATCAGAAGAGAGGTCACTAAAATCATCTCCATCTTCGTCGTCGGATCCTTCTGAATCGGAGGAAGGTTCTTGGCCCAGGACGACATCGAAAGGATCGAGCTCAAAAACTTCATGTTCACCAGGACCATCTCCGTCTTCCTCGAGCTCTTCTAGTTCAATTTGAATCTCGACCTTTCAAGAATGATGAACAAGATGCCTTAAACTTCCGATTTTTGACTTACATCTATTTGAATAGCACGATCGACGATGGTCGCAAGAATTTTATCAGACAACTCTGGACAATAACTTGATACTCTGAGTATATTTCGAATAAAAGTGGTCTGTGAAACTTGGTTCTGCCGTTTATGTGGAAAGTGGCGGATGAGGAGAGGCTGAAGTGTTGAAGGAAGCGTAGGCACAAGGATAAGCACATGTTGTAGGAGGTAGTGTAGTCTGTCGTATATGATTCGGCGAGTAAGAGGAGCGCTTGATGTTGAAGGCATGCTTGAATCAAGAGCTTGAAGTCCCGATTCTATATACACAGTGAGCATATAATTAATATGTCAGAAAAATTTGCATTACGATACGTAAAACCCTGTGCAATCTTGGCCAGTACAAGAGATAAATATTCTGGCCTAGCACTGATTAACATTCCAATGAATTCGGTATATGATTTTACAGTGGCGCTGTCGAGAGTTGTCCAGGGCATATTTACGATGGCATCAACAAGCACAGAGTGCGTCCTCTCTAGACGAGATACAACGTGAGAAAGGGCAAGGAGCCAGAGTCGGATCTGAGCTGCATCAACGCGTTCTGATTGTCGTGAAGGATTCGAGGTTGAGTTGAACTGGGCGACGAGCTCGTCGAATGCATCGGATAGACCCTAGATTGCGTTCATTGGTCGTCTGCCAAAACATTTAACGAACTTGGAGGACGCACATTTATTTTTTGTTGGAGGGCATTGGAGACGACAGAGAGATACATGTCGCGCTTGAAATTCTCGGCTTGTTTTACGCGCGAATTAGTCGCGATGGGGCGGCGAATGAGGAGATTTGTGGAGGTAGCGGTGGCCCTAGACTTTTTTTGCGGCATCTTGGAGGTCAATACAGTTTGTGGAGATTCAATATTGCGGGAGACGGGGCCAGCCTTGGGAGCCCTGTGGTTGAACTGGGAACGGCGCGAATGAGGGTCCATGGCAGGGCTTTTAAAACAGATTTGCAATGACTCTAATTTTTTGAAATGTGCGATTATGTCAGCGACTAAGTAATTCTTACTCACGAGTGACCAGATCACCACAACAATGTCCAGCCCCGCCACGGCATTTTCGTCTGCTCATCGACTCTATGTCAAGTCATTATATAGACGATACTTGAAGAATTCGCTCGACTGGACTATCAGACGCGATATCTGGCGGGGGCAGGCCATGCAAATCCGCGCCGAGTTTGAATCCAATCGGTGAGAAGGTTGTCAGGGGATCTTGGAGAAAAGCTAAAGATATTTGACCAGGAACGTATATGATCCACGGGCATTGGCGCAAATCTTGGAGAGAGCAGAGGCGCGGCTAGCAGAGATGAAGCACCCTGACCCCGTAATTCGTGCGTCCTTTCTGGCTTATTTTGTGGTTCCAAGTGCTCAATCGGGAAACAGCACCGATGGCACCCGGAGGTACGAAATGGTTCGTTTTTGTTTTGTGAAATATCTTGCATGATTTCCTCTGACAATAAATGGATGGTCAGGGAGCGCAACATTCCAGTATGTAATTCCACGCAGATTCTGACCGGTTCTGACCTTGGTGTAGCCCAGTATGGAGCCTGTGTACGACCACGAGGCGAACCCACAGCACTAGTAGTAGAATCACATGATTGTATTGTGGAATATACTTCTCTTCTTCTCCTCCATCTCCCTATGAATTATATTCGCGGCGCTGTCAACGTAATCAGCGCCCCGTACCAGTACTATAGGGATCTCCCACCCATAAACCCATCCACGCTTACCGGTGCCATCGACGTCATTGTCATCCAGCGTCCAACAGACAACGGCGATACCGAACTCGTATGCTCTCCCTTCCATGTTCGCTTTGGAAAATGGCAGGTTCTGCGTCCTTCAGAGAAGAAAGTCAACTTGTTCGTCAATGGAAACCCTATCCCGTTCAATATGAAGATCGGAGAGGCGGGCGAAGCCTTCTTCGTATTCGAGACCGACGAGGACGTGCCCGCGGATCTCATCACCTCACCTATTCTGCAACCTACGATACCTGGTACGGAGGTGAATGAAGATGCAGTCGAAGAATCCGTGAACGCAGAGCAAGACGAAAGGGATGCTCAGGCACATCAAGACGAAGCTTTGAACAAGCTCGACAATGAACACTTTGTCGAGCCAGACTTTCTTGATCTCGATGGTCGACCACACAAGGAGGATGCTACGGAAGACGTACGTACTACTCCGAAGCAAACCTACCAAATTCCCAAGTCGCTAAGAAAAAGTGGGTCAAGGGCAACAATAAATCAGGCCTCTGCGCTCTCATTGCCGTCTCCGCCGCCCTCCAGAGATCATTCAAATGGAAGGTCGCATATCCCGAGGATGGAAGAACAGGATAAGCGTGTCGATGCTGCCTTAAAGGCATTGAGTGCCGAATCACATGTCCCCGAGGTTGACTATCACCATGGTATGTTCCCTTTGACCCTTGGTTCGCCTTCGATTTAAGCCCTATATAGATATCGCCCTTGATATGGAGGGATATAAGCAGGGCTATCACGACCGTGAACGTTCGGATAGGACAGTTCGTTCACCTTCCGACTCAACCTCTCAATCCAGTCCCGACCGCTTCGAGTTTCCGCCATACTATTCATCCTCCCCTTCTCTCAAGCCAAGCCCCTCCCCTGCTCTCTCACATACACAGTCCGCCTTCCTCCATACACCATACGAATCTTCTCCGCCATCCTCCCCCTCAGAACCAGCTTCGTCCTCACCTCCTCCATCACTACCACCCCCATTCCCATTCCGCGCCACATCCGAACCTCCTCCCGACATAGAAACCGAAAATGATACTAGCTCTATTCTAACATTATCTGCGCAGCATGGACACACACACCCGCAATTGCAACTTGGAATGTCAATGGAGTATTCGTGGGAGTGGGGTGCATTCCCCCAGCCTTCACCTATGAAGCCGTCTTTTGGGAAGGGCGGACGTCTAGAACTGCCTACGGGCCTATGGGGTTCTGGAACCAGCCGCACCAGTAGAAAGAGTATGATGGGCTTTGGCGAGCGGAAAGGTCGCTTTGGGCCAATGGTGTTGCCGCCAGTTCTGACCAACACAGAAACAGAGAGTGAAGAGAGAGCACATGGACGGCATACTGGAAGTATTGGGCGGAGTAAGTCGGTACCACCAAATTATTTGGACAGTCTGGCGAGGAAAGGACGAAGGGGGAGCCGTGAATATAGAGAATATGAAGACGCCGGCGAGCATTATCAGGAGGATGCGGAGGAGTATGTGGAGGAGAGGGATCACCCATGGAACGAAGAGAAAGTCGACAAAGACGTGGGCACAAAACGGGAAGAAGATTCAGAAACGATGGATGAAACTGGTGTGTTTGGAGCTGGAGGAACACTGAGTGCAAGCATTGAGGACCTTACGATGTTTGTGCTTGGCATTGAGGGAAAGAAGATCGGCTTCCAGCTGAGTCTAATACCCCCAGAAGAAGAAGAGGACAGTTTTTCTCAGGAGGAAGCAAAGGGCAGGCAGGGAATCAACAACTCGAGAACGAAGGGGCGACCACAAGACGAGGTT